>SL_3KL_010_SEDDRAFT_10001952_pt1 | contig 18868 bp, 12 predicted proteins | sample SodLakKL_010_SED_2_FD_10381 | JGI IMG/M metagenome (IMG submission 10381) | reverse complement strand
CGCTGCCGTTAATGTCGTCTTGCCGTGGTCTACGTGTCCTATCGTACCGATGTTCACATGAGGCTTGGTACGTTCAAATGTCTCTTTTGCCATGGTTGATTAATGTTTATTTATTATCCTTGTTGTTCTATTATTTCTTGTGCTTTTGAATCCGGTACAGGAGAGTATTCAAAAAATTCCATCGAATAAGATGCACGCCCCTGTGTAATAGACCGAAGATCTGTTGAATAACCAAACATTTCGGAAAGTGGAACTTTTGCCCGAACTACCGAGCCTTCAGCATTATTTTCCATTTTTTGCATAATGCCTCTACGCCCGTTGACATCTCCAATAACATCTCCCATATACTCTTCAGGGGTGATAATTTCAACGGTCATTACCGGTTCCAGAATCTGTGGTTTTGCCTTGCTTGCCGAGTTCCTGAATGCCAGTTTTGCACAAAGTTCAAAACTGAATGCATCCGAATCAACATCGTGGTATGAACCATCAAAAAGACGAACACCGATATTTTGTGCAGGGTAATTAGCCTGAATACCGTTTTTCATCGCTTCACGGAATCCTTTCTCTACAGAAGGAATGTATTCTCTTGGAATATTCCCTCCAACAATTTCATTGATAAATTTAAACCCTTCACTTATCGTCACTTTCTTATCCTCATCATCATATTGATTGAAGTGATCGATAGGAGCAATCTCAAATGAGATATCAGCAAATTTACCTCTACCACCGGTTTGTTTTTTATAAATTTCGCGGTGCTCGAATGGATTTGTAATGGTTTCTCTGTACGAGACCTGAGGCTGACCTACGTTAGCTTCAACCTTAAATTCGCGTTTTAGACGGTCTACAATAATTTCGAGATGAAGTTCACCCATACCGGCAATGGTTGTCTGTCCGGTTTCTTCATCCGTTTGAACTTTGAATGTGGGATCTTCTTCAGCCAACTTTACCAGGCCGGTAGTCAGTTTTTCAGCATCAGCTTTTGATTTTGGTTCAACAGCAAGCTTAATAACCGGTTCCGGAAATATAATGTTTTCAAGCAAAATCGGACTATCCACATCACAAAATGTATCGCCGGTACTGACATTTTTTACACCAACTGCAGCTGCAATATCGCCTGCCCGCACTACATCAATATCTTTTTTGTCATTTGCATGCATTTCAAGAAGGCGGCCAATGCGTTCTTTTGTACCGGTTGCTGAATTGAGGATGTACGACCCTTTTTCAAGTGTACCTGAGTAAACCCTGAAAAAGGTAAGTTTACCCACATAAGGATCGGTCATAATTTTAAATGCAAGTGCCGAGAAAGGAGCATTAACATCTGCTCCCCGGGTCATTTTTTTGTCAGGATCTTCGGGATCAACTCCATTTACAGCAGCTACATCTAACGGGCTGGGCATGTAATCCAATACTTTATCAAGCAAAATCTGCACACCTTTGTTTTTTAGTGCAGACCCACAAAGTACTGGAGTAATATCAAGCGCCAGAGTTGCTTTACGAATGGCCAGATCAATCTCACTCTCGGAAATCTCCTCTTCCATGAGGTATTTCTCCATTAATTCATCATCATGATCGGCAATCGCTTCGAGCATTATTTTTCTGTATTCATCTGCTCGTTCTTTCAGATTTTCCGGAATGTCAACTTCATCATATTTGGCACCGAGTGATTCATCATCCCAAATAAATGCCTTCATGTTAATCAGATCAACTATACCCTCAAAATTCTCTTCAGCTCCGATGGGAATTTGAATAGGAATCGGGTTGGCACTGAGCTTTTCATCCATCTGCTCAATTACATTATAAAAATCGGCGCCGGTTCTGTCCATCTTATTCACAAATGCCATTCGTGGCACTTGATATTTGTTTGCCTGTCGCCAAACGGTTTCAGACTGTGGCTGAACCGCACCAACTGAGCAAAACACACCAATTGCACCATCGAGCACACGCAGTGATCTTTCAACTTCTACCGTAAAATCTACGTGACCTGGCGTGTCAATTATGTTAATTCTGTGATTTTTCCAAATACAGTGCGTTGCTGCAGACTGGATTGTAATACCGCGCTCCTGCTCCTGCTCCATCCAGTCCATTGTAGCGGCACCGTCATGGGTTTCACCCATCCGGTGGCTGCGGCCTGTGTAAAAGAGAATACGCTCAGACACAGTAGTCTTTCCGGCATCAATATGCGCCATAATGCCAATGTTACGCGTGCGGCGCATTTTATCAAGAATTTTGGGATCTGTTTTCGTGGTTACTTCAGACATTGATTTAATATCGTATTAGCTGAATTTCTTTGTTTGTATTATTCTGAATTAAAACCTGAAATGAGCAAATGCCTTATTGGCTTCAGCCATTCTGTGCGTTTCATCTTTTTTACGAACGGCCCCGCCTTCATTTTTTGAAGCATCAATCAGTTCGCGGCCAAGCCTTGTTGCCATCGATTTGTCGTTACGCTGCCGCGATGCCCGAATAACCCACCGAATTCCAAGTGCTGTACCTCTGTCGGGCCTTACTTCCACTGGCACCTGATAGGTTGCCCCACCGACACGCCTGCTACGTACTTCTACAACCGGCGTGGCATTACTCAATGCAGTTCTGAATACTTCAATAGGCGGCTCACCGGTTTTTTCTTCAATCAAGGCAAACGCCTGATACAAAATTTTTCTGGCCGCCCCCTTCTTTCCATCTCTCATCAGATTATTCACAAATCTGGTAACAAGTTTATCGTGAAAAATTGGATCCGGCTGTATATCTCGCTTTACTGCTTTTCTTCTACGCATAATCTATGAAGTTAAAATCCAGTTTACCCTTTTGGTTTCTTTGTACCATACAGGCTTCTTCCCTGCTTACGGTCGTCAACCCCTGCCGTGTCAAGTGTTCCGCGAACAATATGATAGCGAACACCCGGCAGGTCTTTCACCCGACCACCCCTGATCAGAACAATACTGTGCTCTTGCAAGTTGTGTCCTTCTCCGGGAATATATGCGGTTACTTCATGCCCGTTGGTCAAACGAACCCTGGCTACCTTTCTAAGTGCCGAATTCGGCTTTTTAGGTGTGGTTGTGTATACTCGTGTACAAACTCCTCGTTTTTGCGGGCAGTTTTGTAAAGCAGGCGAGGTTGTTTTACTCACCCTGCTTTTTCTACCTTTTCGAATAAGCTGTTGTATTGTTGGCACGGAATTATCTTGTTTGTAATGTTAAAGTCAATAGCTATCAAAGGTACAGAAATTAACAATTAGATTGCAAAAATTTTTAGTCAAAAATTCACAAATATTTTCTGCATAATGAATAAACGCTGTTAGAATCAATTTTTAGTAGTTTTAACATTGCTTGTTTATGCATATCGGTATATAACAATATAACAATATGAATCTCTTAGATCTCCACAATCTCAGTCAAAAGCGACTCCGGGCACTTCAATCTTCGGGCATACACCGGCCCTCCGATCTGCTCAACTTCTTTCCAAGAACCTACATTGATAAATCTAACATACAGCCTATCCGGTATCTGGCTGGAATTACTGAACCTGTTACGGTTGTTGGAAAAGTAATTGCAGTGGATGTAAGTGGCTATGGCCACAAAAAAAGGCTGGAGGTTGTTATTCAGGATAAAACGGCTTCGCTCAAAGCTGTTTATTTTAAAGGATGGAAATATTTCATCAATCAATTTAAGAAAGGCACATGGGTGGCTTTATACGGAACTGCAAAAAAGTATGGGCGGTTTATGAGCATGGCGCACCCCGAAGTTGATCAGCTCGGTGAACCGGATGAGATCAACAAACTGGACACCCTCATCCCCATCTACCCTTCCAACAAATATTTTTCAAAGGCTTATATTTCAAATAAACTAATTGAAGGCTGGATCAAACAAATTCTGTCTGTGATGAAGATGACAGAATTTTTGCCGGAACAAATGTTAAAAAAGCACCATTTTCCCGAACGGGATTCCGCCTATCGTCTGATCCACACACCCCCCGACAGAAAAAAAGCCAATTCAGCACTCGAACGTTTTAAATTTGAAGAATTTTTTCTGTTTGAGCTGAGCATGGCAAAAGTGAAGCAAACTCGATTCCAGCGCGCGGCCGGAATTGTGATGGAACCTGGCCATTTTACCAAATCTTTTTTTAATGATGTGCTGCCGTTTTCTCTCACACAAGGTCAAAAGCATGCATTGAATGATATCAAAACCGATTTGAAATCGGCTCATCAAATGAACCGCCTCATTCAGGGAGATGTGGGCGCCGGCAAAACCGTGGTGGCAATCGGCGCTATGCTGATGGCTTTGGACAACGGCTACCAGGCAGCCATGATGGCCCCCACTGAAATCCTGGCTGAGCAGCATTATCACACCATTAAGGAGTATCTTGAGCCGCTCGGTATCCAGTTCCGCCTAATAACCGGAGGGCAGTCATCCAAACTCCGGCAGGATATTCTCACCGACATTGAAGGGGGCAGCTGCCAGATCGCTGTCGGAACCCATGCAATCTTTCAGGAAACTGTCAAATTCAACGAACTCGGGCTTGTAATTATTGATGAGCAGCACCGGTTTGGTGTAAAACAGAGAAACGAAATACTGTTGAAGGGAGATCACCCGCACCTTTTGGTTATGTCTGCCACCCCCATCCCCCGTTCTCTGGCCATGACCATCTACAGTGACCTGGACATCTCCATGATCAAAGACATGCCTGCCGGAAGAAAACCGATCAAAACGGCTGTCCGATCCGATAAGGAACGCGAGAATGTGTACAAATTTGTAGAACAAAGTGTAAAAAACGGCGACCAGATATACGTGATCTTTCCTTTGGTTGAAGAGTCTGAAGTGATGGATTTGAAGGATGCCACGATGGGATTCGAAAAACTGAAACGGCGATTTCCAGACATTTCGATCGATCTGCTTCACGGGCGGATGAAATCTGAAGAAAAAGAAACCGTAATGGAACGTTTTGTAGAAGGCAACACAAAAATACTCGTTTCCACCACGGTGATTGAAGTGGGGGTAGATGTGCCCAATGCATCCATTATGATTATTGAACATGCCGAGCGGTTTGGACTCTCCCAGCTTCACCAGTTACGGGGCAGAATTGGCCGGGGCAACAAACAGAGCTACTGTATTTTAATGCCGGGACAAAAACTGAGCAGACCAGGGCGCTATCGGCTCAAAAAACTGGTGGAAACATCCGACGGTTTTGAGATTGCCGAAGCTGATTTAAAACTTCGCGGTCCCGGCGATTTTCTGGGTACCAAACAGAGCGGACTGCCGGAATTTAAACATGCTGACATCATCGAAGACAGATTGCTGCTGGAACAAGCCAAAAACGATGCCTGGCAAATCATCAAAACCGATCCGGATTTAACCTCGGCACACCTTGAAAATTTGAAACAAGTATTTGAGCCCTATTTTACAGAAAAAGCGGAGTTTTTCGGGGTTGGATGAGGGCGGGCAGTATCCGTTCATCGGTTCTTTTATGAATCTGCCGCGGCCAACTCAAGGATTTTTTTGTACTCCGCCTCGGTTACTTCTGTAATGGATAGGCGGTTTCTTCTGAAAAGGTGCATATCGCCCAGCCCCGCCTCTTTCAGCATATCTCGTGTTACGGGAGTGTCAAATTTCTGGATAAACTTCACATCCACCAGGTGCCAGCGTGGATCACTTTCGCTGCTTTTCTCATCGAAATATTTGCTGTCAGGATCAAATTGCAGGGGATCGGGATAGGGTTCTGTGCATACTTCCATCTCGCCGACAATACAGGGAGGTTTAACATTTGAGTGATAGAAAAAAGCACGGTCGCCAATCTCCATCTTGTCTCTCATAAAATTCCGGGCTTCATAATTTCGAACTCCGCTCCAGCGTATCTGTCCGTCGCGCTGCAAGTCGTCGATGCTGTAGGCATATGGCTCTGATTTCATCAGCCAGAATTGTTGTTTACTCATAATAAAATTTTAGTTTCTGATTTAATATGCAGATGTTTCATTTTAATTTCGGGAAAAGCTGTTGATTCCAGCGGTTACTGAATCAACCGTTAATTACTTTCGAACTTCTCCACAAACCAAAGAACCGTTTCCTTCAGTTTTTTCTCGAAATTTTTGGTTGGTTCCCAGTTCAATTCGTTTTTGATTTTTGATGCATCCACGGCGTACCTGAAATCGTGGCCGGGGCGGTCGGTTACAAAGCTGATCAGATTTTTGTAATCGCCATCGGGGCCCTCCCCTTTTTCCTCGTTCAGAATTTCACAAATCAGGTTTACCAGCTCTATATTTTTCCATTCGTTGTCTCCACCGATGTTGTACTGCTCACCGGAGCTGCCTTCATAAAAAACGGTAGCCAGCGCCCGGCAGTGATCTTCCACAAAGAGCCAGTCGCGTACATTTTCGCCTTTGCCGTAAACCGGAATCGGTTCACCAGCAAGGGCTTTCCGGATCACAGTGGGGATCAGTTTTTCACCATGCTGATGCGGCCCATAGTTGTTGGAACAGTTGGTTATAACCGTGTTCATCCCATAGGTGTGATGATACGAGCGTACCAGAAAATCACTTGCGGCTTTCGAAGCCGAATAGGGCGAATTGGGTGCATAGGAAGTTTCCTCAGAAAAATAACCGGTGTCTCCAAGTGTACCGTACACCTCATCGGTAGAAATATGTAAAAATCGCTCAGCCTCACCCAGAAACTTATCATCCTGCCATAACAGCCTGCACTCGTCCAGCAGATTAAATGTCCCCACTACATTGGAGTGGATGAACGGTTCAGGGCCTTTAATCGAATTATCCACGTGCGATTCCGCTGCCAGATGGATCACACCATCGGGCTTAAAATTTTGAATAATATCCTGTACTGCCCTGCGATCAACTATATCCATGCGTTTAAAGTGGTAACGTTTGGAATCTTTAACCGGTTTCAGAAAGGTCAGGTCAGATGCGTAAGTCAGTTTGTCGATATTCAAAATTTCAACTTCCGGGTAGTGCTCATATAAATAGAGAATCAGATTGGAACCGATAAATCCCGCACCACCTGTAACTATAATTTTCATAATTTTTTGATGTTTTCTTGAGAATACATTTATATGTTAAAAAAGATCTTTTTGCTCAATCTCTTCCAGCAAAGGAAGCGACTGGTCTTTCTCTGATAAAATCGGAGTTTCAACCTGCCAGTTGATACCGATGGCCGAATCATTCCATCGCACACCTCGTTCCGATGCTTTGTGATAATACTGATTGCACTTATAAAATACAGTGGCTTTTTCGGAAAGCACAGAAAATCCGTGTGCAAATCCGGCCGGCACCAGAATCATCTTCCGGTTTTTATCATTTAAAATGGCCGAATAATATTTACCGAAAGTAGGAGAATTCTTTCGCAGATCAACGGCAACATCCAGAATTTCACCATTCATCGCCATCACAAGTTTGGCCTGCGACCATGGAGGAATCTGATAGTGCAATCCCCTCAGCGTACCTCTAACCGATGTGGATATATTATCTTGAACGAAGTTGAACTCCAGCCCTTTTTCGCGATAAATTTCCTCTCTGAATGCCTCCAGAAAATGGCCGCGGTCGTCTTCAAATATTTTTGGCTCAATGAGCCAGACACCATCAAGAGAGGTTTTTCTAAATTTCATGTTTCATCCGGTTTTCAGTCCAGTTTGCATTCAAGATAGCTGAATTTGCTGTATTAATTGGTTTAGTTCTTTTTTGCGGTTTGCAGGCTCCAGACCGGCTTGTATGAGTTTTTTATTGGACAGCAGTGAAAAGTAAGGCCGTTTGGCTGCAACAGGAAATTCGGATGACGAAATATTGTGAACCTCTGCAGATTTCCCGGCCAGTTGAAAAATTTCCCGTGCAAAATCTGCCCAGCTCAATTCACCCCGACTGCTGATGTGATAGATTCCAGTCACTTCTTTTTGAAGCAGTTGCACAGACTTTTCAACCACATCAAATGTAAAAGAGGGGCTGCCGAACTGATCGTGCACAACATCGATCCGCTCTCTTTGCTCAGACAGCTTCAGCATGGTTTTTACAAAGTTTCGCCCTGATGCACCACAGAGCCAGGAAACACGGATTAGCAGCCAGTTGGCTGAACTGTTTTCCAATACGATTTCTCCCGCTCTCTTCGATTTTCCATATTGATTACTCGGATTTGCGGTTGCATCCACCGGATATCCGTCCGGGTAGGTTTCGCGATCTTCTATTTTCCCCGGAAACACATAATCTGTACTGTAATGGATCAAAAATGCGCCAAATTGGCTGCATACCTCTGCAAGATGTTTTACACCGGTTTTATTCACCAGAAAAGCTTTTTCTTGTTCTTCTTCAGCCCGGTCTACGTTTGTGTAGGCTGCGCAGTTGATCACTACATTCGGTTTATCTTCATCCATAATCCGTTTAACAGCATCCCGGTTGGTGATATCAAGCTGAGCTGAGCCGTATCCTGTAAACGGGATCTGATTTTGTTTGAAATATCTGACCCATTCACTGCCAAGCTGTCCTGTGGCACCGGTTATCAAATAATTCATACACAGTTACAGTTTGTGTGCGAGGTTGTTGGCCACGATATAAGAGTCGGGAGTGCCGGCGTCGGTCCACCATCCGTCAAGAATAGAGAAGCGCATGGTGCCCTGCTGAATATAAAAATTGTTCACGTCGGTAATTTCCAGCTCTCCACGGTTCGAGGGTTTCAGGTTCCGGATGAGGTCAAAAACAACGGGATCGTACATATAAATTCCCGTAACAGCGTAATCTGATTTGGGTTTTTCGGGCTTTTCTTCAATTCCAATTATTTTATCGCCTTCAAGCTCGGCCACACCAAAACGTTCTGGATCTTCTACTTTTTTTATCAGAATCTGTGATCCGTTCCCCGGATAATTTTCAATTGCTTTCGACAATCCAGCTTCAAAAATGTTATCTCCCAGAATAACCGTCATCGGCTCATTTCCTGCAAAATTTTCTGCCAGTCCCAGTGCCTGTGCAATTCCGCCGGCCTCGTCCTGAACCTTATAGGTAAACCTGCAGCCAAAATCTTTTCCAGATCCAAGCAGATTTACCACATCTCCCATATGTTCGGTTCCGGTTACTATCAAAATTTCTTCGATGCCCACATCGATCAGTTTTTCGATCGGGTAATAGATCATCGGTTTATTACCTACGGGCAGAAGGTGTTTATTGGTTACTTTCGTTAATGGATATAGCCGTGAACCGGTGCCGCCGGCCAATACAATTCCTTTCATCAATTGCTGGGTTTGATTCCTGTTTTAATGATTGTGTGCTGCATCAAGAATAAGGAAAATTTTCTGATTCCTGAACTCAATCTCCACGGTTTGGGATGGTTTAATTCTGCAGTCTTTCATACTCCGATGAATGGGCGGGATCCACATCTCTGAGAAGATTATACGCTTCCAGCCGAGTTTCAACTCCGGCATCGCGAAACAGAGCGACCAGTTCGGTGTATTTTGTGCTAAAAAAGATGTCGAACAGGTAATTATTATTGGTTACCCGTTTATTGTCCCTGAGCAACTCCAAGGCATTTAATATCTGATTGCGGGCAATTTGGGGATCGATGGTAAATTGATCGAGCCCAAGCCGATGATATCGATAGATAGCTTTCCGGAGGTCTTCATAAGCCGGATTTCGCAGATCGGTGATGAGTCCGTAACGGTTGCGCTGCGCACCGATGGAACGCCCCCACCCCTGAACGCCAGAGTTTTGCCCCAATTCAAATACATTTTCGGCACTTCTGAAATGCTGCGATCCTCCAAGTTCGGCAAAACTGTCGTAATCAAACCCGAGCATGATGTAAGCGTAAAAATCAAGAAAGCTGGTCAGGTCGTCAAACTGAAGATCATCGTTAATCATATTTTTATTTCTCGGATAGTGAAACCGCCAATTGTTATCNCTCAGTACAATGGTTAACGATTGCTGATTGGTGTTGTAAATGGGGCGTCTCATGGTTATCACCACTTCGGAGGTGTAGTTGAAATTGCTGTCAACCCCCGTAAGTAAAATCTGCATATTGCATAAAATGCGTTCATGCTCTTCGTAGCGGTCGTTCGTCCATCGGTAGTTATTCAGATAATTTTCGATGTCGGCGGGAAGCTCTGTAATGTAATCGTATGATGAACCGCTGATTTGCCTGTCGTTAACTGTTACAGAGCAGTTAAATTCCTGGGCAGCAATACTTTCTGCGCCAAAAAGAACCAAAAAGAAAAAAAGTAAACTTTTCAAATGATTTATTTGAAGTTTAAACGCCATCTTCTGATAATGTAAAGAAAGTTTTTTTAGTGATTTTATATGATACAAAGGTTACAACTAATTTACAGGCTATCAATCTTTGTTGCTTCGGCCTGTTTCCTGTTTTCCGGAAACTCCTTCGCCCAAAGCAGCATGGGGGCAAAATCAATCTCTATGGGGCAAACCGGAGTTGCCCTGCCATCAACAAGCTGGTCTGCATTCAGCAATGTAGCTATGATGCCAACGGATGGAAACAGTGTTTCATTTTACGGTTTTCGCTACATCGGCATTGCTGAAATTACGGATATGGCAGCAACTATCAACTATCAAACTGGATGGGGTACTTTGGGTGCCGGCGTTCATCGCTACGGATTTAATTTATTCAACGAAAACCGGTTTCTGCTTGCCTATAAAAATAGCTTGGGCAATTTCCATTATGGCGGCTCTGTCTCCTATACACATGTATTTCAGGGAGGTAATTATGGCTCGGCGGGGGCGGTCGGGTTTGATATTGGCCTGGCTACAGAGGTTGCTGAAGACCTCTGGTTCGGAGCACGTGCTACAAACCTCAACCAACCTTCTTACGGAGACACCGACGAAGATTTACCAAGAGAACTTGCAGCAGGCCTCAGCTACCAGTTAACCAGCGAGGCCCTTGTTACCACCGAAGTGGTGAAAGATGTGATGTTTCCGATCTCATTTCGCGGCGGCCTCCAGTTTGAGGTGATCCGCTCGCTTTTTGCCCGGGCAGGTATCACCACAAAACCTGAAACTTACTCGTTCGGATTTGGTTATCTGGCCGATTCCTGGGATGTAAACTTCGGGCTTCAGCAGCACAATCCGCTGGGATTAAGCCCCGCCCTCGATATTGGTATCAGATTTTAAGTATGCAAAAAAATTCAAGCTGTACATATCATCTCGAAACCGGCAGTGATTTTTTTGCCCGCCTGGCCCTTTTCATCTTCGTCTTTTTTCTGATCATTCCGGCATCACGGCTGTCTGCACAGGACCAGGATACGGTGCGTGTTCAGGTTGAACGTGATCTTGAACGGGCAATTGAAGAAATAGACCCGGAAGAGTCGGATCTGGATCTTGAAGAACTCATTGAATTTCTTGAAAACCTGGCAGCCAATCCTATGAATATCAATCGCGCCGGTGTGGATGAACTGCTTCAGGTACCCGGCCTGAATTTTCGCCTGGCCCAGAATATTGTAAACCACAGAACCCGCGAAGCGCCATTTACAAGCATCGAAGATCTGGAAAATGTCAGCGGTATCGGTCCGGTGACCGTGAGCCGTATCCGGCCTTACATTACTGTGGGCACCGGCAGGGAACTGGGCCGCGATCTCTACCTAAATCCACGCTTTTGGACTAATAACGGACGGTTTGAAGGATTTTCAAGATTTCAACAGGTGCTTGAAGAGCAGGAAGGTTACACCCGGCCCGATTCACTTGGCGGCTATGTGGGAAGCCCTGTAAAATATTATCAGCGGTTCAGGTATACGAGCAACCATCTCTCCGTCAACTTAACTCAGGACAAAGATCCCGGAGAACCACTGAGCAGCCCCACCAATTTTGACTATAACTCATGGCACATTGCCCTGCAGGACCTGGGACGGCTGCGTACTCTTGTGGTGGGCGATTACAGCGTTGCCTTTGGGCAGGGACTACTGCTCTGGAGTGGCGGGGCATTTGGAAAAGGGCGTGATGTAATCCGGAGTGTATCAAAAAATGAGCGAGGTGTCCGGCCTTTTACATCCGCACAAGAAGCAATTGGTTTTCGAGGTGTGGCTGCAACCTACGGGAATCGGCTTCAGCTAACCGGCTTCTACTCCAACCGGCAACGGACAGCCACCGTTATTGATGAGGAAAACGTGAATTTCCCCACCGAAAGCGGACTTCACCGAACACTTACCGAACGTAATCGCAGAAACAATCTCGGCCAGGAAACATTCGGTGGGCGCATTCGTGCAGAATTGCCTTATGGATTTTTGGGAGTGAGTGCCTTCCACAACCGGTTTGATAAAACTATTGCCAGGGGTACTCAGCCCTACCAGGCTCACAATTTTTCCGGACGGGAACTTACCGGCTATGCAGCAGATTATCGCCTGTTGGTTGGCACCACTATGTTTTTCGGTGAAGCAGCCTATACAGACAACGGGGGGTACGGAATATTGACGGGTGCCAACTTTGAACTCGGCCTACAGACCGATCTGGTTATGGCTTACAGACGATATGACAAAGCTCTGCAATCAATCTTCGGCTCGGGATTTGGTGAACAGTCCGGACGTCCGAGAAACGAGCAAGGTTTTTACATCGGCCTGCAGCACGATCTTACGGAAGAAATAAGCATCAGCACCTATTTTGATCAGTTTCATTTTCCGGCGCCAAGATTTTTAACCCGGCAGCCAACCTCCGGATTCGACTGGCTGGGCTTGATCGAATACCGGCCGAGGTCAAACCTCAACCTTTACGCTCTGTTCAGGTCAAAAGTCAGAGATCAGGAGTACTCTACAACCGACGATATGGGTCGGGATATTCGTCTGCTGGACGACAACGTACGATCCAATGCCCGTTTTCAGGCCGAATATCAAGTGCATCCCAGGGTAAGGCTGCGAACCCGGTTCGATTTGGTTCGTGCTCAGGCTGCCAACAGTGACGAAAGCTGGGGATATCTTGTATTTCAGGATATTCGGTTTTATCCGCATCAACGCCTTCGGGTGGATGCCCGCGTTACAATGTTCGATACCGATGATTTTGATTCCAGAGTTTTTCAGTTCGAAAACGACCTGCTATATGTTCTCTCCAATACCATGCTNTTCGACCAGGGACAGAGAATGTATATAGTGCTGAACTANCAGGNNTCNGACTGGCTCGATTTCTGGCTAAAAGCCGGAACNACGGTTTACGAAAACCGAAATGTGATAGGAAGCGGGCTTGCCCAAATTGATGGCAACCGCAGAAGCGACTTTGGGATTCAGGCAAGAGTCCGGTTTTAAAGAAGCTGTGCTTAAAAAATTTTCAGGCTCCACTATCAAGAAGCACACCTTATAATATTAAATTATCTTTGCCATCCTCTAAAGAACTCCTAATATTTTTACTAAAAAGCGCTTCCAGAAAAAATTTTATTGCATTGCGGGCAATTTATGCCATTATTTATACCGTTATAATCTCATCCAAACAGTTCGAATGCTTCCACTTATGAATACACAAAACCATTTCACAGAAAAATCATCCTGTGGAGTTGGCTTTATTGCCAGCAGGAAAAATGAATATTCACACGAAACCATTCAATCGGCTATTCATGCACTTAGCTGTGTGGAACATCGCGGTGCCTGCAATGCCGACCGGATATCCAGTGACGGAGCCGGAATTATGGCCGACATTCCTTTTGAACTATTTGGTTATGAAAAAGGTGAAGTAGCAGTTGCAACCATTTTTGCCCCACACGGCAGCCAGAGACGAAGAAAAGCACTTCGGGTTTTTGAAGAGACTTTTCAGTTTTACGGTTTAAAAATTCTGGAATACCGAACAGTACCTATCGATCCAACTGTGTTGGGCGAAATTGCCAGGGAAAGCATGCCCTTCATTTTACACGCCATTATTCAACGACCCGACCACACCCGTACAGACAGTTCGTTTGATAAACTGTTGTTTACTGCAAAACAGATGACCCGCACCAAAGAACGAAAAGAAGGCATCATTCGTGAATTTTTCTTTGCATCACTTTCAGCAAGGACCATTGTTTATAAGGCGCTGACCAAATCTGCCGCACTGAGTGATTTTTATCTCGATCTGCAAAATCCTGACTTTAAAACCCGTTTTGCCCTGTTTCACCGGCGGTTTTCAACCAATACAAAAACGTCATGGGATAAAACACAACCGTTTCGCATCATCGCTCACAATGGCGAAATCAATACCATCACCGGAAATCGGTCATGGGCTATTTCCCGTGAAAAATATCTGGGAGTCCGCAAAGATGAGCTGTTGACCCGCGAACAGATCAGCGATTCGGGCAGTTTGAACGAAATGGTTGAATCACTAACCTACCACAGCAGTATTCCATTTGTTGAAGATATTCTTGCCATTATGATCCCCCCCGCCACTCACGGCAACAGTTTTTATAAATTCTGGAGCCGGGCAATGGAACCCTGGGACGGCCCCGCATTTATCTCCTATTCCGACGGTTCATCCATTGGAGGGCGGCTGGATCGCAACGGATTTCGTCCCTGCCGCTGGATGATAACCGACGACCACCTCTACCTCAGTTCCGAGGCCGGTTCGTTTATTGTTGATGAGAGCAAGGTTGAGGCCAAAGGAACCCTTCAGGCCGGAAACGGAATCAAGCTGGACATGAACAACGGCCGTGTACATTTCAGAGATCCCAGCTATTCCCGCGAAAATTATGATGCAAAATTTGAACACCGGCTTGAAAAACTTCTGCCCGAAGTGTTGGATGAGGCGGATCAAAGTTTTGCCAATTTACACCTGTTTAAATATACACGCGAAGATATCGAAAACCTGATCGTTCCGATGATAGCCGATGGAAAGGAACCCATCGGGTCGATGGGCGATACGGCAAGGCCCGCAATTTTTTCTGATCAGCCACGGTCGTTCTTCGATTATTTCTATCAAAATTTCGCTCAGGTTACAAATCCCCCGCTCGATTATATTCGGGAAAAGATGGTAACCGATCTGAGCATGTACCTTGGCAAACGCCCGAATATTTTTGCCCCAAAAGAGCTGATCCCTCAGTTTCCCGGTTTTGAAATAGAAACTCCGCTGCTGTCGCTGGGGCAGATGAAAACGTTGCGCGGTATTAATGCTTCCCCGTCCCGGATTAAAACTGTGGAATTTGATATGCTTTTTAAGCGCGATCACGGTGATATCGGGTTCAGATCCAGCATTCGAAATATCACACAAAAAGCAATTGAAGCGGTTCAAAACGGTGCCACAATTCTGATTATCAGCGACAGAAAAGCCACCTTCAGGCAGCCGCCCATTCCCAGTCTGCTCATGCTCCGTTCTCTGGTCAATGCCCTGAACGAATCGGGACTGAGGCTGAATGCATCCATTGTAGTGGATACGGCTGAAGTAAAAAATACCCACCATTTTGCCGCACTCATCGGGTTTGGTGCGTCAGCAGTCTGTCCCTATCGGGCACTTGAATTTGCACGGTATGGGAAACATCGAAAAACCAAAAATCTTACTCCCGATCAGCGCGAAGAAAATCTGATTAAATCCTACAATTCCGGGCTGCTTAAAATCATGTCCAAAACGGGAATTTCTGTAGCAAGGAGTTATCAAACTTCAAAACTCTTCACCGCATTGGGAATTGGCCGGGAGTTACAGGATCTATTTTTCCCCGGATTGTTCTCGCCCGTGGGTGGTATTGATATCAAAGAAATTGTGCGACAAATTGTGGAACACAGCCGAACGGCTGAAGAGATGGATGTGGATGGCAAACCCATTCATACCTATCAATATAAAGAGCACAACCGTGGCCAGAAGGGCGAAAAGCACTCTATGACCAACACACGGTCGAAGATTATTCATAAGTTGGTTCGCAACAGTGATTTTAACCTCAACGATCTTGAACTGTACAGCGAATATCTGAAATTGGGTGATGAGAACGATCCCGTAAACCTGCGACATCTCTTTACCTACAAACCACTTAAAGAGGAATTGGATATCAAGGAAGTTGAAGATCGCCGTGCCATCACCAAACGATTTGGTTCTGGCGCGATGAGTTTTGGGGCCATCAGTGCTGAATCGCAGCGGGACATTTTCCTGGCCATGAAAGAGATCGGCGGACGCTGTAACAGTGGCGAAGGCGGTGAAAATCCGTACTACTACTCACTCGGCATCACCGGATCGGTAAAACAGGTGGCCAGCGGACGTTTTGGCGTTACTGCTGAATATTTGATTGCCGGAGACGAAATTCAAATTAAAATTGCACAGGGTGCCAAGCCGGGTGAAGGCGGCCAGTTAATGGGCATAAAGGTGAATGAGGATATCGCTTTTGCGCGCCACAGTGAGCCGGGCTTCGATCTGATTTCACCCCCGCCGCTGCACGATATTTACAGTATCGAAGATCTGAAACAGCTCATCTACGAGCTTAAACAAATTAAGCCGGATGGCAAAGTAAACGTAAAACTTGTATCCGGAGCCAACATCGGCACCATTGCTGTGGGAGTTGCAAAGGCCGGCGCTGATGTGATTCACGTTTCCGGTGGCGATGGCGGTACCGGAGCAGCAACGCTTACATCAATGAAACATGCCGGCCTTCCATGGGAGATCGGCTTACTTGAGGTACACCGCACGCTTTGTGAACATGGCTTGCGTGAGTATGTTGAACTGCGAACCGATGGTGGCCTTCATACCGGCGAAGATATTATCAATGCGGCATTACTGGGTGCAGAAGGATTCGATTTTGGCAAGCTTTTGCTGATTGCAGAAGGCTGTGTGATGGCCAGAATCTGTGAAAAAAATACTTGCCCAACCGGAATAGCCACACACAATCCAAAATTCAAGGCCAAGTATAAAGGTGAAAAAGAGCATGTCATCCGAATGATGGACATTCTCGCCGAAGATGTGCGAAGGCACCTGGCAAAACTGGGAGTTAAATCTCTGGATGAAATTATCGGGCGGTTAGATCTGCTGAAAGTAAAGGAAACTCATTATGGTCTGGTTGACTCACGAAAAATTGATCTTGGATACTTCACCGGTGAATCGCTGGACACCTTCAATACCTCTCCCAACCTCTTTCATGAAGGCCTCAACGAGTTCAACCAAAAAATTGTAGAATTGACCAAAGAGGCTGTGGAAAACGAAGGAACATTCCAATACTCTGGAAAAATTACCACTTACGACCGCGCCGCACTGGCTACGCTGAGTGGAAAAATTGCCCAGAGAATTTCCGAAAAACGAATGGCCGAGATCAAAGAAAAAGGAATCGCCGAATCCGATCACCACTTTAACGGAAACATCAACCTCTCGTTTGAAGGAAGTGCCGGACAGGGGTTTGGTGTATTTCTGACAGAAGGATTGACTGTAAGCCTTCGGGGTGAGGCCAACGATTCTGTTTGCAAAACCATGTCGGGTGGATTTGTTGTTATTAATCCTCCGAAAAAATCAACCTTTAAACCAGCAGAGAATGCCATCATCGGCAACTGTGCACTTTACGGAGCCACGGGCGGGAAGCTGTATGTACACGGACAAGCCGGAGACCGTTTTGCCGTTCGAAACAGTGGTGCTGTGGCTGTCGTTGAAGGAACCGGATTGCATCCCTGCGAATATATGACCAACGGAACTGTTGCCATTCTTGGGCCGGTATCAAGAAATGTGGGAGCCGGAATGACCGGTGGCGTGCTCTATCTGAGGGAAGATCAAGTTCATCAGATCAACGAGGAGTATGTAACCCCGCTTGAAATCGACGATGAGTCGGCAAAAGAGCTAAAAGATATGCTGACCGATTATTACAAGCATACGGGAAGCAAAACAGCTGAGCAATTTTTGGCCGACTGGAAAAATGAAAAGAGACAGTTCAGAAAGCTAATGCCAAATGGCGTTTTAGCCAAGCAGCGTGAATTGGCCGAATCAGAAAAAAAGCCCGATTCCAAAAAGCCCAAAAAAGTTAAAAACTAAAGTAGAAAAATTACCCAAGGCATCCGTTGTTTTCCAAATTCCTGGGCAGGAGTTCAGTTTAGCGTCCTTGCAGAGTGGCCCTGTGTTCCCTGATACTGGCGCAAGCGTCCGCTTGTGCCTTTGGTGCCTGCACCATGGGTACTTGTGTCTCCCTAATCCTTACCGGGACAGGCGGACGCTTGCACCAGGTAAGAGTGTGGGTCGCTAAAAAAAGCCCCTCTTGTTTAAAAAAGGGGCTTTTTATTATTTGATTAGATTTGTACTGCTATTTATCCGTGAGTGCAGTAACGCCCGGCAGTTCTTTTCCTTCCAGGTATTCGAGGCTTGCCCCACCGCCGGTGGATACGTGAGAAACTTTTTTCTCGAGCCCGGCTTTCTTGATGGCCGATGATGAGTCACCGCCTCCAATAATCGAGGTTGCTCCATTTTCTGTTGCAGCTGCCAGTGCTTTGGCCACTTCAAACGTACCTTCGGCAAAGTTCGACATTTCAAACACACCCATCGGGCCGTTCCAGACTATTGTCTGCGCATTTTTGATCTGGTTGCCAAATGCCACAACCGATTGCGGACCAATATCCAGTGCCATCCAGCCGTCTTCAATTCCGTCTTCATCCACTACTTTGTGTTCAGCGTCGTTGTTGAATTCTTTGGCCACAACCGAATCAATCGGCAGCAAGAAATTTACACCGGCTTCATCGGCTTTTTTCATCAATTCACCGGCAAGTTCTACCTTGTCTTCCTCAACCAGTGAGTTTCCGATTGGCAGCCCCTTGGCTTTATAGAACGTGTAGGTCATACCTCCGCCAATCAGAATGCTGTCTACTTTTGAAAGGAGGTTTTCAATCACCCCGATTTTATCGGATACTTTGGCCCCGCCCAGAATAGCCACAAACGGGCGTTTGGGATTGTTGACACTCTCCTCAAGATATTGAATCTCTTTGTCGAGCAGAAAACCGGACACAGACGGCTGCAGGTATTCGGTCACACCGGCCACGGATGAGTGAGCACGGT
>SL_3KL_010_SEDDRAFT_10001951_pt1 | contig 18878 bp, 17 predicted proteins | sample SodLakKL_010_SED_2_FD_10381 | JGI IMG/M metagenome (IMG submission 10381) | reverse complement strand
ACACATATTCCCGCCATATCAAGGTTTGGAAGCAACAGGTCGGCATCCATATTCAGCGGCAGGGATACATTCAGGATGGTATGCAATGAACTTCCGTGCACATCACCGTTGAAGCCTACCCCCTGGATGCGTTCACGCAGCAACCGGATACAGGCACTTTTCAGCGAACGTATGTGAACCTGGTCTTCAGCCATACGCACATGGGCAATTTCCAGTGCTTTGGCCAGGCCAATGATGGCCGGCACGTTTTCTGTACCGGCCCGCATATTCCTTTCCTGACCACCTCCGGCAATGAATGGCTTGAAAAATTTACCCGTTGGCACGGCCATAAAACCCACGCCTTTTGGCCCGCAGAACTTATGGGCGCTGGCCACCGCAAAGTCAAAACCCAGGTGCGGCAAATCCATTGAATATTTGCCGATGGTCTGCACGGTGTCTGAATGAAAGGCCGCCTGATATTTTTTGCAAAGGTGCGAAACGGTGTTTACAGGCAGCAGGTTTCCGGTTTCATTGTTGGCATGCATGAGGCTTACCAGGGCACCGGGGTGTTCTTTCAACAATTTTTCAAGGTGCTCCGGGTCAATATGCCCCAGGGTATCTGTATTCACAAAATGCACCTGTATGCCTGCAAACTGCCGGAGGTATTGCAGAGGTTTCAGTACGGCCGGATGCTCCAGCATACTGGTGATAAAATGGGTGTAACCAAGATTCAGGGCACATCCCCAGAGGATGGCATTGTTGGCTTCAGTACCGCCGGAGGTAAAAAATACTTCTGCCGGCGCAACCTGCATGATCTTTGCAACGGTACGGCGCGCCTGTTCAACAAGGACCCTGGCTTTACGCCCCTGAACGTGCACCGACGAAGGATTGCCAAACACCTCATGGTGTTGGTTCATGGCTTCCAGCACACTCGGGTCCACGGGTGTGGTGGCTGCATTGTCAAGATAGATGAGTGCCGTGTTCATGTCTGCAAAATTACATATTATACGCAAAAACCGTTTTTCACAATTTATGTTGACAAAAAACGTACTTTTGACATACGGGTGATACACGGATGAACCGTATGCCATCCTTGGCCCCAAAACCCGAAAACTGAAATACTGCAGTGGCTGATGCTTTGGTGATTATTCCAACCTACAATGAACGGGAAAATATTGAAAAAATCCTGGAGCAGATTTTTTCCCTTCCCAAAGAATTTCATGTGCTGGTGGTGGATGACAATTCCCCCGACGGGACAGCCGGGTTGGTGAAGGACATGATGTCCGTGTATCCAGACCGCCTTTTTCTGGAAACCAGAAATGGCAAGCTGGGTTTGGGAACAGCCTATATCCATGGCTTCAAATGGGCGCTGGCAAGGCATTATGAATATATATTTGAGATGGATGCCGACCTGTCGCATAACCCCGAAGACCTGGTCCGCTTATTCAATACGTGCGCGCACAAGGGATATGACCTGGCCATAGGGTCCAGGTATGTTGACGGGGTGAACGTAGTAAACTGGCCATTGGGCAGGGTGCTGATGTCATACTTTGCCTCCATTTATGTTCGCTTCATTACAGGGATGCCTTTCCGCGACACCACGGCAGGTTTCAAATGCTACAAACGAAAAGTACTGGAGGCCATCAACCTCGATGAAGTTAAATTCAGCGGCTATGCATTTCAGATAGAAATGAAGTTTACTGCCTGGAAGATGGGCTTTAAGGTCAAAGAGGTGTCGATCGTGTTTACCGACCGCACCCTGGGAGAATCCAAAATGAGCTCCGGGATCTTTAAGGAAGCCGTTTGGGGGGTTATAAAGCTGAAATGGAAAAGCCTGGTAAATCCGGGCAGATTCAAACAGCCCAAATGATAAAAAAAATGAAGCCTACAGCATGCCTGCTTGAAAATGCCAGCATCGTCAATGAAGGAAGCATCTTCCGGGGTGATGTCTTTTTGGATCAGGGGGTGATCCGCAAAATATTTCCGGGCGGACACCGTGGTGCATTCACTGATGAGGAGTGCAGGAAAATTGATGTGGACGGCAAATTCCTGTTGCCGGGGGTTATTGACGACCAGGTGCATTTTCGTGAACCGGGCCTGACACATAAAGCCGATTTGCATTCCGAATCGCTTGCGGCCATTGCCGGGGGCATCACCAGTTTTATGGAAATGCCCAATACCATCCCACAGACCACCACGCAGGCGCTGCTTGAAAAAAAGTTCCAAACAGCGCAGCAAAAAAGCCTGGCCAATTATTCTTTTTATATCGGGGCCACCAACAACAACCTGGATGAATTAAAGGCTACTGATCCTGCCAATGTCTGCGGGATCAAGGTTTTTATGGGCGCCTCCACGGGCAATATGCTGGTGGATGATCCGGATGCACTGGAAAGGATATTCCGTGAAGTTTCCCTTCTGGTTGCCGTGCACTGCGAAGATGAAAGTACCATTCGCGAAAACCTTGCCGTCGCCCGGCAGAATTACGGCCAAAACATACCCGTACACCATCATCCTGCCATCCGCGACCACGAAGCTTGTGAACGTTCATCCCGTCTGGCCATGGCCCTTGCCGAAAACTACGGCACGCGCCTGCATGTATTGCATGTAAGCACGGCAAATGAAGTCAGGCTCCTGAACAACGATATCCCGCTTGACAATAAACAGATCACGGCCGAAGTATGCGTGCACCATCTTTGGTTCCATATGGATGATTATGCCAAAAAGGGCGCCTTGATCAAATGGAACCCGTCCATAAAATTTGAAACCGACCGCCGCGCACTGATTCAGGGCATTCAAAACGCCTACATCGATGTAGTGGCCACAGACCATGCCCCACACACCCTGGCAGAAAAAGAAAAGCTTTATGCGGAATGCCCTTCAGGGGCCCCGATGGTCCAGCATGCCCTCCCGGCCATGATCACCCTGGGTAAAAAATACGGACTGGGCCTTGAGAAGATCGTCGAACTCATGTGTCACAATCCGGCCATTTGTTTCAAAGTCAAAAACAGGGGTTTTATCCGGGAGGGTTATGCGGCCGACCTGGTGGTGATTGATCCTGACAGCCCCTGGAAGGTAAGCAAAGACAATGTTTTGTATAAATGTGGCTGGTCACCACTTGAAGGGTCCGTTTTGCAGGCATCGGTGGAATACACTTTTGTAAACGGACACCTTGTGTACGAGCAGGGGCGTTTTCATGAAAGCATCAAGGGTCAGGCCTTGGCTTTTAATCATTAAATAATGAATTAAACACGCATCACGTTGTGAAAATGGCAAGATTATTTCTGGTATCAGCATTGTTGCTCACACTGGCTGCCTGCACATTTTTCCGGGCACCGGGCCGGGACGATTGCGATAAGATCCTCGGCCGCGAACAGATGGCCGATATCCTCACCGACATCTACCTTCTTGAAGCTTTTATCCTTGAATACCAGCACATTGAACGCAGGATCAGGGATTCGGCAGACCACTACTACCGTGGGATTTTCGATCATTACGGGATCGATCCGGCTGATTTTGATGAAGCCCTTAGCTGTTATTTACTGGACATCCAGGAAATGGAACGAATCCATGAAAAGATGCTTAGCCGGTTAAGCATCATGGAGAGCGAAGCAGGACAGTTGCCCGCAATGGAAGAACCAGCCCGGGGACTGTTTCAGGAGCCTCCGCAATGAACCGTCTCTGAGAAACAATTTCCACATCAATCAAACAGGGAATCCAGCAACCTGTCATCGGCCTCATTCGGCAAGGTGACTTTTAATGCAGGTTGAGATTTCATGGCGCGTTTGATCGCGAACAAAGCTTCCTTGTTCCGGGCCCAGCTTCTGCGTGCAATCCCATTGTTCACATCCCAGAACAACATGCTTTCCAGGCGGCGATCAGCCGCTTCGGATCCATCAAGAACCAGTCCGAAGCCCCCATTGATCACTTCTCCCCATCCAACGCCACCTCCGTTGTGAATGGAAACCCAGGTGGCGCCCCGGAAAGCATCTCCGATGACGTTGTGTATGGCCATATCGGCCGTATACTGCGAACCGTCATAAATGTTTGATGTTTCCCGGTAGGGGCTGTCCGTGCCACTTACATCATGATGGTCGCGCCCGAGAATTACAGGCGCCGGTATCCTTTTTTGCCTGATGGCCTCATTAAAAGCCCTGGCTATGCGAATGCGCCCTTCGCTATCGGCATACAAAATGCGCGCCTGCGAACCAACCACGAGTTTGTTTTCCCCGGCCTGCTCAATCCAGTGCAGATTGTCCGCAAGCTGCTGACTGATCTCGGCAGGAGCGTCTTGCATCATGTCACGGATCACGCCGGCAGCGATCTTGTCGGTCAACCGGAGGTCTGCCGGGTCGGATGAACCACACACCCAGCGGAAAGGCCCGAATCCATAATCAAAACACATCGGCCCCATGATGTCCTGCACATAAGACGGGTATTTATAGGATTTGTCCTCACCGAACACATCGGCGCCCGCGCGGCCGGCTTCGAGCAGAAATGCATTGCCATAATCCCAGAAATACATGCCGCGCGAAGACAGTTTATTGATGGCATTCACATGGCGAATAAGTGACTTCTGCACCTGATCGTGAAACTTTTCGGGGTCATGCACCATCATCTGATTGGCCTTTTCAAAATCGATCTCCACAGGATAATAACCTCCCGCATATGGATTGTGCAATGAGGTCTGATCAGAACCCAGTTCAACATCCACCCCGGCAGCCACAAATTTCTCCCATAAATCTACAACATTGCCCTGGTAGGCCAGCGAAACCGCCTCTTTCTCTTCTCTTGCCCGCGAAATGCGATTGAGCAGGGCATCCAGGTCATCATACACCTCATCCACCCAGCCCTGGGAATGGCGGGTGCGGGTGGCCTTTGGATTAATCTCTGCAACCACACCAATGGCCCCTGCAATGACTGCAGCCTTTGCCTGTGCGCCCGACATGCCACCCAGTCCGCTCGACACAAAAAGTTTTCCGGCCAATCCACCGCCTCCCTGTTTCAGCAAACGGCCTGCATTCAGGATGGTGATGGTGGTACCGTGGACGATCCCCTGCGGACCGATATACATAAAAGAACCGGCCGTCATCTGACCATACTGGGTAACACCCATGGCATTAAAACGCTCATAGTCATCTGGTGAAGAGTAGTTGGGAATCATCATGCCGTTGGTAACCACCACACGGGGTGCCTCCCTGTGTGAAGGGAACAGCCCCATGGGATGCCCGCTATACAGCACAAGGGTCTGCTCATCAGTCATTTCTGCCAGATACTTCATGGTCAGCAGGTATTGTGCCCAGTTCTGGAATACGGCCCCGTTGCCCCCGTATGTGATTAGTTCATCGGGATGCTGTGCCACCGCCTGGTCCAGGTTGTTGCTCAGCATGAGCATGATGGCTGCAGCCTCTACCGACAGGTGGGGGAAATCCTCGATCCTGCGCGCATAAATGGGGTAATCCGGACGAAAGCGGTGCATATAAATGCGACCATACTCTTTTAATTCCCTGGCAAATTCCGGGGCCAGCACCTGGTGAAAAGATTCCGGAAAATACCGCAGGGCATTCCTGACCGCCAGTTTCTTTTCTGCATTGGTCAGTATATCCTTCCGGCGAGGTGCGTGGTTAAGACCTGCATCATAGGGTTTCGGTCCGGGCAGTTCGCTGGGAATCCCCTGCAGAACAGCCTCTTTAAAAGAATGTGTGTCCATGGATAAACGCTTTGAAATACAATGCCGCGTATTAATCGCAGCCCTCAACCACCTTTACCTCGACGCCGGACAGGTCCCAGGAAAACCAGTCTTCCGCAATGGTATCCCTGGCAATGCCGGGGGCTGAAAAACGCAGCCCCGCACGGGCGCCCCTCCGGCTTGCACCGGGGGCAAGACACAGCGCCTGTTCACTGCTTTCAAAGTATATTTGTTCATCACGGTAAAAGGCCACGGTAAAACGAACTTCCACATAATCGTACGAATGGTTGCTGATTTTAAGGTTTAAACGGGCATCCGCATCCCTTCTGAATATGCTCGCACGCTGCCATCGGTATTCGATGAGAATATCCTCTATGGTGTCGTGTTTGTAATACTCAATCTGGGCAAAAGAAGCCAGCCCGGCCAACATAAAAGCGGCCAGGAACAAATTGCGCAAAATAAGTGCTTTCATTGGTTTATGGTTTTGTGGTGATCAAATACGTTCTTTCATGTTTTGCAGGGCCTGGTATAAAAATTCCCTGGCACGGAAAAGCTGTGCCTTTACAGTTCCCAGCGGCAAATCCAGCGTGCCGGCTATTTCCTCATAACTTTGCTCTTCAAAATAACGCAAAGAGATCAGTTTCCGGTATCTCGGTTTCAGGGTATCCACCACCTGACGCACCAGTTCAATTTTCTGTCCCCTGATGAACTTTTCTTCAGGATTCATCATATCCGCGACAAAATGAAACTTATCCTCAGGCTCCTCAAGGTCTTCATTGGCCTCCTGTTTCAGCACATTCTTCTTTTGTTTCCTGATAAAATCAATGCAGTGGTTTGTGGCAATCTTAAACAGCCAGGTGCTGAATGCATACTTTTTATTGTATTGACGGATGTTTGTGAATGCCTTCCCGAAGGTTTCTATACAGAGGTCTTCGGCATCTTCGGGATTGCCGGTCATCTTCAGAAGCATATAAAAGATGGTGTCTTTATACAACCTCATAAGCTCGGCATAGGCCATCTGATTGCCATTCCCGATCGCATCATGCAACAGGTCCAGATCGCGCCTGGCTTTTTCAGTATGTCCGGCTTTCCCTTCCATCGCTGCAAAAATACCATAATCTATGTGAATACTTTCTATCTTTGACAAAAATTAACCGCAGTGAATGAAGTTTACTCTAAATGCGTGTGATCAGTACAGTCAAGCCAGGGCAGGGCTCATTACCACAGACCACGGGAGCATAGAAACACCCGTTTTTATGCCGGTGGGAACAGCCGCCACCGTCAAGGCCATACACGTTAAAGACCTTGAAGAAGAAGTCAGGGCCGGAATCATTCTGGGGAATACGTACCATCTTTATTTGCGTCCCGGCCTGGACATTTTGCAAAAAGCGGGAGGCGTTCACCGTTTTATGTCCTGGAACCGGCCGGTATTGACCGACAGCGGGGGTTACCAGGTTTATTCACTGGCAGAGCGCAGAAAACTTGACAATGACGGGGTTACTTTCCGGTCGCACATCGACGGTTCATCCCATTTTTTCTCGCCCGAAAAGGTCATGGACATTCAGCGGTTCATTGGTGCAGATATTGTGATGGCATTTGACGAATGTACCCCTTATCCCTGCGAATACAAATATGCTGAACAATCCATGAAACTTACCCACCAGTGGCTTACCCGCTGTTGCAAACAATTTGACAACACCGTGGGCCTTTATGGTTATGATCAGTCGCTGTTCCCGATTGTTCAGGGAAGCGTGTACAAAGACCTGCGCAAAGCCTCGGCACAGTTTGTGAGTGAGTGCGGCCGCGACGGAAATGCCATTGGTGGCTTGTCAGTGGGGGAGCCCGCAGAAACAATGTATGAAATGACCGCCCTGGTTTGTGCCGTGTTGCCCGAAGAAAAACCACGATACCTGATGGGCGTTGGCACCCCCGCAAACATCCTCGAATGCATCGGCCTGGGTGTAGACATGTTCGACTGTGTGATGCCTACCAGGAATGCACGCAATGGGATGCTGTTTACCCGGGAGGGGATCATCAACATCAGGAATAAGAAATGGGAAGGTGACCTCTCCCCCATTGACCCTGATGGCGACACCTTTGCCGATCACACCTACAGCCGGGCCTACCTGCGGCATCTCTTCGTGGCAGGGGAAATGCTGGGGCCCATGCTGGCTACTTTGCACAACCTGCGTTTTTATCTCCGCCTTATGCAGGAAGCCCGGCAGGAAATCCTGAAGAACAATTTTGCCAACTGGAAACAACAGATGATTGGCAAGGTGGCCAGGCGCCTGTAAGCAAAACAACAGATGGGTTGGCAAGGTGGCCGGGTGATTGCAAAATTTCCTGTACTTTTGATTCGTTAATCCTGTGACACGGGATCAATACCAAAAGGCGCAGCTCCCCATGCTGAAAAAACTGGACACATACATCATCCGAAAATTCCTGGGCACCTTTGTATATGCCATTTCCCTGATCATACTTATCGTGGTGATTTTTGATTTGTCGGAAAAGATAGACAAGTTTATAGACAATCAAGCCCCCCTGCGGGACATCATCCTGGTATATTACGTAAATTTCATCCCCTATTTTGTCAATCTGTTCAGCCCGCTGTTCACATTCATCACGGTGGTTTTCTTCACTTCCCGCATGGCCTTAAATACCGAGATCATTGCCATACTGAGTTCGGGGGTCAGTTTTACACGACTGATGCGGCCCTACCTTCTTTCTGCCATCCTGCTCTCACTGGCATCGGTGTATCTGTCTAATGTGGTAATTCCACCTGCCAATGAGAGAAGGCTGGAATTTGAAGGCCAGTATGTCAGGAAACCTGAGACATTCCTTGGCCGGAATGTGCATATGCAGGTCAGACCCGGCATATTTATTTACCTGGAGTCATTCAGCGAGCGGACCAATACCGGATTCCGTTTCAGCCTCGAAAAGATTGAGGAGGGCAATCTTACATACAAATTGATTGCCAACCAGGTAGAATACAATCTTGAAGCGGGTACCTGGACCATCAAGAATTATAACATACGCGAGATAGATGGACTCGAAGAGAAGCTTCGGTTTGGGCGCGAGCTTGACACCCTGTTGCCTTTTAGCCCCTATGACTTTATCCTGAATCTGAAAGATATGGAAACCATGAATTACAGGGAGTTGAACAGATTCATCGCCAATGAACGGCTTAAAGGATCCGAAGCTGTAAGCTTTTATGAGGTGGAAAGGCACCGGCGCATGGCTTTCCCATTTGCCACCCTGGTGCTTACTTTCATTGGAATGGCCTTATCGAGCCAGAAAGTACGGGGGGGCATCGGACTGCACCTGGGTGCGGGGATCACCCTTAGTTTTGCTTTCATCCTGTTCATGCAGGTGACCACCACATTCGCCACCAATGGAAACCTTCATCCCATGATCGCCGTGTGGATACCCAACATACTCTTTGGAATACTCGGTGCATACCTGTTAAAAATTGCACCAAAATAAGGGGCTGATAAAGCAGGATACAGTTTTATTTTCCTGGCTTTTCTTTCCTTACAAAAAAACCCGGCATCAGGTATCCGAGCAAACCACCATAGGCCATGCTCATGTAAGGATTGGAAGTAATGGCACAACCGCCTGTTGAACACCCGACCAGGGCATAATAGGCATAGCCGCCAACCAAACCAATCAGTGTAAAGGCTCCAACCACCCATACATAATGACGCTGGTCAACCAAGAGGGGAAAGAAAGGCTTTTTTTTCTCCGGGACGTCCCTGGTGTTGTTCTCTGTGTTTTTTGATTCCATGAGACATCATCAGTTTTTTACACCCAATACGTCTTCAATGGCTTTTTCGAGGGCTTCCTTGGGCAATGCACCGGCAGCCATCTGTGGTTGCCCTTCACGGGGAACAAACAGGATGGACGGAATGCTGCGAATGCCGAACATCGCTGCCAATTCCTGTTCTTTTTCAGTATCCACCTTATAAATATCCACCTTGCCCTTGTATTCTTCCGACAATTCTTCCATGATTGGCGTCAGGGTACGGCAGGGTGCACACCAATCGGCATAAAAGTCGATAATACAGGGCTTGTCTCCTGAAAAGTTCCATTCCTTATTATTTTCGAAATCAAATACTCTTTCTTTGAATGCTTCCTTTGTTAAATGTTCCATGACAATATATTATTCTGTTTACAAATAATTTTCTATGGCCGCACGCAGCGTCTCTTTCTGCTGCACCCCCACAAAACGCTCAACCGCTTCGCCATCCCTGAAAAGGATCAGGGTGGGTATGCTGCGCACTCCAAAACGGGCCGCAATGCTTCCGTGATCATCGACGTCGAGTTTTGTAATATCAGCCAGGTGGTGGATCTCCAGCGCCAGTTCCTCTAATATGGGATTCTGTATACGGCAGGGCGCACACCATGTGGCCCAGAAATCAACAAGAACCAGCCCGTTTGATATGGCCGCATCAAAACCATCCGCATCCAGATCTGTCACAAAAGAAGTTTGTACATCATCTGTGGTGATTGCCACGGCATTTTCCGAACCTGATCTGCTGAACATTGAGAACATCGCAAAAGCGGCGAACATGATGCCTGCTGCCACAACCAGGGGCATAATCTTTGTTTTAATTGCTGAATTCATACACTGTTTGTTTTTATTACAACCAGTAATCAAACAATGCAAAGCAAAAAAAGTTTAATGGCATTGCGCAACAGGCATCCACCTATTCAATGCCGGCAAAATGCTTCATGAATTGCACGCGTAAGAATGCAGAGGGGTTTTTGGTCAACTTTTGGCTCATGACACCCTGGAAATCGGAAATGCTTTTGTAATTGTGTTGTTCCATCCATTGATTGATTTCCCGGTGAATCAGATCCAGCTGGTCAAGGCCGTTTTTATACAATGTGGAGCACACCTGCACGGCCCGGGCACCTGCCAGGATTTGTTTGATGACTCCTTTCCCGTCGTGGACACCTGTAGAAGCGCAAAGATCTGTCTGGAGCTGCCCCGACAAAATGGCTATCCAGCGCAAAGAGGAGGTGATCTCTTCCGGGTCGCTATACAAATGGCCGGCCTTTATCCGCATGTGATCAATGTCTATGTCCGGATTAAAGAAACGGTTGAAAATTACAATGCCCTGCACACCAGTCCATGACAATTTTTTTACCATGTTGGCCAGGCCGGAAAAGTATGTGGAAATTTTCAGGGATATGGGAATGGAGATCTCTTTTTTGACATTCTCGACCACATCAAAATATATTTTTTCATACTGTTTTGCTTCCACATCCACATCGGAAGGCAGTGCAAATACATTCAGCTCCAGGGCATCGGCCCCGGCCTTTTCAATGTTTTTTGCAAAGGCCGGCCACTCCGTGGCAGTGGTACAATTGATGCTGGCGATGACCGGGATGGACAATTTTCCCTTGGCCTCCTGCAACAGGTTCAAATACTCATCCAGGGTGTGTTCGCGGGCATAATTCTTTATGTAATCTTCTGCTTCTGTGTAAACATTCTGTGTGTCTTCATAAGAAAACACCTTGCGCACCTCAAACTTGATCTGTTCTTCAAACAGGGATTTCAGCACTACGGCGCCGGCCCCTTTCCTGTCGATTATTTCAAGGTTCTCTATGCTTTTTGTGAGCCCTGAGCTACCCACAATAACAGGGCTGCGGAGTGTAAGCCCCATGTATTTGGTTGATAAATCAATCATGCGCGAACTTTTTTAGCGTTGTTTTGATGTAGCAAACCTACAACCATTTTACCAAATTCACAATAAAAAATCGAATTCGTCCGATGGGCTTACTGCGCTGGCTTTGGAATAATTTGTATCTTTGTGCCCCCAAAATTATTAGTGGCCAATCTGTTAAGCTTTTTACCCAAAAAATGGCAAAAAACCCTGCAGCGCAATATCAACAATCCGGGATCCGTCCGGAAGCTTTGCAGCCTTCATTCAGGAATCTGATGGAGCCCTTGCTGGTTTTATTTAATAAAGCGGCCGGCCTGGAGCTTAAACAGAAGGATTTTTACATTGCCTACAGCATCCCTGGGGGCGTGTACGGTTTTTTTAAAGATCATGCCGTAAGCCCTGAAGAACTTGATGCCATAAGCAGGCGCATCAGGCAAATGATCGTTGAAAACCAGGGGTTTCATCACGAAATGTTCCCCCCGGAACAATTGTTAAACTATTTTGATGCCAGCCAGCGATCCGACATCATCCACCTGATTAAATCAAATACACACCGGCGTGGGCCGGAAGGACTGTGCCTGGCCCACCTGAATGGCTATGGGGAACTTTTACTCAACCAGGTCAGCGAGAACTACGATTCGCTGATCAATTTCAGGCTTGTTCCATTTTACAAAGGGTTCTCCCTGATCGCTGACCCTGATTTCTTTGAGCGGGTCATGCCTGCAGAAGCCGAAAACAGCAAGTATTTTTCAGGTTTTGAAGAAACAGAAGAAACAATGAAGCACCTGGGGGTTGCAAGTTTTGCAGAGCTCAACGATGTGATTACCCAGGGCCACCTGCCGGAATTCATCAAATTGTCAGAAGCTTACCAAACCAGACGCCTCAGCCAAATCGCAGACGAAATACTCAGTCATCCGGGCAATCCCAGGGTGATCTTTCTGTCCGGGCCAACATCCAGCGGCAAAACAACCACGGCACACCGCCTGGCCATTGAGTTCAAGGTGATGAAAAAAAAGGTGTTCGTACTGTCTCTCGACAATTTCTATTTGCCACACAGCAGCATTCCGGATGACCCGGCTACCGGAATGAAAAATTTCGAACTGATCACAGCCCTCGACTTGGATCTTTTCAGACGAAATATCAATGACTTGCTTAAGGGATGGCCTGTGCACCTTCCAAAATATCACTTCGACGGCATGGGAGCCACCCCCGAAAAAGAAGCCAGGCAAATATCCCCTGACACCTATATCATTGTGGAAGGAATTCACGGCCTGAACCCGGAGCTATGGCGGGATATGATGGATGTCGAGTCTTACCGGTTATATGTGTCTGCATTGAGCACCCTGAACATCCATGACCACCTGCCTTTATCCACTTCCGATCTCCGGCTGATCCGCCGCCTTGTCCGCGACCATCTGTTCAGGGGATATGATTTCAATGAAACCATTCAAAGGTGGCCCGACGTTTTACAAAATGAATACCAGAGTATTTTCCCGTACCAGGAAAGCGCCCATGCCATTTTTAACTCTGCCCTGGTTTATGAACCGGCGGTATTTGCGCATTACGCGCCGGGAATCGCCCGGGCAGACAAGGCCGTAAAAAGACAGGTCCGTGATGAGGTGAACCGCCTCAACCGGATGTTGTCGCTGCTCATCCCCATCAACCCACATGACATCCCTCCCACCTCCATTTTGAGGGAATTTATTGGTGGCAGCAGCTTCAGCTATGCGTAATTTTGCCATAAACATTTGTTTAATATCATTATTTTTTTTTATCTTGCCCCCCTGTTTTTAAATAACAGCGACCGATACTTTTTTTAAACCAAATTTCTTAGGTATGCGAAATTTTACAATGAGCGCCCTCTTGCTGTTGGTTATGACCGGCCATGTATTTGGCGGAGGTTACCAGGTAAGCCTGCATGGGCACAAGCAGATTGGCATGGGCCTGATCGGCACATCACTCTCACTGGATGCGAGTGCCGCGTTTTATAATCCCGGAGCCCTGGCCATGATGCCTGATCAATTCGGTGTACAGGCGGGTGTCAGTGGCATATTTGCCAGTACCGCCTTTCAGATGAAACAACCATCGCTCTACCAGGCCAGGACCGACAACCCCCCGGGCACGCCCTTTTACTTTTATGTAGCCGGAAAAATTACCGACAAACTTGCTGCCGGGCTGGCCGTTAATACACCTTACGGCAACAGCCTGGCCTGGGAAGATGGGTGGGCCGGCCGTTTCCTGATCCAGGAAATATCGTTGATGGCCCTTACCGTTCAACCCACAATCTCTTACAGGGTGACCGATCAGTTGTCTGTTGGCGCCGGATTCGTGTATGCTTATGGGGCAGTGGAAATGGAGCGCGCATTGCCTGTTCAGGGCCCCGATGGTGAAGGCCGGGTAAACATTGAAGGGAGCACCGCAAACTTCGGTTTCAATGCCGGGATACAATATGAACATTCTTCAGGGATCCAGGTCGGGTTAAGTTATCGCTCCAGAATCGACATGGAAGTAGACGACGCAGATGCATTATTCAGCGTACCCGCTTCCCTGTCCGGTTTATTCCCGGCCGAAAACAAAGTGGCGGTAAGTTTGCCGTTGCCGGCAAATCTCGACTTTGGTCTGTCATACCAGGTCAATCCAAATATGATGGTGGGCATGGCCCTGAATTATGTATTCTGGGATGCATATGATGAGCTTCATTTTGACTTTGAAACAAATACCCCGGGCCTGCAAGACAGCCGCAACCCACGGGAATACAGCAATACTTTGATTCTAAGGCTGGGCGGACAATACCGGGTCAACGAATCATTGTTTGTAAGGGCAGGGGGCTATTTCGACCCCTCACCCGCAAACGAGAACTATTTCTCACCAGAAACCCCAAGCCTTAACAACCTTGCTTTTACGGGAGGGTTGTCTTATATCCCCATGCCGGGACTGAGCATAGATCTCAGCTTGTTATACGTAATAGGCATGGAGCAAGAGATGATGTATGTGCCGGAAAACTTTGGAGGAACATACCAGTCAAGGGCATTCATCCCGGGTCTTGGAATCAGTTTTAGTTTTTAACCCCTTAAAAAATACATGTCATGTATATCAACAAGATCAAACATATATTGCTGTTTTTTGCATTGACCGCACTGGTTGCCTGTGAAGCAGAAATCGATCAGTACACTCCCGATCCGGGCCAGGCAAACCTCACCACCTTTGTTGCGGTTGGCAATTCCCTGGTGGCCGGGTTCGCCGATGGGGATCTTTACAGATCCGGACAGGAAAACTCTCTTGCAAACATCATCGCAGGACAGCTGATGCACACGGGTCTGGGTTCGTTTAAGCAACCCCTGATGAAGGATGAACTGGGTTTTGGCAACCGGCTGGTCCTTGCCGAAGTGGAAGGCTCACTGATGCCGGTGCCCATGCCGGGCACACCCGATCCGGCAAATTTTGCCAATATTTATCAGACAGAAGGGCCCTTCCATAACCTGGGGGTTCCCCTGGCCAAAGTATCTCATCTGTTCTTTGAAGGCTATGGAGCCCTGAACCCTTACTACGGTCGATTTGCCTCCAACCCGGCAGCCAGCACCGTGATCTCGGATGCCGCTGCCCTTGACCCCACATTCTTTCAGCTTTGGATCGGGCACAACGATATTTTGGGCTATGCCACAAGTGGCGGCGAAGGAGACGGCATTACCCCTGCCATTTCCTTTATGACAATGTATTTAATGGCGGTGGAGATCATGACACATAATGGGGCAAAGGGTGTCCTGGGGAACATCGCCGACATCACCAGCATCCCGTTCTTTCAAACAGTTCCTTACAACGCCCTGCTGCTCGACGACCAGAACATTGTGGATCTTTTGAACCACGCGTACAGTGCCGCACCCCACATTAATTTTATACTCGGGCCTAATCCGCTGGTGGTTGCCGACAACGATCATCCGGCAGGCCTGCGGCAATTGGAAGCGGGTGAACTTGTCCTGCTTACGGCATTGGGTGGCATCAGAAACGATGGATGGGGCAGCCAGGTGCCCTTGCCGGCACAATATTACCTCAACCTTGATCAAATAGAAAATATTGCCGGGGCAACAGATGAGTACAACCAGACTATCAGCATGGCAGCAGAAACATTTGGATTGGCATATGTAGACATCCGCTCGGTTCTCGCTGAAGCCGAACACGGCATCTATTTTGATGCGATTGGATTCAATACGGAGTTCGTCACCGGCGGGGTATTTTCTCTCGACGGGATACATTTGAGTGCCAGGGGAAATGCCATCGTGGCCAATGAATTCATTGCGGCCATCAACCGCAAATACAATGCAAGCATTCCCAAGGCAACCATTGGAAGTTTTCCGGGCATTGTTTTTCCATAAGCAGGACGTTCACCCAGGTGGATGATCACTGGTCTCCGTGACTCATGAAGCCCTGGTCTTGCAAAACATCCAGGAGTACCCGGCTGAAGTGCAGGTTGTCCTTTTTGGTATACCGCCTGTAGGCAAATATCTGCGCCAGGTTGTCGAGCTGGTTTTCTTCAATGAGTTGTGCCGTCAGCGGCAACCGCTCTTTTTCCCGGTATATCCGTTCGATATCTTCAGGGCTGTAATCTTCATAGCGCTCGTGATGAATGACCCCTTCTGCAGGGAGGCGATCGGCCTGCTCGGGGTCTTCGTCCGGGTATCCAACCACCAGGGCGGTTACCGGTACCACTCCTTCGGGCAGGTCAAAAAAGTCGATCAGCTTATCGGCCTGGTACGTGGTGGTACCCAGGTAACAGATGCCCAGCCCATGCGCTTCAGCTGCAACAGCCACATTTTGAGCAACCAGCAAGGCATCGATGGCTGCCGTAAAAAAGGATAAAAAATTGTCATAACCCGGATCGGCATCACGCTGCCGGCACCATTTATTGAAACGGTTAAAATCGGCACAAAAAGTAAGCAAAACAGGGGCCTGTTCCACCATTTTTTGTCCAAAATGCAATTTACAGAGTTCCTTTCTGTTTTCTTCATCCTTTGTGATAATCACAGAATATACCTGCATATTTCCTGTGGTGGATGCACGAAATCCGGCAGCCAGTATCTCGTTGAGTATTGTATCGTCTACCGGGTCGCTTTTGTAATTGCGAATGGTTTTATGATCCAATAAAGTATTGATGGTTTCCATACATAACAACGTTTTGGTTTCAGGCCACAAAGTTAAGGGATAAATGGGGCTTTGCAAAAAAGCCGGGCCAGCGAATGGTCAAAAGGCTTATATCCGGTTCCCTGCCCCTTCTGGCTGTCTTTTGTCGAAGAACACATCCATGGCCACCAGTATGGCCATCATGCCCCAAAACGGGACCGATGCCTTGTCGGTATCCAGAAAATTGTTGAGCAGGCCGTGGGTAAAATAGGTAATAAAACCAAGGGTAATGCCAAGGGCCATCAATCGCATTTCCCGGGTCGGTGCTTTTTTATATAGTTTCACGCCTGTTGCCAGCACAGCCAGGGCCAGGGCAAGCATTCCAAGCATCCCGGGTATCCCGCTCTCGGCAAGGGGCCCGATATATTCGCTGTGGGCATTTCCAAGATCCCCGAAATGCGTGGTGATGATGGTGTAGTCTTCTGAACGCTGAAACGGGGCATATACAAACTGGTAGGTTCCCGGTCCCCAGCCAAGTAACGGACGCTCCTCATACATCCGGTAAGCCGAACGCCAGCGGTTGATCCGTTCCAGGTTGGAGGCATCGGAGGTGATATTGGATATGGAACGAAGGTGTTCGCCAAAATCACCCGATGACTCCTGCTGATTGCGTTCCAGATGCATGATGATCTCGGTTTGAAAAAGGTACAGGCCTCCCACAAGCAATATCACCCCGGCAAGTATGAAGCGGAACTTCAGCCGCAAAGCGAGAATCAGGAATCCGGCCAAAGCCACCATCAGGCTAAGCCAGGCAGCACGGCTGTAACTGAATAAAATGCCGGCGCAGAAAACAACAAACACAATCAGTGCCACGCGCCTGCGAAGCACACTGGTACTGCGGCTGAATGACATTACGATAAAAAACGGTGCCACCAGGGCCAGCACCGCTGCATAATGGGTGTGGTCATTAAAGAAAGGCCTGACAGCCCAATACCCCAGGTCACGCTCGAAACCGACCGTGTAATGCCTGAAAGTGATCACCAGGACAACCATGACCAGGGAAGCGCCAAACAGCCACATAAAATGTTTCATGTGCCTGGTCTCGCGAAAAAGATATACCCCCACAAAAAAGAATGTAGCAACAAACCACAGGCGGGAGATGAAATACTTAAATGAGACCCACGGTATTTCGCTCGATACCGAGGTGACAAACATCCAAATAAGATTCAGGATCAGTATAATGCTGATCGGATGTTTTAACACGCGAAGGTCATAGCTCCTTTCATAGACTAGCCGGAAGAAAAACAGCAACATGATGGCCACAATGACAGGTTCGGTGGGAACATCAACGGTGAAACCAAGTGCCTCGTGCCGGAATTTCACCGTAAATGGAGTGAGAAACACCAGGAGCAGGATCAATTTATCGAGAGAAAAGAAAAACAGCAACAAGACAGCCAGCGCCACCGGGAGTGCCAACAACCAGTATACATCTTGTATGATAAAAAAGATGTTCAATGCCACAAACAGGGCACTGCCACCATACAACCACTGCAGTCTGTTTTGCATTAACACGGGATTGTCAGGCCTTTTTTTTGTGAATCACCCTTTGCTTGACGATGCCCTTTTCCTGAAGGTTTTCGTATAGCATGAGTATCATAACCCCCATAAAGCCGGCAGCAAAAGTGGTAAGGAAAACAATGAGCCACCGAATGGGATATACTTTTCTCTCGGCTTCAAATGCACTGTCGAGAATAAACTTAAAGGGCACAAAACTCTCGAGGTCAGATTTTGCCTCCTGGTACCTGCGCTGGATCATGATCAGGTGTTCGCTGATATTGCCCAGGTAGGCTTCATGGAACACATAGGCTCCGCCATAATCACTCAGCCTGTTCAGCCGGGCTTCCAGGGCGCGCACCCCATCGGCATGATTGGCCGAAAGGTCCTTGGCCAGCTGACGGGTCAACATGGAAGACTGGCCCTCCAGGTCAAACACCCCCAATTGCATAATCTGCCGCAAACTGTCTTCTGCCTGTTTTACCTGGACACGCAATGTTTCATACTGATTTTTTGCCACTTCATAGGCCAGTTCGGCACGCTCGATCCGCAACTCATTCTGAACCGTATCGGCGAGGGCGGCCAGCTCGTTGGCAATGTCGGCTGCCATGGCCGGATCTTTATCCCTGACCCGGATTTCAACCGCGCCATATTGCGTGCGACGAAAGGAAATATTGCTCCTGTATTCTTCCGTCAGACGGGTTTGCTTGAACCTGGCGTCTTCAGGAATTTCATAATGTGTCATCAGGTCAAACCGCTGTACGATACGATCGCGGATGTTGCCTGATTCCAGTACCTGCAAAAGCCGCTCGGCATCTTCCACCTCACCGTATTCCAGAAAATCCTGCCTGGCTGCCGGGCCGGCCAGTACAGAA
>SL_3KL_010_SEDDRAFT_10001950_pt1 | contig 18880 bp, 20 predicted proteins | sample SodLakKL_010_SED_2_FD_10381 | JGI IMG/M metagenome (IMG submission 10381) | reverse complement strand
TGCAGCACTTCGCGCTCGTGCCCGGCTGCCAGCGGAACCGCCAGCGCCCGTTGCGCCAGTTCCTCGGCCTGTTCGAACTGTTCCCGTTCTGACGCGATCAGGCCGCGATTGTTGTAGGCGCTGGCCAGCTGACCAGGAAAGCGATCGGTGTCGGACAGGTTGTCAATGACCGTGTCGAGCCGATCCCTCGCTGCCGTGCGCTCGCCGAGCAGACGCTCGATATCGGCCAGGTCGACCATTGTCCTCCAGTACAGATCGCTGTCGTCTTCATTGACCGACGTCAGCCCGTCTTGCAGCAACTGCCGGGCCTGTTCGTATTCCCCGAGTCCCTGGTAGGCGCGGCCCATGCGGTGCAGCAGCCGGGCACGGATCCGGTCCTGGTGCTGGAGTTCTTCGCGTATGCGGGCTGTCCCCCGATCCAGCAGTTCGCGGGCACTTGGCATTTCACCCGGACTGACCTCCGGATCGGCACCGTCGAACAGCTCGAAGACAAAGTCCGATATCTGTTCGGTGGTGGTCGCGGCCTGGATCGCGCGTTCCCGTTCACGATCCAGGTGGAAGGCCAGCACGCTGATGCCGACCGTGAAAGCCAGCGCCAGCACACCACTGCCGGCGATCGTGGCGCTGAGCAGACGATTGCGCTGCACGGCCCGGTGCAGTCTGCCCAGTCGACCCGCGGGCCGGGCGCGGACGGGGTGCAGTTCCTGGACTCTCTCAAGATCATCGACCAGGGCCTGCACCGTGGCGTAGCGCTGGTTCGGATCTTCGGCCAGTGAACGGGCGATGACGGCATCGAGATCGGCGGAAAAGATCCGTTCGGAGGATGCGGCAGCTGTTCCCACCATCGATCCGGACGGAGGCTGAATGACCTGGCCCATTTCGAAATGTGGCGGCTTGCCGGTCAGCAGGCGGTAGAGCAGGGCACCCAGGCTGTAGACGTCAGAGGCCGTCGTGACAGGCTCGCCCCGTCGTTGTTCGGGGCTGGCATAGGCGCTGGTCAGCCGGTTGTCGGCGGCGGCCTGGAGACGGTGCCGTTCGCCGTCGCCTGCCTCAAGCAGGGAGGCGATACCGAAATCCAGCAATCGCGGCATGCCGGACTCGTCGACCAGCACATTGGCCGGCTTGATGTCGCGATGGACAATCAGACTGGCATGGGCAAACTGGACCGCCTCGCAGACCCGGCACATCACGGTCAGTCGATCGGTCAGTCGGAGTTGCTGCCGGTCGCACCAGGTCGCGATATCCCAGCCGCGCACGTACTCCATCACCAGGTAGGGCTCGCCGCCGGGCAGGGTGCCGCCATCGAGCAGCCGGGCAATGTAGGGATGGCTGAGATCGGCCAGGATCTGGCGTTCGCGCCGGAACCGCTCGTGCAGCTCCTCGTTGAGTGGCAGGGCGACGACCTTGATGACTGCGGATTGTTCGTAGGCCCGGTCGCTGCGCCGGGCGCGGTAGACCGAGCCCATGCCGCCGCGTGCCAGCAGGTCCTCCACTGTCCAGGCACCGACACGTTGGCCGGGCTGGAGATTGAGACCGGACAGTTCCTGCTCGACCGATCGGGCAACCCGCGCGGCCACTTCGTCCCCGGCGGTATCGGCGCCGAGCATGGCTTCGACATCGCCAATCAACGTGGGGTCATCAGCGCAGGCCTGTTCCAGCCAACCTGCGCGCTGGTCTTCTGGTTTGTCCAGGGCCGATTCGAACAGCGCCTGGATTCGCTGCCAGCGTCGCGTGTCCATTTTCAGGGTCAGGCCGTGCTCTCACCCAGCCGGGCGCCCACGAAGGCTCGAGCCAGGCGCAACTCGCGGTGAACGGTTGCGCGCGACAGCGATGTCACGTGGGCAATCTCCGGGTAGGTCAGGCCGCCGAAGTAATAGTGTTCGAGGATGTCGCGCTTGCGCGGATCGATCTCGCCGAGCGACTCCAGCGACTGGTTGAGTGCGAGCAGGTCGACATCGACGCTGCTGGCTGGCGCACGTCCCTCGTCGAGCGTGACGTGCACCGCCGCGCCACCGCGCTTCTGACGCATGCGGCTTTCGGCCTGGTTGACCAGAAAGTTGCGCATCATGCGCGCGGCCAGGGCATAGAGGTGAGTGCGATCCAGGCAGGCCGGAGGTTTTTCCAGCAGCCGCGCCATGACTTCGTGAACCAGGGCCGTTGGCTGCAGGGTGAGTTGGCGTTGCTCACGCCGCATATGCCCGACGGCAAGCCGGTGCAGGTTGCTGTAGATCAGCTCCGAAAGCGACTCGGCCGCCAGTTCATCTCCGGCCTGCCACTGTTCCAGCAACCGGGTGATGTCTCCATCCCCGGAGTTTTGCTCCACGGTCGGCTTCTGTACGTCTGCACTCACTAGTGATCGGGGCGGCTGGTTTCAGGAAAAGATTAGCACAGTGATGACGTGGTTCCGCTCGAAACACGGCAGACAGGGATGAGGGAAACCCGAAAAAGGGAAGCCGGACGGCAAATGCTGGTGGTATCGCCTGCAGTCGACGCGATCCTGTCGGGATGACCGAGGCGTCCACGCCCGGCAGCAGTGACCTGACCGCTCTGAGTGTGGCAAAACGACCCTGGGTGGCGGGTTTGATGCAGTCACCTGTCCAGGCTATGTCGATTGCGGCTCACGCGCGCGCAGGATTGGTTATCCTTGCTCGGTCTTGACCGAAAAGTCTTTCCATGAGCCATCCACCACAGATTTGCATTCCCGCCACCTACATGCGTGGCGGCACCAGCAAGGGCGTGTTCTTCCGCCTCGATGACCTGCCTGAACCGGCCCGGAAGCCGGGGACGGCGCGCGATGCGCTGCTGCTTCGCGTGATCGGTTCGCCCGATCCTTACGGCAAGCATACCGACGGCATGGGTGGGGCGACGTCGAGCACTTCCAAGACCGTGATCCTTTCGAAGTCAGATAGTCCCGATCACGATGTCGATTACCTGTTCGGCCAGGTGGCCATCGGCAAGCCGTTCATCGACTGGTCGGGCAATTGCGGCAACCTGACGGCGGCGGTCGGGTCGTTTGCCATCAGCAACGGCCTGGTCGATGCCGAACGCATTCCCGACAACGGCATCTGCACGGTGCGCATCTGGCAGGCCAATATCGAAAAGACCATCATTGCCCATGTGCCCATCACCGATGGCGAGGTGCAGGAGACCGGTGACTTCGAACTCGATGGCGTGACCTTTCCCGCCGCCGAAGTCGGCATCGACTTCATCCGGCCAACCGGCGACGAGCCGGTGCTGCCCACCGGCAACGTGATCGACGAGTTCGAGACTCCCGGGTTCGGTCGCCTGAAGGCCAGTTTCGTCAGCGCCGGCATTCCCACCATCTTTGTCAACGCCGCCGATATCGGTCTGGACGGTACCGAGCTGCAGCCGGTCATCAACGATCATGCCGACTGGCTGGAGCGCCTTGAAGTTCTGCGCGCTCACGGTGGTGTGGCCATGGGGCTGTTTGATCGTGTCGAAGACGCCGAACAACGCCAGCACACGCCCAAGATTGCCTGGGTGGCGCCGCCGGCCGATTTCGTCTCATCCAGTGGCAAGTCCGTACAGTCCGGCGACATCGACCTGAATGTCCGCGCCATGTCCATGGGCAGGCTGCACCACGCCATGATGGGGACCGCCGCCGTGGCCATTGCCACCGCCGCGGCCATTCCCGGCACCCTGGTCAACCTGGCTGCTGGCGGTGGTGAGCGCGATGCGGTGCGTTTTGGTCATCCCTCCGGCACCCTGAAGGTTGGCGCAAGGGCCAGCCAGACCGATGGCGAGTGGTTTGTCGAAAAGGTCAGCATGAGCCGCAGCGCACGCGTGCTGATGGAAGGCCGGGTGCGGGTTCCCCCCACGACTTGACGCACCGGTTCCCGGCTTGACACCCCGAAGGCCCGGTCGCCAGAATCGGGCCATGACCGACGTGCTGCCGTCCCCGCGATCCGGATGGGTCGCCTTCCTCGCCCACTTTCTTTTTGTACTGGCGGCCTGGTCGGTGTTCATCAAGTATGTTTTTCCCGTCGGCTTTGCACTGGTCGAGGGCGTGCCGTTGACCAGCTACATCTTCTGGGATTTCTGGCCGATTGCCCACGTCTGGCTGGGCTGGGCCTTGCTGGCGCGACCCGGATATACGCGCTGGCTGGCCATCGTCATGTCGGTGATCGAGATCATCATCATCGTGAGCATGTTCTTCTGGTTTCTGTCCGATCCCGACTGGTCGATCTGGCGCACCAACTGGTTCGTCAACAAGGTTTTCGTGCTGGCCTGCTTCGTGATGGTGCTGGTCACGGCCCTGATCCGACCTGAACACATGCTGCCCGACCCGGTCGATAGTATTGAACCCCGAGGAGACAAGCCATGAGCCAATTCACCCGCCGTCAATTGATGAAGCTGCTGGCTGCCGGCACGGCCGGCGCCGCGCTGGCGCCGCATATCGCCCTGGCCGCGTCGAGCGGCATGAAGAAAAAGAAGATTCCCGCCAGCGGCGAGCGTATTCCGGTGATCGGCATGGGCACCTGGCGCACATTCAATGTCGGTGACGATGAACAACTTCGCCTGGATCGCACTCGNGTGCTCNAGGCCTTTTTCGAGCACGGTGGCGGCATGGTCGACTGCTCTCCCATGTACGGGTCGGCTGCGGCGGTCATGGGCTTCGCGCTGGAGCGCCTGGGTTATCCCGACAGTCTGTTTTCGGCCGAGAAGGTCTGGACCGAGGACGAGGACAGGACACGCGAGCAGGTCGAGGAACAGGAACGCCTGTGGGGGATAGAGCCCTTCGACCTGATGCAGGTCCACAACCTGGTCGCCTGGGAAGCACACCTGGAGAAGTTGCAACAGATGAAGGCCGACGGCGAGATTCGCTACGTCGGTATCACCACATCCAGCGGTCGCCGGCACGATCAGTTCGAACGCATCATGGAAAACCACGATCTCGACTTCGTGCAGTTGACCTACAACATCACCCATCGCCGGGTCGAGGAGCGCCTGTTGCCGCTGGCCCAGGAAAAGGGNGTCGCGGTGATTGCCAACCGGCCCTATGACGCCGGGCCGTTGATCCGCGACCTCAAGTCGCGCCACAGTGTGCCTGACTGGGCGGTGCATGANTTCGACTGCCGGGGCTGGGCGGACTTCCTGCTCAAGTTCCTGGTCAGCCATCCGGCCGTAACCTGTGCCATTCCGGCGACCTCCAGCGTCGAGCACATGCACGAGAACATGCGCGCCGGCACCGGGCCGATGCCGACGGCCGAGCTGCGCCAGCGCATGATCGAGCATGTCGAGTCGCTGTGATCGACGACTGGTCCAGTTACCGCATTGCCGATTTCATTCCGTTTACCGCGGACGTCTATTTTCGATTGATCGAGCGGGTGGGCGAGGCCTTCTGGCCACTGCATCTGCTGACCGTTGCCATTGGTCTGGTCACCGTTCTGCTTGCCCTGTTCGGCCGCGGTCGAGTCGCTTCTGTGTTGCTGGCTCTGGTCTGGGGGTGGGTTGGCGTGACCTTCCTGATTCAACGCTACGCCCAACTGAACTGGGCCGGTGAGTATTTCGGCTGGGGCTTTTTGGCCCAGGCGGCACTATTGGCGTTGATCGCGCTGACCGGGCATGGCCTGGCGACTGCCGGACGGCCGCCNGGAGTCTCGGGGTGGGCTGGCCTGGCGCTGGCGGTTGCAGGGTTGTTGTTGTATCCATTGATCGCGCCGCTGGCCGGTCATGGCTGGTTCCAGGCCGAAACGTTTGGTATTCACCCCGATCCGACTGCAGTCGCCACGATTGGGGTGTTATTGCTCTTGCTTGACGGTGCCTGGCGGTGGCTTGCATTCGTCATTCCCGGGCTGTGGTGCCTGATCAGCCTGCTGACGCTTCAAGTGCTCGATGCCCAATGGACGATGCTGCTCGGCATCTTCATTGTGCTGGGGGTGACCGCCATGGTGTGGCGATCGGTCGAGAGTGCCATCAGGGCCAGACAGCCGAATTGAATCTTTTGGCCGCGGCTTGTCATGGCGATTGCATGAGAGCGGGTTCGGGCTGCAATGGGTTCGGCAACGGGGTGATCGGGCGNTGCCCGGCCGGGTCTGTGCGCTTCACCTGCTCGTCATCGCCAATGTTGTTTCATAATGGTTGGTTCAAGTGCTTTCCCGGGTCGCTGGATATGAAAATTCGTACATTCGCATTCCTGTTGTTGCTGCCGATGGTCTCCGAGGGGTTGTGGGCGGCATGCAACAATCTGCTCGACTATGAGCACCGCCGCCTGGCCAGTTCGCAGACCATCAACCTGTGCGAGGCGTATTCCGGGCAGGTGATACTGGTGGTCAATACGGCCAGCCGCTGCGGCTTTACCTCACAGTTCGAGGGTCTGGAAGCGCTGTACCAGAAGTACCGTGAGCAGGGCCTGATCGTGCTGGGTTTTCCCTCTGACGACTTTCGCCAGGAGATGTCGGACGAGGAAGACACCGCCGAGGTCTGCTATATCAACTATGGCGTGACCTTTCCGATGTTTGCCACCACATCGGTCAGTGGCGATGCAGCCAGCGATCTGTTCCAGGCACTCAACGAAGCGACCACACAGCCGGGCTGGAACTTCAATAAGTACCTGATCGACCGGGACGGCCGCGTCGTCGAGCATTTCGATTCCCGCACCGCACCGCTCGACAGCGAACTGGAAGAACGAGTGCGGCGGCTGCTGGAAGGCTGACCGGCACAAAGTCGGTGGCTTGCCATGCGGCGGGCGGCACGCTCTCGGCCGCTGGGTTCATCTCTCGCGGGGGCATGACTCCCTAATCGGTCCGGCACGGTATCATCAGCCCTGGCAATCGGTTTTCGACGAGGATGGCCATGGCCGGAGGTTGGGCAAAAGACGATGCGGTCACCGAGCAGATCGACAGCACGGTTGAAGACGGGCTGGCGCGCGTACGGAGCCGTCTGCCCAAGGGCGAGAGCCGCTCACATTGCGCCGAGTGCGGCGATGCGATTCCGCAGGCCCGGCGCGAGGCTCTGCCGGGCGTGCGCCTTTGCCTGGCCTGCCAGGAAGAGGCTGATCGTGAGGCGGCCATGGACATCGGCGGCTACAACCGCCGGGGCAGCAAGGACAGCCAGTTGCGCTGAATGGCGGCTGGTCTCGGGGCGGACTGCGGCGAAGGTCGCCGAGCAGATCTAAGGCGCCAGACCGGGTGGGAGAGCGTTGAACAGGCACGGCGGCCGGAGAAGGATGCTTGAGGTTCAGGAAATGGTTGCCAGCGGCCGTTGGGCACTGGATACTCTGTCGAAATGACCGATCGCCCTCCAACTGCTCCCCGACTGACACCGTGGCGCCGCCGTGTCATCGACCAGGCCCTGGACGAGCTGCTGTCGCTTGAACCAGACGAGCGGCAGGCTCGGATGCAGTCGATCGAGCAGCGTTGTCCCATGCTGGCAGGCACCCTCTCGCGTCTGCTGCAGGCGAGTCTGTCGCCGACCCGTTTTCTTCAGCCGGTGATGGGCGAGATCGGGCGGGTGGTCGATGACCTTGCCGAACAGGAACCGGTTTCCTTGCCACCGGGGACGCGAATCGGGCCGTGGCGCATTGTCGAGCCGGCCGGTCATGGTGGCATGGGCACAGTCTATCGCGCCGAGCGCGCCGATGATGCCTTCGACATGGATGTGGCAGTCAAGCTGATTCGCCTGAATCGCTCCGATTTCAACGAGCGTCTGCAGATCGAACGGCGCATGCTTGCGCGCCTGGACCATCCCAATATCGCTCGACTCATCGACGGCGGCCAGACGCCCGACGGGGAAGCCTACCTGGTCATGGAGTGGGTGCCGGGCGAGGATCTGTCGCAACTGCAGGGGCCGACGACGGCAACCGGTGACGCTACCCTGGCGTGCTTTGTCGAGATTGCCGGTGCCGTTGCCCACGCTCACCAGCGCCAAGTCGTTCACGGTGACATCAAGCCGGCCAACGTGCGCGTGATGGAAGACGTACGGGTCCGCTTGCTGGACTTCGGTGTGGCGAGACTGATCGCCGGCGACGAGCAGGACGGTGATCGCCGATTGCGTGCGGTTACTCCGGCATTCTCCGCACCCGAGCAAATGGCCGGACAACCGGCCTCGACCTTGTCAGACGTCTGGTCGCTTGGCGCCCTGTTGTACTGGATGCTGACCGGCGAACGGCCGGGCAAGATGAAGCCGGCACAGGTACGCAGGTGCCTGGGGGAGCGGTTCGAGCGCGTTGACGAACTGGCGGCCATCGTACTCAAGGCCTGTGCCCATGCAGCCGACGAACGTTATGCCAGTGTGCCGGAGCTGATTGCCGATATCCAGCGATTTCGGCAGCGCCAGCCGATCCATGCCATGCCGTGGACGCGCCGCTACCTGATATCGCGCTTCGTCGGTCGCCACCGTCTTGCAGTGGCCGCCTCCACGGCGGGCCTGGTCGTGCTGTGCGCCGCGCTTGTCGCCGCCCTTTGGCAGGCGCATGTGGCCACGCTTGAGCGCGATCGTGTGCAGATGGAGGCGGAGAAGACCCGCCAGGTCAGCGAGTTTCTGATCGATCTGTTCGATCACGCCGACCCGGCCACCGCTCGCGGTGAGGAGGTTCTTGCCGTTGATCTGCTGGAGCAGGGCGTGCTGCGCATTGATGCCCTGGCCGGCGCTGCCGAGGTCCAGGCCGAATTGCTGCAGGTGCTCGCCCGCGTCCATCGATCGCTTGGACGCTACGACGATGCCGAAACCCTGGCCCGGCGCAGCCTGGCCCTGGTCGAAGCGACCGGCAATGCACAAGATCGGGCGCGGGCGCTGAACCTGGTCGGCACGATCAAGACCGCAGCCGGTGCATCGGAGGCTGCCGACCCATACCACCGCCGGGCGCTGGAAGCGCTTGGGCCGGGCGACTCGGTCGAACGCCTGGTCATTCTCGGCGACTGGGGTGGTGCCCTGTCACGTGTGGGCGGACGCCAGGCCGAGTCACTGCCGGTGTTCGAAAAGGCGCTGGAACTGGCCGCGCGCCTGGACTACAGCGGCAGTGAGCTGGACAAGATTCACCAGAGTGCCGGTGTGGCGCTTTTCCACCTGGGCCGCTACCGCGAGGCACGCGAACGCTTTGAAGTGGCGGTCGAGGGCAAGCGGCGACAGCTTGGCGCGGATCATCCGGACACCCTCTCGGCAATGAGCAACCTGGCCACGACCTATGCACTGCTGGCCGAGTTCGATGCCGCCGAATCAATGTATCTCGACGTCCTCGAAATACAGCGCCGGATCATGGGGGAGCGCCATCCCATCGTCGGCGGCACCCTGCATTCCATCGGCTCGATGCACTGGCGTCGGAGGGATGTGGAGGCGGCTGATTTTGGAAGTCAAGCTCGATGCCTTCGACGAGAGCCATCCGGAGGTGGCAACGGCACGCAACGCCCTGGCCCTGGCTGCCCGCGAGCAGGGCGAGCTCGACCGTGCCGAGGAACTGTATCTTCAAGCGCTGGATGCCTTTCGCGAGGCCTACAGTGAAGGCCACATCCGCATCCCCATGGTGCTCAACAATCTCGCCGGCGTTCACTCCTCGCGTGGGGATCTCGACCGGGCGATCGAGCTGACGCTCGAGGCCAAGGCACTGCAGATCGAGCTGGTCGGCGAGGTGCACGACCACGTCGCCCACAGCCAACGCAACCTGGCCGGGCTCAATCTCAACAACGACGACCCGGAAGCGGCGCTGGAGTGGGCTCAAAAAGCTCGGGAAACCTACATGGCCGTGTTCGACGATACCGAGCATCCCGGCTATCAGGCCACCATGGCACTGCTGGAACGCATCGAGGATGCACTGGCACAAACGCGCTGACGCGCCACGCACGCCACTCGTCCAGGGCAACCTTGCCGGTGCGCCTGGTCATGTCGCCTGGTTTCCCGTGTCCTCGGTGCGTATACTCCGCCCATGCGAACGTCAGGCACCCGGCCATCCCTGTCGACATGACGCCGGTTCCTTTATCCGGGAATGGCTGTTCCATTCCTGCATGCGGTGAATTGCTGAGGCATTCCGGAACCTGGGCCGGGGATCTTGCCGAGGCTGTCTGCCGAACTTCCGGGAGTGGCGATTGCGCCAGCTTTCACGCACCGTGGCAACCCCTGCGCCTGCTGGGCATGGTGGCCGGACCCGAACGCCACGAATCATTCTTTCTGCGGGCCATTGCCGCCCTGGCCGATACCGATCGCCGGGTATTGATTGCCGGTTGTGCCGATTACGGCATGCTCGAATTGGTGCATCGCGCTTTTGTGCACGGCCGCTTCCACCCCACGGTGGTTGACCGATGTCCATTACCGCTGATGATGTGCGCCTGGTATGGGGCGAAGACCGGCCTGCGTGTCCAGACCGAACTGGCCGATCTGGCTGCACTTGGTGCAAGCGATCACCGGACCGGTGGCGAGTTTGACCTGGTTGTCACGCATTCCCTGCTGCGTTACTTTGACGCCGCGAGCCGTCGGCAATTGTTCGAGAACTGGTTCAGGCTCTTGCGGCCCGGGGGCAGGGTAGTCACCGTCACTCGCCTGGAAACCGGTCCGGCCAATGCCGCTGTTGCCGAAAATGCCGAGGCGTTCGGCCGATTGGCCCGACAGCGTGGCGCGGAAGCGAATGTTGACATCGACCCGGGCCGCCTGGAGCGCTGGGCGGTCCGGTTTGCCAGCGCCGGCGTCGGTGAATTCCATGAGGTTGGCACCATCGCCGATGTGGTCGCCGGATTCGAAAGCGCGGGTTTCGATGTTGCAACGCACGACGTCATCAGTATTGACGGCATGTTAAGCGGTGATGTGGCCGTTCCGGCAGCGGCACGGTCGGCCCTTTACGCAGAAATCGAGGCAGTACGACCATGAGCAAGACCCCATCTTCAGGACTCAAGAAACTGGTTGCGGCCAATGCGCCCTTGTGGGGTGCTGAAGCCGAGGTATGCAGAACCTATTTCCGTTCATCGACGCGAAACGCGCATAGCGACTGCGCCTGGATTGCCCGTCAATGCTACAAGGAGCTGGTCGACGGCGCGCTGTTTCGCATGCTTGAAATGCAGGGCGAATACCCGCTCGAGGTACTTGGGCCCGGTGGCGTGCCGGTCGACGAAGGCACCCGAACCGAACTGGCGCATTTCCTCGCTTATGCCGAAGCCTTCCGGGTGGCCGGTGATCCGGATCAACCGCGACTGGATCTGGCCACGATACTGGCTGCTGACTGGCCGGAAAACGGGGAGCTCATGGCCTTGCGCCGGGAACATTGCCGGCAAAGCCCCGATCTCGGGCGACGGGCGCACGCCTTTACCGAGGGTGGCTATTGCACGCTCTACAGCACCGGCATGGAGTTGGCTCAAGAACACAACGGTGATCCTGGTCTGGTAGATCGGGCCATCGCGGTTGCCAGCAAGGTCGTTTACGACGATGAATGGGAGCACATGCTCGAAGGCATTGCCGATCTCGATGACGACAACATGAGCGATCGTGACTGGGCCCGGCTGTGTGAACTGACTTCGCAGCAGAGTCGACTGCGAATACGCATGCGCAATGCGCAGTTCGGTTTCCCGGTATCCAGACAGCGCATGGCGGAGCTCGAGGCCGGCCATGCCGAGCCGATAGTCTTCGACTGGGAACGCGCCGGCATGGCCGCGCCCGGATAAAATCCGGGACAACGCACGGCGAGGAAGTCACTACGTATTGACACGGATATCGCTGGCGACTGCACTGAATAGTCTTGTGGATTCGANCAGGCGGTTCAAAAACGGTGAATCAAGGACATGATTTCCTCTATCACGGGCACCGGCATGCCTGTTGCGGCTTGCCATGACTGAGCGGTCCACGGCTTCTCTGCCAGCTTTCTCCAGCCGCTTGACCTTCATTCTGGCCGCGGTCGGTGCCGCAGTGGGTCTGGGCAACGTCTGGCGGTTTCCCTATGAGGCCGGGGAGAACGGCGGTGCGGCATTCGTCATGGTTTACCTGCTCGGTCTGGTATTCGTTGCCGCACCCATCTTTCTTTGCGAGGCGCTGATCGGTCGTCGTGGCCGTGGATCGCCGCCCACTGCCATGGAGCGCCAGGCAGTCGAGCATGGCCGCTCGCGCATCTGGCGAATACCCGGCCTGGTCGGGGTGATCGGTGCACTGTTCCTGATGAGTTTTTACTCGGTGATCGCCGGATGGTCGTTGCATTACCTGACCGGCGCCGTACAGGGTACTTTCGCCACCTTCGATGCCGGTCTGGCCCAGGCCCACTTCGATGACCTGCAGTCCTCGGTTCCGCTGCTGCTGCTTTGGCAGGGGGTATTCATCATCAGTACGGTGATCATTGTCGGACTGGGGGTCAATCGCGGTATCGAACGCGGAATGCGGCTGTTGATGCCGCTGATGGGGCTTTTACTCGTCGGTCTGGTGATCTATGCGCTGACCGAAGGAGCTGCCGGGGAGGCGCTGGTCTACCTGTTTGCACCGGATTTCTCGGCGCTCACACCGCAAGTGGCGCTGGCTGCCGTCGGCCAGGCCTTCTTCAGCGTGTCGGTGGGCCTGGGCGGGGTGATGATGTATGCCGCCTACCTGCCGAAGGATGCCTCGATTCCGGGATCTGCGGGGTATGTCATTTCCGCCGATACCCTGGTTGCCATGCTGGCCGGTCTGGCGATCTTTCCCATCGTTTTTGCCTGGGGCCTGCCGCCAGACAGCGGGCCGGGACTGCTGTTCATCTCGCTGCCGCTGGCATTCGGCGGCATGCCGCTGGGCAGCCTGGTCGGCGCGCTGTTCTTCTTCTTCCTGTTCGTGGCGGCACTGACCTCGGCGGTAGCACTGTATGAACCCACAACCGCCTTCCTGGAGGAGCGCGGTATCCGCCGAAGAGTCGGCGTTGCCGTTGCCGCCGGGACCAGCTGGGTACTGGGCCTGGGCTCGGTGTTCTCCTTCAACCTGATCAGTCACTGGCAGGTGACGCCATTTCAGACCATTACCTGGGGACTGAACAACATCGTCTTGCCCGTCGGCGCGCTGATTCTGGCCTGGTTTGCCGGGCGGGTGCTGTCGCGTCAAGCCACNGTGGCGGAACTGGGCATGGGCGATGGCTGGCGCTACCGGGGCTGGCGGCTGGCGGTTCGCTGGGTTGCTCCGATCATCATCCTTGCACTGTTGTTGAGCAACCTGCTGGCACGCGGGTGAACGGGCGAACGTTACAGATCCGGCCGGGATGAGCTGATTCGGGCAGCGCCGGGGTGTCTGGCCAGCTTGGCCGTTGCGCGTTAAGCTTGCTGCCGTCGCCCACCTTCAGGAAGACTGCAACATGCCTCGACATCCCGAGATCTCCAAGGCCGCGCAGGCCGTGCGCGGTGCGGTCTATTCCGGACTGGCGCGCAAGCCGGCCTCCGGCCGTGCGCCGGTGCCGCTGCACGTCGGTGATACCTGGATGGAGCCGGCGGTCGGATGCCGCATGCATGCAGGATCTCAATATCGAGGATCACCCCGGCATGCATCGCTATTCGCCTGTACCGGGATATCCACAATTGCGTGATCGCATCGCCGAGGTGCACGGCGAGCGTACCGGGGTGGCCACCGAGCGGGGCAAGTGATCGTCACCGGTGGTGCCACCGCCGGTCTGGCGGCCACCGTCGCGGCACTGGTCGCGCCCGGAGAAGAGGTCCTGCTGGCGGCACCCTACTGGCCGCTGATTGCCGGCAGCATTCGTGCGGTCAGTGCCAACCCGGTCGATGTGCCGCTGATGACCGAAGTCGAGACGGCAGAAGAGGCCGTGGCACGCTTCGAGCAATACCGCACCGACAAGACCGTGGCGGTCTACTGGAATACGCCACATAACCCGACCGGTCGCTTGCTGCCCGAAGACTGGCTGAAGGCACTGACCGAATGGGCGCGCGCGCACGATCTATGGATTTTTTCGGATGACGTCTACGAGGACTACGTTTACGAAGGTGAACATGTCTATACCCGAACGCTTGAGCCCGAGCGCACCATTTCAGTTCACTCGTTTTCCAAGGCCTACGGCATGGCCGGCAATCGCTGCGGCTATCTGGCCGGCCCGGAGAAAGCCATCTCTGCGATCAAGCGCATCGTCACCAATATCAACTATTCGGCCTGCTCGGCTTCGCAGCTGGCCGCGCTCAATGCACTCAACGGGGCAGGGCAGCCCTGGGTGGATGCCGCGCGCGAGAAATACGCTGAGCTGGGCCGCCAGGCGGCTGAAGCACTGGATCTGCCGGCGCCGAAGGGCAGCACTTTCCTGTTCCCGGACGTGGCCCACTGTCTGGATGAGCCCGGTCTGGATGGCTTTCTCGGCGACCTGGCCGAGGCCGGCGTGCTGGTGGCACCGGGTCCGAGCTTCGGGCCTTACCCGACCCGCATCCGCGCCTGCTTCACCGCGGCCGAGCCGTCGGAAGTGAAGCGCGGTATCGACATCCTGGCCGAGAAGTTGAAGGGGTAGTGAACAGTACGCCTTTGTTGGCGCGCTGGTCGCTGGGTGCCGTGCCCGCATCGCGTATTCCCGCTGACTATTCCGGTATCCCCTACTTGTTGCTCGGGCTTGTGTTGATGGCCATCTGGATACCCCTGGTGATCTATCTGGTATTCGTTGTCTCGCTGGGGACAGATAGTGCCGATGGTAACGTACTGAGAGATCACACCTAGGTCAATGCCATGAGTGATAGCGACAAGGTTGTCGTGGTCTACGACAAGCAGTGTCCGGCCTGCGATTACTACTGCAACCTGGTGCGGATTCGTGAATCGGTGGGGCGCCTGGAACTTGTGGACGCACGCGACGGCGGGCCGATCATGGACGAGATCACCTCACGTGGCCTGGATATCGATCAGGGCATGGTGGTCAAGGTCGGCGATGAACTCTACTACGGCGCCGACGCGATCCACATCCTCGCCCTGATGGGCACCAACAGGGGCTTTTTCAATCGACTCGCTTACTGGTCGTTCCGTTCGAGGCGGGTGGCCAGGGTTCTCTATCCCATTCTCAGGGCCTTCCGGAACCTGCTGCTCAAGATTCTCGGCAAGACCAGGATCAACAACCTGGGGGTGCCGGGCAACGATCGGTTTTGATGGCTTTTGTCAGGCCCCATCCGGAAGCGCAAGGTTCCGGGGCCTTGATTATCCGGGTCTGGCGGGCTCTTGCTGGATTGGCTGGGATCAGAACAGCAGTGCACTCAAAGTGCTGACAAGGCGAAGCACCTCCTTTTGCCAGGCGAGGGGGTTGAGCCTGGACCATGCACCAGGGTCCAGAATTGATTTCGGAGTTGCGGGAGTCCCCACGTCCACAAATGCTGTCGTTTTCTGGATTTCCGGCTGGAGTTGTGTCGGGAAGACGGCCCGATCTGGCTTGAACTGACAGGCGGGTCGTACGTCGTCATCACGCCTGTCTCCTGGAAACCCTCGACGCCCATGGTCTCGGCAGTCTGCGCCGCGATCGGATAGCCGTCGGTCATGCGGATGGCAGGCTCGAGTACCTCGGCCACCATGACCATCAGCCTGCCGCAGGTGGTGGCCGCCAGCGGCTTGCCGGTTACCGCCACCCAGTGCTTGCCGTGGAGATGGGCTTGGACGGTGCTCTGGCCCATGGCGTGAGGACACCCATGCCCATCAATACGGTGGCGATCATGAGTGTGCGAATCGTGCGCGCAAGGATCGAGTTCATGGCCGGATACCCTGTAAACTGCCTTGATGACAACAACTGTCTGGTCAGTACACGCCATGCCGGATTGTCGCATCGACACGATGCGTGTCTCGCCGGAGAGACTGCTGCATGCCTGACATCCTGGCTGAAATGCCGCTGGTGGCCCGGGCATTGAGTATCCTGGGGGCGGCAGTGATTGCCCACGTTTCCGTTCGTGTCATCCGCCTTGCCGGCGTGTGGTTGGTCGGATCGAAAACGACCGCCCGGGTGCGCAAGCTCAGAACGGCCATTTCCCTGGTCACCAGTGTGCTGGTGTTCATCGTCTATTTCCTCGCGCTGGGCTACATCCTGCAGGAAATGGGCGTGAGCCTGACAGCGTATCTCGCTTCCGCCTCGGTGATCGGGCTGGCGGTGGGTTTCGGCTCCCAGGGCGTGGTGCAGGATGCCGTCACCGGGCTGACCCTGATCTTTTCCAATCTCGTCGATGTCGGCGAGGTGGTCAATATTGGTGGCCAGACCGGTATCGTGCGCTCGATTGGCATGCGTTTCGTGGTGCTCGAAAACGCCCTTGGTCTGCGGGTGTCGATTCCCAATCGTACCGTCACCAACGTGATCGCCTATCCGCGCGGTTACCTGCGCTCCATCGTCGACGTCACGCTCATCGGCGAGGAGTCGGAGCGCAAGGCCATGGCCGAAACGGTGGAGAAACTCGTGCCCACCGTCGAGGAGCAGTATCCAGGCATCATGCGGCTGGCACCGTCGGTCGAGGGGCGATTCACCACTAGCGCCGGGCGCGAGTACCTGCGCGTCAAGTTCCGCGTCTGGCCCGACCGGGCCGAGCCGATCAACCAGAGTTTCCGCCAGGAACTGCTGCACGCGCTCAAGCAGATCGATCCCGCCTATGCCGACTGGATGGTGTCGGTCTACTTCGAGGTCGAAAAACGCCGCCCGCCCACCACCCGCCGTTGATGTCGTCCGGGATTCTTGATGGCATTATTCGCCGCACTTTCACGTAGGCCGGTGTGCGTGTCATTTGCATGCTTGTGCTGACGTGAGTCACTGGATGAATCATCGAATTCTGTTCTCGAGCCTGTTGCTGGTGGCGGTCAACCTGCTGCCGCTGGCCGGTGTGCTGTTTTTCGGCTGGTCGGTCTACGAAGTGGTGCTGCTGTTCTGGGCGGAGAACCTGGTCGTCGGCCTGTATGCCATCGCTCGCATGGTGACCTTGTTGCGCCGCAACGGCGACAAGCGGATGCTGCTGCTGATCCCTTTCTTCTGCTTCCATTTCGGCATGTTCACGATTGTTCACGGGATGTTCGTGATCAGCATGTTCCGCCCCGAGGATCACGTGGCCGGTGGCACGGGCATGAGTCTCTGGATCCCGTTCCTGGCCCTGCTGATCAGCCATGGAGCGTCCTACGTGATGAATTTTCTGGGCAAGAAGGAATACGAGGGCCTGCAGGGCCAGGAGGTCATGATGTCTCCTTACAAGCGGGTGGCCATCCTCCACATCACCATTCTCCTGGGCGGCTTCCTGGTCAATGCCCTGGGCCAGCCGATCTTTGCACTGGCGCTGCTGGTCGTGCTCAAGATCGCCATTGACGTGGTCACTCACGGCAACGAACATCGCGAGAAGCAGGCGGCCGAGCAGCGCAAGCGCGAAACCGGCCGTGCCGACAGCGATGTGTTCCGGAGCTGGGACTGATCCCGATTCTTCTCAACCGTATTCAAGGAGAGGCATGACAGAACAAGCAACGACTTCAGGCGTTCCCAATCCCGAGCGGCTGGCCGAACGCCTGCAACCGAAACTCGACGAGCTCGAACAGGAGCGTGAGGCCACGCGGCGATCAGCGCTGCGCTGGTTTGCTTTCCTCGGTGTTGCGACCGCAGGCGTGGCGATTGCTGCAGCCGTGGCCATGGCCATGGCCGCCGGTGGCGCGGGCGCTGGCATCGGCGTGTTGCCGCTGGTTCTTGGTGGCGTCTTGATCGCGATTTCCGCGTCTCGCTACCAGGCACGCTGGACCGATCGTGTGGCGGGGGGGAGGTTTGTGAAGCACTGGACGGCGAGGTCGAATACCAGGCCGAGGTCGACCGCTCTTTCGTCAAGCCCTACGATGCACTGGAACTGATCGGTCCCTGGAACCGGGGCTGGGTGAAACACCTGTTGCGCGGCGAGTATCGCGGGCGACGCTTCGAGATGGCCCACGCAGATCTGCGCTCCAGAAGCAGCGGCAAGGACAGCAGTGACAGCGAAGTCTTCAAAGGACTGCTATTTCGCATTCAGACGCAGGCCAACTTCGAGCCCGGTCTGAGTATCCGGCCCAATTTCGGCTTGTTTGTGAAGGCATTCGGCAAGCGGGCCATACCTGCCGGTAACGAGGCATTCGACGCACTTTTCCTGGTCAGCCCGGACGACGGCAGCGCACTCGATACCGAGCAACTCAACCGGGTATTGACCCCGGACTGGCAGCGTGCCCTGGTGGCGCTCAATGAATCGCTGGGCACTGTGCCTATCACGGGCCACCCCAGGTTGCATGCCGGCCTGAAGTACGATGCTTTTTACATGACGCTGACTCTGCAGGAAAGAGGCCGCTTTCGAACGCTGCGCTCTCGCCCCTTTCCCGACGTGGGCCACGTGCTGGCTGCCGAATCCCGTCTGGAGCACGACCTGCACAAACTGATCGAGGATGTCGGCAACATTTACCGCATCATCGACCAACTGCCCGACGCTGAGCACTGACGGGCCATTGAATCAGAACCGGAAACCGAAAACACGTGATTGCTTAGGCGTGAAGTTTCAGCAGGCTGCCCGGTGCTCGTGAGCGCCGCCAGCAGCGAATTGCATCACTAAATCGTAAATGGGGTGTGATATAGGCATCAATATTATGATACAATAGACTACTTCGCAGGTTGTACGACTGGGCTTTGCGAATCGACTCCTCCTGGCAGGGGAACGGGGCACCACAATGCCTGATGCCAAAACGAGCGACGACTGGTTCAGAAACCTCAGGCTGGATCAGTTGTATGAAACCCTCGACAGGATTCCGATCTACGTCTACATGAAGGATCGGCAATCCCGCTACGTCTACGCCAATCGCAAGACCCTCGAGTTGTTCGGGTGTGCTGCCAGGGATCTCTGCGGCCGTGATGACGCGGTGTTTTTTCCAGCCGACACGGTTCAGCATCTGCAAACCGTTGATCGCCGGGTGTTGAGTGGCGAGAGCACATTTGATGAATTTGTTGCGGGCGAGGGCGAGAATCAGCGCGTGTACCTGGAGGTCAAGACTCCGATCT
>SL_3KL_010_SEDDRAFT_10001949_pt1 | contig 18880 bp, 14 predicted proteins | sample SodLakKL_010_SED_2_FD_10381 | JGI IMG/M metagenome (IMG submission 10381) | reverse complement strand
TGATAAAATGGATTAACATTTCCGGTGTACACCAACTGGATTTAGTGGAAAAAATCGGAAATAATTTGAACATCCATCACCTGACAATGGAAGACATTGTCAATACCGGTCAGCGCCCAAAAGTGGAAGACTACGAATATTACCTGTATATTGTTTCCAGGATGCTCTGTTTTGATGAATCAAAAGGAGAAATTTATTCTGAACAGATCAGTATTATCATCAAAGATGGCTTATTAATCTCATTTCAGGAAGGTGAGGGAGATATTTTTGACGGGGTTCGTGACAGAATCCGAAGGGGCAGGGGACGAATTCGTCAGTTGGGAAGTGACTACCTGGCTTATGCTTTGCTGGATGCCATTGTGGATAATTATTTTGTTGTTTTGGGAGTATTTGGAGAGAAAATAGAATTATTGGAAGAGGAGTTACTGGAGAATCCAAAACCGGAGACTTCCCGGACAATTCATGAAATGAAAAGGGAGATGATTTATTTAAGAAAGCAGGTATGGCCTTTAAGAGAGGTGCTGGGGCATCTTTCAAAGACTGATTCCCTTCTGATAAAACAATCTACTGTCATTTATTTAAGAGATGTTTATGACCATACCATTCAGGTGATGGACACCATAGAATCCTACAAGGACCTACTTTCCGGTATGATAGACAACTACTTATCCGTGATGAGCAATAAAATGAACGAAGTGATGAAATTGTTGACCATCATTGCCACCATTTTCATACCCCTTACCTTTATTGCGGGAGTTTACGGTATGAATTTCCATTACATGCCCGAGTTGGAATGGAAATGGGGATATTTTATGGTTTTAGGGTTTATGTGTTTTGTGGTTGTTTTCATGTTGATTTATTTTAAACTCAAAAACTGGCTATGATGATTTGGATAATGCCATACACAGATATTTCACCTCGATGAATTCATCAATGCCATATTTGGAGCCTTCCCGTCCTATGCCCGATTCTTTCATCCCTCCAAAGGGAGCCACTTCTGTTGAAATAATGCCGGTGTTGATCCCCACCATGCCGTATTCCAGGGCTTCGGCCACATGCCACGTTCTGCTGAGATCCTTTGTATAAAGATATGCGGCTAACCCATATGGGGTGTCATTGGCCAAAGCGATGGCCTGACTATCATTGTTAAATCGAAAAAGGGCTGCTACCGGTCCGAAGGTTTCTTCCCCGGCAATCAGCATTGACGGCCTGGCGTCGGTCAGCACAGTGGGTTCAAAAAAGGTACCCCCCAGGTTGTGGCGTTTTCCTCCGGTCATTATTTTAGCTCCCTTTTCCAGAGCATCGGTTATATGGGTTTCCACCTTTTCAACAGCGGATTGGTCAATGAGAGGGCCTTGCTGAATTTCAGGCTGATCTCCCGGGCCGACCCTGAGAGCTGATACCGCCTGAGTCAGTTTTTGGGCAAACTCATCGTAAATACTCTCCTGAATCAAAAAACGGTTGGCACACACACAGGTTTGACCTGTATTGCGAAATTTGGAGGCAATTGCTCCTGATACGGCCTTATCCAGATCTGCGTCATCGAAAACGATAAAGGGAGCATTTCCACCCAGTTCTAAAGAGATTTTTTTGATGGTATCGGCACACTGGGCCATGAGAAGCTTTCCGACTTTTGTTGAACCGGTAAATGTCAATTTGCGGATGATGGCATTTCCGGTGAGTTCTTTACCGATCGGACCCGAAGCCCCGGTGATCACGTTGAATACTCCGGGAGGCAAACCCGCCCGAAGTCCCAGTTCTGCCAGTGCCAGTGCCGAAAAGGGTGTCTGGCTTGCCGGTTTGACAATCATGGTGCATCCTGCGGCCAGAGCAGGTCCTGCTTTTCGGGTGATCATGGCCGTGGGAAAATTCCACGGTGTAATGGCGGCACACACGCCTACCGGTTGTTTTATGACCACAATGCGATTTTCAGCCTGATGAGCGGGGATTACATCGCCGTATAGCCGCTTACCCTCTTCGCCAAACCACTGAATAAATGAAGCGGCATATGCGATTTCCCCTCTGGATTCCGATAAGGGTTTTCCCTGTTCAGCGGTCATGATTCGGGCAAGGTCTTCGTGATTTTCCATCATCAGGGAAAACCATCGATGCATAATGTGGGCACGTTCTTTTGCGGTTTTTTTTCGCCAGGATGGCCAGGCCGTATTTGCTGCATCAATGGCCGAACGGGTTTCGACAGCTCCCATATCAGGGACCGTGCCGATAAGTTCCCCCGTAGCAGGGTTGTTGACGGGTATGTGTTTGCCGCTTTGGGCGTGGGCCCAGCTGTTGTTGATAAGCGCCTGAAATTTCAATAGTGTCTGATCATCAATTTTTAACATGATATGTTCCTTTAATTAGTGCCTGTCCGAAAGCTCCTCTCCCTCTGGGAGGGGTTTGGGGAGGGAAAGGCAACCTCCTGATATCATTCACCCCCACCCCGACCCTCCCCCAAAGGGAGAGGGAGCGCCAGAGTTTTCGGGCAGGCACTGCTAATTATTTATTGCCGGTCACCTCAGCTTCTGTAATGATTTTTTCCCCTGCCTTGATCCCCCAAAAAGCCTCTTTATCCACCGTTCGAATATGAAGATCACGCTGGGGAAAGGCGATCTCAATACCTTTTTCGTTGAATAATTGATTGATTTCAAAACGGATCTGTGATGGCACCGTCAGCATGAAATCAAGATTGGTCCATACCCTGAGACGAAAAATGAGGGCACTGTCTCCGAAGTCCGAAAAAAGTACCTCGGGTTTGGGGTATTTGAGCACATCATGGATTTTATCAGCGATTTCCTCAAGGGTTTTTTTCACCAGGTAAATATCCGACCCGTATGCAACCCCAACAGAAATGGTGCACCTCAGTCTTAAATCTTTGAAACTCCAGTTGGTGACCTGAGAGCTGATAAAATCGGCATTGGGAATAATCAAAGCAGCATTGTCATAGGTTTGTACCTGGGTGGATCGCACGTTGATTTTACGCACAACACCCCAGGTACCGTTGATCTCAACAGCATCCCCCACCTGAATTGGACGTTCGAATAAAAGGATGATGCCGCTGATGAAATTATTGAAAATGTTCTGAAGTCCAAAGCCAAGACCAATGCCCAGAGCACCTAACGCTACTGCCAACGATGTGGAATCGAGCCCGAATGCAAAAAGGGCGATCAGGATTCCAAGACCCCAGATGAGATAACTGGATATGCTGACTACCGAATCTTGCAGCCCGTATTCTATACCGCTGTCAGAAAGCAGTTTATCGCGAACAATATGCTGCCAGAAACGCGCTTTTGTTATTACTATTATGAGAAAAGCGTAAACAAAATTCAAGAGGGAAAAGCGCATCTGGCCGACATGAAGAGGGTATTTGAGCACAGCGACAATATTTGTCAACAAATGCTGTTTTGCTCCCCACGACAAAGAGGCTCCCAAAAAAAGGAACAGGGCTAACAATACCCACGACAGGCGAAATGCAAGCCATCGGGTAGGCGGTAGCCGTGGTTTATCCGAATATTCATAAGTGACCTGGGGGGCGGTTTTCTGCGCCAATTCCCTGAGGGATAAAAATAATAGAACGGACCACATCAATACGATCGCGGTCTGTCCCCAGGAGGTATACCAATAGAGGGCCATTTTTCCCCAGCCCGACAGCTCCAGTATTAATCCGACTCCTGCAACCAGGTAAAGGACACTGCCGGTAAGAATTCGAAAGACTCTGATGCCCTTATATTCTTTTGAAAAGAAGTCCGAAGCATGCCTGCGCAACAGCCGCCAGAAAAAAGCCGTCCAAATCAAAAGGCTTACCTCAAAAACGAAGCGCCCTATGACCAATATGCTACTGTTGTTGGAAACCAGGAATTCGATAGTAACGTAGGCGATTGCAAAATATCTGATAATATCGATCAATAAACGAATTCGCAAGCGAACGGTAAATTTAATCTGGGGGAGTCCTCCTTTATTCCAAAGCTTCAAAACATCAATGGGCCATTTGGTAAAAAGGAAGATGTATAGATAGGTCAGCACTAAATGAAAAGAGGAAGTCCCGGGAGTGATCTCCAAAACCTGGGCGTAGCCATAACCAAATACCAAAAGACCCACTAAAAAAAGGCTTCGCCTGAATACACTCAGGGTTAAAAGACCCCATGGAAAATTTTCCATCTCAGGGCGCTGAATAAATTGATCCATAATACGCCCCAGACGAAAAAACAGAAAAATTGAAAGACCGAACAGGATAAATGAAGCGGCAAAATAGACCTCATCGGATCGCCATATAATTGCAAATTCCGTTTCCCAGTAATTTTTGGAAAAAATGGAGCGCAATTGGTTCTCAGCCTGTGAAATTTCATCATACAGAGTATTGATATCCACTCCCAAAAAAATATCGGAAGTGCGATGAAAAAGCTCTGTTCTTTGACGCTGCTGAATTTCTTTTTCCAGTTTTACCCTCAGTTCAGACAAGGAATCCCGTGTTTCTTTAAGATCTTGAATGTTATCCTTGTAGACTTTCTGAATCTTGTCGAGCAGGTTTTGTTTGGTGGAAAATAATTGGTCCAATTCCTGAAGATTGCCGATTATTGATTTGAGAGATTCTGTTAAGGGTTTTTGCTCCTGAAATTCCCTCAGTTGCTTTTCGTTGACTTTTTGCTGCTCTTTTGCACTCAAAATCAGTGGTTCCGCAGAAGCTACCTTTTGCTCGAATTGTTTGATTTTTTCAGATACATTTATCCTTGCAGATTGGTTGGCAACTCTGGCTTCTTCCAAATCCTTGATTTGGGGATCCGGAGTCATCAGTAAGTTATTGTGGGCCAAAATCTGAAGGCTGTACGCGTTCAGCTCTTCTCTTAAAGCCTTCCGGTCTTGTTCGATTTGAACAAGTTGTTTATTTAATTCATCTATTCTTTCTTTTTCACTGGAAATTGTTTTTGTCAGTGATTGCTTAAATGCCTCGATTTCGGATTTATCAGCAGCAACTTCTGCTAAAGACTGCTGCGAATATGTTTCGGCGGATGAAAAAAAAGTAATAAAAATTAAAAGACAAAAAAGTGTCCTGAAAATACCTCCGATTGTTTTGTAATAAGTCATGTCTGTCCTGTGTATATTGTTACTGTTCACTTATGAATTTTTGTTAAATGATAAGGTTTTTACATGAAACTTTTTTTATGTCAAGGTGATGAATTGAGGTATAATTTTGAAAGGTACCCTGAAAAGTATAACTTCAAAATGATTGACATAAAAATGAATTCACTGTAAATTCAGAAAATTGGAAAACTTATGGTCTTATATGAGTAAAAGTGGAAAAAAAGAGGGAGTAATATCAATCATGGCTCTCACGAAATCGGATATCATTGAGGCTGTTCAGAAACAAATGGATTTACCCAAAAAAGAATGTGCGGATTTGGTTGAACATCTTCTCGAAAGCATGAAAAAGGCGCTTGAAAATAGCAATGACATTTTGATCAGTGGTTTTGGAAGATTTTGTGTCAATGAAAAAAAAGCGCGACTAGGACGTAATCCGGCCTCCGGTGAAGAAATGATACTGAAAAAAAGGCGTGTGGTTACCTTCAAATGCAGCGGGAAACTAAGAGAAAGGATGAACAATCATGACGGGTAGTTGAATGTGAAGCTGAAGCTCATATGGGAAAAACAGATCAAAATATTGGAAAACGCCTGGATTTGCTCTATGAAAAATTAAATCGGCGTAAATACGTTCATCCTGATCCATTGGAGTTTTTATATGATTATCGTGACATTAGGGATCGCGAGATTGTTGGGCTTGTTAGTTCAGGCCTGGCTTATGGCAGGGTGGGTCAGATTTTAAAGAGCGTATCAATCATTTTAAAAAAAATGGGGCCGGAGCCATCGGTTTTTCTTCTGGAAAATAATTATAACACCATGCGAAAGGCTTTTGGAGGGTTTGCTCACCGGTTTGCCACCGGTGATAAGGTGGCTGCCTTCTTGACGGGAGCTAAAGCTGTTATCCGGGAGTTTGGATCCCTGGGCGAATGTTTCGCATCCGGCCTTTCTAAAAAGGACAAAACGAATTTTAAAGCATTATGTTTTTTTGCAGAAAAAATCAGGCAGCATTGCCCCGCATGTCCTGGACATTTGGTCCCGGTTGCGGGGAGTTTGAGCGCATGCAAAAGATTAAATCTATATTTCAGGTGGATGGTCCGCCGCGATGCTGTAGATCCGGGCGGATGGTGCAGCAGCTGGTCATCAGGGCTCATCATTCCACTTGATGTCCATATGCATCGAATCTGTCTTCAGTTGGGTTTCACCAACCGCAAATCCGCTGATATGAAAACCGCAATGGAAATTACCCGTCAATTCAGGAAAATTTCGGACCATGATCCGGTAAAATATGATTTTTCACTGACGCGTCTTGGAATTCGTGGCGATTTGACGCCGGAATTTTTCCTGAAAATTTGAACCCCTCTATTTTCCAAAGACATTTTTACATTTATTCGCACATGAGTTATAAAGAGATCATTATAAGATTTTTATGATATGAATTTTATGAATTTACAGCTGTTCAGAAACCCATTTAAAAAGCTGTAAATTGCGGGGCGAGGAAAACAAACCAGACAATGAATCTTTCCGAACAACAGAAAAAAGCTGTATTGCACATGGGATCACCTTCATTGGTGGTGGCCGGAGCAGGATCAGGAAAAACAAGGACACTGACGGCTAAAATCGCTTACCTTGTGGAAAAAGGATTTAATCCTGAACGAATTCTCGCCATCACATTTACCAACAAGGCGGCAGAAGAAATGAAAGAGCGTCTGGTCAAACAAACCGGATTGCCTATCTCCCGATTTCCATGGGTGCGGACTTTTCATTCGGCTTGCTACAAAATTCTGCGGGTCCATTGTTCAAAGTTGGGATATCATAATCCGCTTCAGATATATGACTCTTACAAACAACAAAAATTATTGAAGGATATTCTCGTCAGCAGACTCAATTTTGACAAAAAACATGTAATGTCGGTACTTTCTCAGATTTCGAATGCCAAAAATTCAGGCGATCCCTCAAAATATATCGACCGACGCCCCAAATACAATCATATTCCCCTGGGTGATGTTTTTAACATATATGAAAAAGAGTTAAAAAGCCTTAATGCTGTGGATTTCGATAATATTATCATGATGACCCGTAATTTGCTGAGAGATCATAAGGACATTCGGGAAAAATATCGAAACTATTTTGAGTATATACTTTGCGACGAATATCAGGATACCAACAATCTTCAGGAAGAACTTACCGGGCTTTTGGTGCGTGATGGTCGTCTTTTTTGTGTAGGCGATGACTGGCAGGCAATATACTCCTTTCGTGGAAGCAATGTAGATCATTTTTTGTCTTTCAAAAACAAATATCAGGAAGCCAGAATATTTCGACTGGAGCAAAATTATCGAAGTTCAGAAGAAATTGTCAAGGTGGCCAATGATTTGATTGGAAAAAACCGGGACCGGATAAATAAGAAGTGCTTTTCCAAAAAAAATGGAGGCCTTATTGAAATACATGGTTTTTTCAGCGATGAAGAGGAGGCTGACTGGGTAGCCCAAAAAGTCAAAGTTCTTCGTGACCAGGGTATGTCCTATGAACAAATGGCGGTTTTGTATCGTACCCGATTTTGTTCTCTTTCGTTTGAAAAGGCTTTTCGTGCAAAACGTATTCCTTTCAGAATTCTTGGAGGAAAGGGTTTTTTTGAACGCAAGGAAATTCTTGATTTGAACTGTTACATAAGTGCAGCGGTTTTTCCCCGGGATGATGTATCTTTTGAAAGAATTATCAACACTCCCAAACGGGGTGTCGGTCCGGCCACAATCAAAAAGTTATATCAAAGTAAAGAAGAAAACACGGGACTTCAGGGTGCTGTACGAAATGCGCTTGAAAAAAGAATTCTGGCTCCGAAACTATACCAATCTTTGCATGAACTTATTTGTATTCTCGATGACATTCAATCATTAAAACCGGGTGATGCCATTGAGAAGGTTATCGCACGGGTCAAATATATGGAACACTTAAAGGAATATGTGCGGGCGGGTTCTATGGAATTTACCTCTCGCCAGGAAAACATCGAACAGCTCATTTTTTCGGCATCCAGGCATGATTCGCTTTTAGACTATCTGGAAGAAGCCGCATTGGTTAAAGAGGACACCGAAGAAGCCGAAGAGAAAAACGGGGGGGTAAGCCTGATGACCATTCATGCGGCAAAGGGACTGGAATACCCGGTGGTCTTTGTGGTGGCTTGTGAGGAACAAATTTTTCCGCACTGGAAATCCGTGGACTCCGACTTTGGGCTTCAGGAAGAAAGGCGACTGATGTATGTGGCAATCACCCGTTCTGAAAATTGTCTCTATTTGAGTTCGTCCAATTACCGAAAAGGGCAGTTTAATAAAAAAAGCCGATTTCTGAATGAACTTTCAGAAGCTGTCAATTCAAAATTGAGTAATTCACCGGAGTAGCTATTGTAGGGGAAATAATAATGAAACGTATATTTTTGAGAATGCTCACTATCCTTGGGGGTATTTCGCTTTTTTTGTTTATCATTTTTTTCATCATCAATCTTGTCATTTTTATCCGAAAGCCGGTGGTTCCTGAAAATACAATACTGGAGCTGAATCTGGATGAAGAGATTATCGAGTACAGGCCTGATGAAACCATAGCCACAGTTATTTTGGATGACAGTCTGAGATTGATACATCTTATTGCGGCCATAGAAAGGGCTGGAGATGATAAAAGAGTATCGGCACTGGTTGCAAAAGTGGGCAATCGGAAATTGGGGTTTGCCGCCATTCAGGAAATCCGGGAAGCCATTATTTCGTTTCGACAGAAAGGGAAAAAAGCAATTGCCTATGCCGATACCATGGGTGAATTTGGGCAGGGTAACGGTGCCTATTATCTGGCCTCTGCCTTTGATGAAATATTGATACAGCCTTCGGGCAGTATCGGATTGACCGGTTTGATTGCTCAAACACCCTTTATTAAAGGGACATTAGATATGATCGGTGTTGAGCCGCGGCTGGATGGCCGAGACGAGTACAAAAACGCCGTGAATACGTTTACGGAAAAGCAATACACCGAGCCTCACGAGGAAGCTATGGCAGCCATTTTGAACTCCTTGTTTGACAATATGGTGAAAGATATTGCCCGGGACAGAGATCTTGATGAAAAGCAGGTTAAAGACCTGTTCGATCATGGTTTGTTTACCGCGCAGGAGGCTCTGGCAGCCGGCCTCGTTGATGGACTTCATTACCGGGATGGAGTGCTGGCGCTGGTTACAAAAGAAGTCGGGGGGGAGGGAAAACGGCTGCCCTGGAAAGAGTATCTGGATCGTGCAGGGGCGCCCCATCAGAAAGGAAACACCATTGCCCTTATTTACGGTGTCGGATCTGTAAAAAGGGGTAAAAGCGGCTTTTCTCCGGCATCGGGCAGATTAGCCATGGGATCTGAAACTCTGGTCAAGGCTTTCAGACAGGCTGTCGATGAAGAAAATGTGTCGGCCATAATATTCAGAATAGACAGCCCTGGAGGCTCTTATGTAGCATCGGACACCATTTGGCGTGAAACCGTCAGAGCAAAAGAGAGAGGGATACCCGTCATTGTGTCCATGGGTAATATGGCCGGTTCAGGCGGCTATTTCGTATCCATGGCCGCTGACAAAATTGTTGCCCACCCCTCAACCATTACAGGTTCCATAGGTGTTTTTGCCGGTAAAATGCTTACTTCGGATCTATGGGAAAAATTAGGGGTTTCCTGGGATGAAGTTTACACCAGCAAAAACGCAACGTTTTGGACCGGTACCCATGATTATACTCCTGAACAATGGGAAATTTTTCAATCATGGCTGGATCGAGTATATGAGGACTTTACCTCAAAGGTTGCTGATGGAAGAAATATGTCAGTGGAACAGGTGCATGAAATTGCCAGAGGAAGAATATGGTCCGGTAAAGATGCGCATAAGCTTGGCCTGGTGGATCAATTAGGAGGGTATCCGGAGGCCATCATGCTTAGTAAACATGCCGCAGGAATTGCTGAAGATGAAGAAATCAATCTGCAGGAATTTCCACGAAAAAAATCGATGATAAGGCTTTTGAGGGAAAGTATTCCCTTATTCGGTCAAAATTTGGCAAACCCGATACAGTTTCTCAAAGCCTTTGAAAAGGAACGCTCCCATCTGAACATACTTTATGATCTTGGTTTGGTGGAAAATCCCGGAGTATTGACCATGCCTCCGGGTGTTTCAAATATTCGTTGATGCGTTATTAAGAATAATTTTCATGATAACGCTGCCAGAATTCATCAATGGTATATCGATGTTCCTGGGTGCCGTGTTTTTCAACGACATAGCTGGCGCAGGTGGACCCCATTTGAGCGGCCTCGGTAAGTTCTTTTTGCATCACCAGTCCTTTGATAAGGCCGGCTCTGTAGGCATCCCCGGCACCCGTGGGTTCATGGAGGCTTGCGGCTTTGGCGGCGGGAATGTAAACATCATGGCCGCTGCTTGTAATAACCGAACCATGCTCTCCCAAAGTTGTGATGATCGCCTCGGTGCTTTGCAAAATGTCGTCTTTTGACCATCCGGTGCCTTTTTTGATCATCTCCAGTTCGTAATCGTTGGAAATGAGCATTTGAGCGCCGGTGATCATTTCCATCATATCTTTGCCTGAAAGTGATGGTATGCTCTGACCCGGATCGAAAATGTACGGAATTTTTTTCTCTTTGAAAATGCGGCTATAGGTCCGCATATCTTCAATGCATCCCGGAGCGATGATTGCCAGGGTGTTATCGGTAGATGATCCATTAAAGCCGTATAACGAGGGATACTTCATAGCTCCGGGATTAAAACCGGTGATCTGGTTGTCGGCTTCATCGGTGGTAATATAAGCACATGCGGTAAATTCCTCAAAGATTTTACGAATTCCTGACAAAGAAAGCCGGTTTTTGTGAAGCCACTTTTCATAAGCTTCAAAGTCTTTACCGGCGGAAGCCACAATCAACGGGCTCTCCTCCAGAAGGGCAAGATTATAAGCAATATTTCCGGCAGTACCGCCGAATTTTTCATTCATCCCGTTTACCGTGAACGAGACATTGATAATATGGATTTTTTCAGGAAGAATATGATCCTGAAATCTGCCGGGAAAATTCATGATTCGGTCATATGCCAAAGAACCTGAAATATAAATTTGCATGGTCTCTCTCCTTTTTGGTTTTCTGCGTATTCGTAAAAGCGTTATTCCAAGCGCAGCGAAGCGGAGCCCCGGGCACGAAGCGAAGCTTTCCAGCGCTATTCAGATAGCGGTTCAAAACGATTTTTATCCATATTTTTCCGGACATTTTCCGGATCAAAAATTTGTCCGTTCATGGTAAGATAAACCCCTTCAGATAAAAGCTGCACAGCCGTAATGGCGCATCCGATATTAAAAACAGCGTCGGTAAACCGAAACCTGGCAGGTTGAATAGAGCCAGTCAAAACAATGATCTTTCCGCCTATTTGTTGAAGTACCCTGGCAGTGTCGATCATCGTGTCTGTGCCGTGAGTGATCACGATATGCCGCTGCTTGCAGGAAGCAACTTTATCAAAGAGGAGCTGCCGGTCCTTATCGGTCATATCCAGACTGTCTTTTCGTAAAACGGATATGATATCGTAGGATAATGAAACCCGGGCTTCTTCTAAAATTTCTGAAACCGATGGTTCTCCTATTTGGAATTCACTTTTTTGATCAAAATAAACCTTGTCGATTGTTCCACCGGTTGTGATAATTTTTATGTGAACCAACTCATTTTCCTTAAAATGAAGAATGTTACCATAATTTGCTAAAAAACTGATCATTTAGTGCCCTTTTATTATCATTTTTAATTTAATTTTTCATGCCTAAAATCCGCTTTTTAATCATTGAGTTGTTTATTATCTTCTGATAAAAATAATGGTGGTCTCAATAAGTTCGGATAGTTGGTTTTAAACGGCTTTAACCTGGATAACCGGATATGGGTTAACTTGTAGGTGCGAATTCATTCGCACAGAGGCGTATGTATAACCAGATGCGCAAAAAATGAACCTGGTAAGTATGCGTACCCAGCACTGCGAATGAATTTGCACCTACAGCTCCAGGAAATTCCGGCGGAGACCAATGGACTTCAGCCGGAATGACTTTTATGTAAATACGTGCCCAGGCACTAATTAGTGCCTGCCCGAAAACGCTGTTTCTCCCTCTCCCTTTGGGGAAGGGTCGGGGTGGGGGTGAATGATATCAGGAGGTTACCTTTCCCTCCCCCAACCCCTCCCGGAGGGAGAGGAGTTTTCGGACAGGCACTGCTTAATTATCCCAGCGGATATCGAGGATGATACCGTCTATAAGAATTCCCATCTGGCTTCAATTGTCCCTTGCCACGACCGCGATTATCATGATCATTGTTTTGGCATTCAGTCTCGGTATGTTAAATCGCCAAAGAATCCAGCTTTATGAGCAAAGTGTTAAAATCGGCAAAGTTTCTTTGAATTATTTTGCAAATAATGCTCCCATTCCATTGTTGGAAAACAATATTGTTAGCTTAAACAATCTTTTGAAAGAAGCCACTTCGGTGGAGGGCATTCTTTATGCGTTTATTTTAAATAACGAAGGGGTCATCCAGGCCCACAGCGATTTGGACAATATAGGCAAAACATATGTCCCCATTTTGGACAAACAGAACCTGATCCATGAAAACGGCATTACACATTTTAACTATAATTTATCCTCAGGTGAGAATGTGCTCAATATGATCCTCCCGGTTGAATTCGGAAGTAAGCAACTGGGAGAGGTACATGTTGGTATTTCAATGGATTTTATAGAGGATGTCATTTATCAGGAAACCAAAAACATTCTTCGCATAACATCTTTCGTTTTGTTGGGAGGTATTTTGGTGGCGGTTTATCTCGGCATTCGTTTTACAGAGCCCATCTCCTTGCTGCTGAAGGCTACCGGTGAGATCACCCATGGCAATTATAAACACAAAGTCTACCTTAGGCGAAAAGACGAATTTGGCAATCTGGCCGCTGCGTTTAACCATATGAGTGATGAATTGTGGATAAAGTCTCTCATGAAAGAATCCTTTGGTAAATATGTCGGCAGTGAAATCCTGGAGATGATTTTAAAGACTCCGGAGCGGAACTGGCTGAAGGGGCAAAAAAATGAAGCTACTATCTTGTTTGCGGATATACGCGGATTTACGGCATATTCAGAACAAAATAATCCCGAAAAAGTTGTAGGGGAACTCAACGAATATTTCGAAATTGCAACCGACATTATTCAAAAACATAAAGGGTATGTGGATAAATTTATCGGTGATGCTGTCCTTGCCGTTTTTGGGGTTCCGGTGTACTATAGTGATCATGAAAAAAAGGCTTTGCTGGCCTGTATGGAAATGCAGCAGATGTTCAAGAAAATGGGGGGGGCAAGAAACCGGCTTTTGAAACTTGTCGGAATTAGTGTGGATGCCGGCCTCGTAGTATCCGGAAACATAGGCTCTCAAGCCAAAATGGAATATACTGTTATCGGAGATACGGTCAACATGGCTTCCCGTATGAACAGCCTGGCAAATGCCGGAGAGGTAGTCATAAGCAAAGCGATATTTGAAAAGCTGGGCAATATGGTTGAAACCATAACTTTGCCGCCGACTTCTATTAAAGGAAAATCCGAGAAAGTACAAGTATATAAGGTTATAAAATTTAAGGAAAGTGGCAAAAACCCTGTATAAGCGATTCCGCTTCTGAAAAAATTTTCAAATAATACAGGACATAATTTCTAAAAACAAAGAAAATTTTCCGAAAACTCAAAAATTATTATGAGAAGATATTGTGAAAAAAAGCGAACAAGTTTGTTTTGGATTCTGCTTATTTTATGCGCAGCACTACAGAGCTGCACTTTAATTGATAAAAAAGCCGATGAAAAAATTCTTCATACTTTTGCTGAGAAAGATCCTTTGTTTTCAAAATTGAAAATGGACGGTTTTATAATGGTTAGACCCGGAGTTACCGATACGTTCAATTCTTTGGCTGCCCGATTTTTTGGGGATAAAAACAAAGGATGGCTGATTGCAAAGTTTAACCGCCAAGATCGGGTTATTGCCGGAAAACCTCTGATTGTGCCTCTTGAACCCATTTATCTCGGGGGTTTGGAAAATGATTCATATCAAACAGTTCCGGTTTTGGTATATCATCAATTTTCAAATGACCATTCGGATAAAATGACTATCAAAGCCGAGGATTTTTTTGAACAAATGCTCTATTTGAAGGAAAACGATTTTTCGGTCATAGATCTTGATCAGTTGATAGATTTCATGGAGTTTAGAGCCCCTCTTCCGGAAAAATCTGTGGTAATTACTATTGATGATGGTTGGCTTTCTGCATACGAGATCGCTTATCCTATTTTGAAAAGCTTCGGCTATTCGGCCACTTTGTTTGTCTATACGGATTTTATCGGAGGCGAGAAAGCGATGAAATGGTCTCAGATCAAAGAAATGGCCCAGAACGGCTTTAACGTTCAAAGCCATACCAAATCTCACCAGAGCCTGACAATAATCCACGAAAGTGCGCCTTTCGAAGAATATTTTCGATTTTTGGTTCGAGAACTTGAAGTTTCCAAAAATACCATTGAGGATTATTTGAATACCGATTGTCGTTATCTTGCATATCCTTTCGGTGAAACCAATGAGCTGGTAATATCTCTTGCAAAAAAAATGGGTTACCGGGCCGCCTTCACCGTAAACCGCGGAAGTGTCCCTTTTTTTGAAAATCGTTATACCATCGGCCGATCGGTGATATATGGCGATTCCGATTTGGATCAATTCATAAATAACCTCTCATGCCAAAAGGCCATTAATTTCAAATGAAAATCAGAAAATTCCAAGCCCTTTTTTGGGTGATGTTTATGATAGGTATCACTGGATGTACGCATCTCAGCATATCGCCCATTTATTCCGACAAAGTGGCTTTACAGGATGAAGAAAGCTTGTTTGATGAAAAAGAGATGTTTGCTGTATCTTATCACTATTGGCAGAGAGCGAATGAAAGTGAAACTGTCAAGGATTGGTACATGGCCCGCTATTTTTTGCATATTGCTCATCAACTTGATCCTGCGAATAATGAAATAGAGTCAAAAATTTCCATACTTACGGAAAAAATAAGGAGCGAATCCGAAGCTCATTTTCAAAAAGGGCTCGAGTCTTATGACATTAAAGATTTAGAAAAGGCTCATTCTTTTTTTTTAGAAGCACTGCAAATTAATCCCGAGAACCGGAAAGCAATGAAATACCTTGTTGAGGTTTTAAACCAACCCGAACAAAAGACCTTTAATGTTGCAGAAGAAAAAGAGATGGAATCCATTGCTCAGGAAGTCTATGGGGATCCTGAAAAAAGTTTTTTGATTGCTTACTTCAATGATTTACCTGACAAATCTGTCCCTGAAATCGGTTCAGTCTTGATGATCCCCCCGCTTCCAATCAACACACCGCCCAACGCCTTTGATCTTGCAGAAAGTCTTGCCAACGCCAGATCATATTTGGAATCTAAGCAATACAGCCGTACGCTGAAGATGACAAGAAAAATTCAGAAGCAGATACCCGACCATCCTGAGGCTCTCCAGATCGAAAAAGAGGTTTATTACCAAATCGCCAGGGAATTTGAAAAATTTGGAAAATATACCGAAGCCTTGAATGTTATGGGGAATATTAAGACCAATTGTGAGTCTATTCAAAGCTATATAGAGCATCTGCAGCAGTTGGTAAAAGACAGGGCGGATTTCTATTATCATCGTGGAGTGCGTTATTTTGTCAATGAAGAACTTGAAAAAGCGATATTGGAATGGAAAAATGCATTGGCTATTGATCCGACAAACATGACGACTCAAAAAGATATTGAAAATGCTGAAAACCTTCTTGAAAAGCTTCACGAAATTGAATAATTAAATTAAAAAAAATTAAATCCAAAAAAAACATTTTGAATTAAAGATTACCAAACAAAGTCTTGACGGTCGTTGGGTGTTCCGGTTATATGACATCTGATTTTGGGTTTCGGGTCATCTAAATTTTTATCCATAAATTTTTTTCAAACATGTTTTTCAGATTTTAAATGAGAAAGTGGTTTTGTGTTTTTAGAAATTGGAGTCAGTGAGAAAAATTAGGTGATGTGCCCTGAAAGCTTTTGGGTAATTACAAACAAAGCGTCCTGTCGGATGCGAAAAAGTGAAGAAAGGAAGGTTTTTTTATGAACAAAGGGGATCTTATCAATGAAGTATCGGAAGTAATGAGTAGCAAAAAAGACGCCCAAAAAGCTGTAGATGCTGTACTTGCAGCGATTAGTGGTGCATTGGAAAAGGGAGAAACGGTAACGCTGGTTGGTTTTGGCACATTTAAGGTCACAGAACGAAAAGCCAGGATGGGAAGAAATCCACAGACGGGCGAGGAGATGAAAATCGAGGCCAAGAGCGTACCCAAATTTGTTCCGGGCAAAGCCTTGAAAGAAGCTGTCAATTAGTTTGTTGGATATCTTGAAAAGCCTTGTATAAGCAAGGATGCGCGCGGGATGCCAAGGGAAATTGTTCTTTTTTTCCTTTGGCTTCTGCACACCTTTAAATCATTTGATTTGACAAGATATGAGATTAACCTGCTCCATGATTTCATCCACATCCAGGGTCGTAATTTGTCGATTTTTGACAACATGATTTCCGGCAACCATAACATCCTTAACATCGGCGCCGTTGACAGCATAAACCAGATGAGAAACAGGTGAGTACATGGGTGTCAAATGCGGGTTTTTTATGTCAATAATAATAACATCCGCTGATTTTCCCGGTTCCAGAGAGCCTGTTATGTCACCAAGGCCGATACTTTTAGCCCCTGAAATGGTTGCCATTTTAAGCACGGTTTCAGCATCGGTTGCCGTGGGATCAAGGGTGCTGACCTTATGAAGCCTGGCGCAAGAACCCATGGTTGAAAAAAGATCCAGGGTGTTATTGCTGGCGCAACTGTCGGTACCGATACCCACTACCGCCCCGGCTCCAAGCATCTTTGGAACAGGAGCAATTCCTGAAGCCAATTTCATATTGCTTGCCGGAACGTGGGAAATCTTTGCCCCTTTTTTTGATATGATCTCCAGATCCGTGTTATCGACCCACACCGCATGAATAAGAAGGGTTTCAGCATCCAGCAGCCTCAGTTTTTCCAAATATTGTACTGGGGTGAGACCATGGTTCCGTTGGCAATCCTCTCTTTCGCCTTGTGTTTCAGCCACATGTACCTGAAACAAAACACCGGCATCCGAAGCAGCATTTTTGGCCTTTACAAGCGTTTTTTCCGAACATGTGTAAGGGGAATGACAAAACAGGGAGGGCCTTATCAGCGGAGATTTGCCTTTCCACTTGTTAACGAACCGGATGGCTTCCTCGACATTTTTTTCGGGATCCGGAACACCCGGGGCCGGAAAATCGATAACGCCTTGAGCCAGAACCCCGCGCATAAATGACTTTTGGAGTGCCGCAGCCACATAATCTTCAAAAAAATATCCGTCACAGCAGGTGGTGGTACCTGAAAGAAGCATTTCGCAACAGGCAAGCAAGGTGCTCCATAAAACCGTTTCAGGCCTGATATATTTGGCCTCCGCAGGGAAAATATGCTCGTTTAACCATAAGTCTAAAGGAAGATCGTCTGCATATCCCCGAAAAAGGGTCATGGGAAGGTGCGTGTGGGTATTTACCAGCCCAGGCATGATTATACCCCCGTTGGCATTAATTCTTTTATCTGCCTCAGGAACCGGGTTTTCAGGTGTTTCCATCCCCACGTAAGCTATCAGACCGTTTTCGATGCCCAAAATACCGGATTCGATAATTTCAAATGTGGCATTGACCGTTACAATAAGACCATTATGAATTACCGTATCGTAATGCATTGTCAGTTGCTGATTCTTGCTTCCCGGCGTTGAATAAACCCGCTTTTGAAGGCTTCATAGGGATCAAGTGCGGCATCTTTGATGGCTTCATAATCTCCGATACGAAATGAAGTGTTGTTGACTATTTCCGTACCCCGGGCGGCACCGGCCAATTCCCAGGGGTCGAGATAATAAACGGGGTTGAGAAAAGCGTCGCCGGTACGGCCGATAGCGTCGCGAAAGGAAGAGGGGCCCAATACCGGCAAAACAAGATAAAATCCCGGTCCTGCTCCGTAATGTCCCAATGTTAGACCCAGATCTTCAGCATCAGGATCATAATCGTATAATTCTTTTGCCAAATTCCTGAAACCGAGTACTCCGAAAGTGCTGTTTAAAAGGAATGCTCCCAGCTCTCCACCGGCTTTTTCAGGCTTGAGCTGAAGCAGAGCGTTAGTAAAACGTATGGGAAATCCCAAGTTGTTGAAAAAATTACGAAATCCTCTTCTGGCAGGTTCAGGTACCACCGTTTCCCACCCCTGAGCTGCCGGCTTTAACACCCAGAAATAGAGTCTGTCATTGAAATGATGCATAGCAACATTAAAAGGTCTCAGAGGGTCCGGCACCCGATATTCAATTTCTTCGTCATAAAGATCATCGGGAAAATAAAAATCGTTATCCTCAAAATTCGCTTGAACGATAATGGTTTTTAGACCGGAGCTGTGAATTTCAGGCCATAATAATTTCTGCTCCGCATGAGTTTGAGAAGTTAATAAAAAAATCAATGCCAGGATAAAAAAAAATAGCTTTAAGTTGTTTTGCATCTGCTTTTCTATCCCTGTCCTTTTTCTAATTCATTGACCTTTTCTCTTAACTGTTCCAGAAACTGCTCAGGAGATCTTCTCATTAATATCTGGCTGAACTGATCGCGGTAATTGCTCACAAGGCTGATGTTTTCCACAATCACATTATAGACAGTCCAGG
>SL_3KL_010_SEDDRAFT_10001948_pt1 | contig 18896 bp, 16 predicted proteins | sample SodLakKL_010_SED_2_FD_10381 | JGI IMG/M metagenome (IMG submission 10381) | reverse complement strand
CGCCTGCGCGGGAATGACGTAAAGGTACTGTTGCACTGGTTGAGACAGCTTAAGTCAACAGCATTGCCTTTTCAGGAGCCTGGTAAGTTTTTTATGCCTGAAAAGCTTACTTGTATAAAAATCCAGTGAAATATACATAAGTGACGGCACTGTAGTAAGATAGCATATAAGAGTCGAAATTCATTACAAATAAAAAAATAATGAGAAGTGCATACCTCAGGTTTGAGTATTCATCCTTTGTGTTTTTTGCATGGATAAATTGTGTATAAAAAATGTAAATAAAAAATATTAACCCAAAAATTCCAAATTTACCCAATACTAATAAATAATTGTTGTGTGGATTGGCAATTTCTTCCACTTCAGGAGAATATATTTCGTTTATCTTTCTGTACTCTTCCCGAAAATCGCCCGTACCAACACCAATTATTGGATTTGCTTTTATTATATGAAGAGTATTGAGATAAAAAGTTATTCTGTCATTAACATGCCTTGATGGTTTATCTCTTTCATAATTTTTAATTTCATCAAATGCTGTGTAGATTCTGTATTGAAACGTTTCACTGATGAAATACATGGACGTAAAAAATGCAGGAATGATCAGGATGGCAAGAATGAGCCCTTTCTTAAGATTCTTGCTGTAATATTGTATGAGAATCAGCGCAATGGCCAAAAAGTAGGCGAGTTGACCAGCCCTGCCTATGGTCATGAACATGTTCGCCGTAAAGGAAACAAATAAAACGGACAATAAAACCTTATACTTTACATTCAATTCTCTGAAAACGATGTAGTAGAGCACCAGGTAGCACGCCAGCGCCAGCAGAACGTTGTATGTGACATGGGTTTGGATTCTCATTTCCGTGAGTCCAAGGGCGTACATGAAATACACGAAGTGAAGCACCGTCATGCCCGCAAGGAACGCGGCGATGTAGTGGTCTGCCCGCTCTTTGCGCATCATGGTCATCAGAATGGGAACAAAGAGAATGCGCCACTGCTTTTCTATCATGTAAAGTCCCCACCGAAGGTCTTCGGTCCAGAGCATTCCCAGCACATGAAGGGCAAAGAACAGAAGGAAGGCCACGGCCACCCGGTTGCTGCGTGTTTCCAGCCATCGCTCCTTCAGGTTTCCGTTCAGCAGCCACACCGCGCTGATCACCCCTGCGAGAATGGCTCCCACGGAGACGGAAAGGACCATGGAGAAACCAAACAGCATGAGAAGCGCATCTTGATGCCGGCGGGTCTTTTCAACAAAAGCGTTCCACATTCCTTCCCGTGTCTGAAAGCTTGCCGTCTTTTCCTGGATCATGATCAGGCTGTCCGCTCCTCTTTATAGAGATTGAATTCCGAGGGGGTCTGACTTTTCCGTGATGATTCCGTAAACCTCGTCAGCGGTGAGGTTTTCCATGCACTCCAGGGTGGAGCAGGCACTTCTTCTGTAACACGGGGAACAGGAAACATCTTTTCGGATCACCGTGTGTCCGGATCCGTAGGGACCCGTTCGCAGGGGGTTGGTGGGGCCAAAGAGTGCAAAGACCGGAACCTTCATGGCCGCGGCCAGGTGCATGGGGCCCGTGTCATTGCATATCATGAACTCTGCCCCTTGAATGACCGCAGCAAGCTCGAGAAGGTTGGTTTTGCCGGCGATGGACATGGCGCTGCCCTGGGAGCAGGCGGCCACTTCGCGTCCTATGTGTTCATCGGAAGGGCCCGCCACCACCACCGATGGGCAGGGGAGCCGGGCCGCCAGCTGGCCAAAGCGCTGAGGAGGCCATTTCTTCGCTCCCCCTCCCGCAGCAGGGGCGATGACAATGTACTTCTGAGGCAGTTGAAGCTCTTCTTTCTTTTCTGCGGGCAACATGAACGGGGGAAGGGGGAATTCCACCTCTGGTTCCGNGTCACAGCCCAGGAAGCGNGCCACTTTCAAGTAGCGATCCACAGCGTGGATGTCCGAGCTGTCTGCGAAACCTCTTACCCGATGGGTGTAAAACAAGTGGCTGCCCTCTCGGCCTTCCTGAAAACCCACCCTCACGGGGCATCCCGCGGCGAGAGAAATGATACCGCTTCGGAGCAGTCCCTGAAGGTCCACCACGAGGTCAAACCTCTCACTTCGAAGGGCCTTGAAAAGTTCCCTCAGGGTGGTGAGAGTTCGGCCGAGATTTTTGGGTTTTTTCCAGGCATCTTTGTCCATGATCCAGAGCCGATGGATCATGGAGTGTTTTTCCAGCAGGGTGTGCAGTCCCCGGGCGATCACCCAGTGAATCTGGGCCTGGGGAAATCTCCCATGCATGGCTTTGAGAAAAGGGAGGCTGTGGATGACATCTCCCAGGGCACTGGGTTTCACCACCAGAATTTTGCGGATTGCAGCGGCATCAAATGGGACGGCCCGCCCAGGGGCCTGCTTCCGGACGACGCGGGGATGTTCCTGGAAAGCTTTCATTTTCACCCCAACGCAACCTTGTTTGCAACGGGATCGGTCACCTGCGTGAACTGGAGTTCATAGAGTCTCCTGTATTCGCTGTCCCATTTGAGCAGCTCTTCATGGCGTCCTTCTTCCACGAGCCTTCCCCTGGAAAGGACCACGATGCGGTCTGCATTTTTGATGGTTGAGAGACGATGGGCGATGACAAGGGTTGTCCTGCCCTTCATGAGGTTCTCCAGGGCTTTTTGAACTTCCAGCTCCGACTCACTGTCCAGGGAAGAGGTGGCCTCATCCAGTATGAGTATGGGGGCATCCTTGAGGATTGCCCGGGCGATGCACAGTCTCTGCCGTTCGCCACCGGATAGTCGAAGGCCCTGTTCGCCGATGACCGTGTCAAACCCTTCGGGCATGCGTTGTATGAAATCGAGGGCATGGGCAGCTTTGGCCGCACCAACGATTTCCTCGAATGTCTTGTGGGGGCTTCCGTAGCCGATGTTGTTTCGGACCGAGTCGTTGAAAAGGATCGTTTGCTGAGAAACAATCCCGATTTGGGAACGCAATGACGATAGGCTCACGGACCTCAAGTCTTTTCCGTCTATGAGAATNGCGCCTTCGGTCACATCGTAAAACCTGGGAATGAGGTTNACCAGGGTGGTTTTCCCTGACCCGCTCACCCCCACAATGGCCACCACCTTTCCCGCCGGCACGGTGAGCTGCACGCGATCCAGGACCAGATCCTTCCCATATCGGAAAGAAACGTCCCTGAATTGGATGGAGTGCTTGATGGGCGGCAGCTCAAGGGCGCCCCGTGCATCCATCGGCTCAGTGGGTGTGTCCATGACACTGAAAACCCTCAGTGCTGCTGCAACCCCTTGTTGCAGGGTGTTGTTGAGATGGCTCAATCTTTTCACCGGTTCGTAGAGCAAAATGATTGCGGCCATGAAAGAGAAAAAGTTGCCCGGTGTGGAAACTCCCTGAATCACGCTGTAGCCCCCATACCAGATGATGATGACGATGCCCACTCCTCCAAGAAATTCCATGAGAGGAGAGGAAAGGGCCCTCACAAACACAGATTTCATGATGTAACGCAGGTAGCGCTCGTTTTCCCTGGAAAAGCGAGTTGTTTCATAACCTTCCATGCCAAAGGCCTTGACAATTCGGTTGCCCGCGATGGTTTCATGAAGAATGACGGACAGATCTCCCATGGATTCCTGGCTTTTGGTGCTGATTTTGCGCAGCATGCGGCCGAATTTCACGATGGGGAAAAAAGCGATGGGAAGGATGACCATGGCAATGAGCGCCATCTGCCAGTCCCTGTAGAATATGACCACTGCAAGGGCCAGGATGGTGAAGAAATCTCTCGCCAGTCCCGTCACAGCCTCCGAAACGGCACCCTGGATCTGGGCGATGTCATTGGTGATGCGAGACATGAGAACCCCCGTGGGAGTTCTGTCGAAAAACCGGGTGGGAAGGTTCTGAATGTGGCTGAAAAGTTTTTGCCGCATGTTGGCGATGATGTTCTGGCCCACCTGGTTCATGAGATAGGAGTTTCCCCAGGCACAAATGCCCTTGACCAGAAACATGACGAGGACGGCGATGGAGAGAAGTCTCAACATGTCCATGCGCTGGTTGATGAAGATGTCGTCGAGGACGGGCTTGATGAGGTAGGCCGATGCAGCCGTGCAGACAGCGGTTCCTATCATGCAGACCATGGCGACGGCCAGGCGGCGCCAGTAGGGCTTCACGTATTCCAGCAGCCTGCTGTAAACACTTCGAGTGAGGTGGATATCGAGGGGGTTGCCTTTCTGGCCTGTTTTTTCCGACATTTCAGCTCGCTGATGCATCTTTGAAAATGGATTCCCTGAAAAGCTCCTCCACTGCCTGAAGCACGTCAGCAGGGCTGATGGCGCGCATGCACCGATGGTCGGTGGGGCATTCTCGCCGCAGGCAGGGAGCACATTCCTGGTCATGGCGCACGATTCGATGATAGGTCGCCTTTGGAGAGGTGATTTGTGCGTCCGTGGGTCCGAAAAGGGCCACTATGGGAAGATCGAGGGCAGCCGCAATGTGCATGGGGCCTGAGTCNTTGGTGATCACGAGAGCACAGCGCGAGAGCAGGGCCGTCATCTGGCGCACCGTGGTCTTCCCCATGAGGTTGAGGAGGGGATTGTTCATGTTTTGAGCGATGGCATTCCCGAGAGGTGCTTCTCCTTTGCTTCCCGTCATCAGAACTCTTAAACCGTAACTCTCTATGAGCGTGTCAGCCACTTGGGCAAAACGTTCCGGGCACCATCTCTTGGCAGAACCGTAAGCTGCGCCGGGATTGATGGCTGCCCAGGTGCCGGCCTTCATGACATTTTCCGCCCACTGGATTTCCGATGGGGCGAGGGAGAGCCGCAGTCTTCCGTCCCCGCCCCTGATTCCCAGCCTGCCCAGCATGGTGCGATAATAATCCGTGTGATGCAAGGACCTTTCTCTTGTGCCCACAGATACTCCATGGGTCAACAAAACTCCGCGGCCATCTGTCCTGTAGCCGGCTCTTATGGGTATCCTCGCGAGGCACCCCATGATGGCCGCTTCCATGGCATTTTGAAAAAATATGGCCGCATCGAAGCGCTCTTTGCGCAGGCTTCCACAGAAACGCAAAAGGCCCGCAATGCCCCCATGTGCTCCCTTCTTATCGTAAATCACGATTCGGTCACAATGGGGATGACCGGTGAAAAGCTCCCCGACGGCGGGATTGGCCACCATCACAATTTCAGCCCGGGGAAAAGCCGATCGAAGGTCTCCCAGGGCTGGCGTTGTCATGACCGCGTCGCCTATCCAGTTGGTGGCCCGCACCATGATTTTGCCTGGGGTGGCTGGACTCAAGGCTGATGCAGAACCCATTGGCCCTCTTCCACTCTGACCATGACCAGAGAATGCACGTCCAGTCCATTGTGGTCCTCTGGAGTCAAATTAAAAATGCCGCTGATTCCCACGTAGCCGCGCGTGTGCTCGATGATGCTTCTCAGCGCTTCTGAGTCCGTGCCCACTTGCCTGAGAGCGTTGGCCAGGAAGTAAGTGGCATCCCAGGCATAGCCCGAATGGGCGTTGATGGGGTGGCGCTCGTCATACTGGTAAATGTCCCTGTAGTAAGTCATGAAATTTTCGATGACCGCTTTCTGCGGATCTATTTCGGGCAGCTCATGGTGCACCATGAGTTTGGTGGCAGGCATGATGCTGCCGTTGGCCGCATATCCGGCGAGCTCGATGTATTCGGGGTCCGCCTGGCCGTGGCATTGAATGAGGGGCATGGTGAATTCCAACTGTCTGAAATTCAGGGCCACTCGTGCACCGGCGGGGCCAATGGTCCAGCAGATGAGTGCTTCGGGGTTGCCCTCCCCGATGTTCATCAACTGGGGAGTCATGTCCGTGTCGGTCACGGAAAAGGATTCTTTGGACACGATTTCCATTCCAAATTCTTCTGCCAGGCCTTCCAGGGCGCTGAGGCCGTCCTGCCCAAAACCGTCAGTGGCTGTGAGGAGGGCGACCCGAGAGATGTTTTGCTCCCTCAGGTAGCCGTAGATTTTTTTGACAGCCGTGGTGTTGCGCTGGGGGATCTTGAAAGTGTATCGAAAGGGGCCGAATGGGCCTCCTGCGATAACCCGGTCTCCACCGACGGTCATGATGATGGGAATGCGTGCCGTCTCTTCTATGTAGGGCTTCACTGCCATGCCTTCGTCCGTCCGTGTGGGGCCGATGATTGCGACGACATTTTCCTTCTCCACCAGGCGCCTGGCTTCCGTGATTGCTCTGTGGGGATCGCTTTCAGTATCCCCCACGACCAGTTCCAGTGGTTGCCCGTTGATGCCCCCCTCCCTGTTGATTCTATCCACAACCATCTTCGTCACGAGCTTGGTGGACGTTCCAATGGAGGATGCAGGACCGGAGAGGGCAACAAGAACCCCAATCTTTATGGGTTCTCTGGCTTCAGCTTCACAAAGGGGAAAAAGGGATAAGCCAAGGATCACAAGGAGGCTCAGCGAGACTTTTTGAAAAATTTTTCGACGGTGCTTCATGGCGGTCCCAATCCTCCCCCATCTGGCGGTGAACTGTCCTGTTGGCAGGGCCTGCGGGACCCGTCATGACTCCCACCCCTTTGCACCCTGGCAGCGATTGGAAAACTTCTCCGCTCACGCTCCATGCCATCCCGTCCTTTGTGCGTCCGTCATGACGGCTCAGGCGATCAAGCACGAGGTTGTGAAATATCAAATCCACAAATTATAGCGAAAGCTTTCCCGAACATCCAGCTTGAATCGTTTTCCCGTCCGTGCGCACAGCAGAAACCTCCCATATGCGGAAGTGACGGGCCACTGGAAAGAATCATTTTGACAAATAAGTTGGGAAAAGATAAGGAATTTCTGTTCCTCTTCGGGGAAAAAGGACTCTTGCCGCAGATCTGCTACCTCTTTTGGATCACTCCCATGTCACCCTTGGTATCCATCATCGTGCCCCTCAAAGATGAGGCTGAAAATGTGGAACACCTTGCGGAGGAAGTCACTTCCGCTATGGATGGCAAGGCCTATGAATGGGAATGCATCTGGGTCGACGATGGCTCCTCCGATGGAACCCTTGCCCTTCTGGAGCGGCTGGCCCACACGGACTCCCGCCATCGCTTTCTCTCCTTTGAACGAAACTCCGGCCAGTCTGCTGCACTTCATGCGGGATTCGAAAAGGCCAGGGGTGAAATCCTGGCCACCATTGACGGAGACGGGCAAAATGACCCTCGGGATATTCCGGGACTGGTTGAAATGATCCGTTCCGGCGAGACGGACATGGCCAATGGCTATCGGGCCATGCGCCACGATGATTGGCTCAGAAGAATCTCATCGAGGACCGCCAATGCCCTGCGCAATAAGGTGACGGGAAAGACAGTCCGGGACACGGGATGCTCCACCAGGGCCATGAAACGTCAATGCGTGGCTCACCTTCCTTTATTTTCGGGCATGCACCGTTTTCTGCCGACCCTGGTGGCACTGGGGGGATGGAGAATTGCTGAAACGGCTGTGAACCATCGTCCGAGACTGCGCGGTGAAAGCAAATACGGTGTTCACAATCGGCTGTGGATTGGATTGGTGGATCTTTTCGGCGTTCTGTGGCTCAAAAAGAGGAAATTTTCCTACCGCATATGCAAAGAATCGGGTGAAAAGGATCGCATCAATTCCTCATGACTTCACTTTTTTCTTCACCCTTGTAGAACTCCAGCTTCATCACTCTGCCCTTCGAATAGTTGAACCCTTCAACTCGTCCCACGTGGCGAGGTTCAATTCCCAGTTGCTCCGCCATTTCCAGAAACCTCGGCAGTTCCCGGTCCCACACAATGGACACGGTTTCAGGGGCTCTGAAGAGAATTTGTGCCGCCTCTTCGGGAGATACGAGCTTTGTGTGCGTTCCCAATAGAAAAACGAGACTTGGCTCGTGGTATCCCGAGGATGCCACGGTGATTCTTTCCAAATCTCCCGAGGGTGCCATTTGAGATATTTCCCCTTTTATGGTGCGACTCAGCCAGAAGAAATCGCTCCGGGGAAAAATAAACTGAAATATCAGGGCGAAGACCAGAATGTTTCCCCCGATGCAAAGGAGCACGGTGTGGAGGATTCTGTCTCCCTTCAAATACCGTATTCCCTGGACGGCAATGGCAACGCCCAGCAAGGCCGTTCCGGCTCCCACCAGCGATGGCCGGCCTTCTGCAAGCCATGGCAGAACCAAGGCACCCACCATGACGAGGGTTCCGAATAATCCCATGAAAGCCATGGGCACAAAGGGGGGCCAGAACCGGGGCCACGGCCGTGGGGTCTGCTGCAGCTCCAGAAGGGTTCGCGCAGAAAGGAGAGCCAGCGCGGGATACAGGGGCAGAACATAGTGGGGAAGTTTTGTGGGGACGGCCTCGAACACGATCCAGGCTGGCACAATCCAGCAAATGCAGAATTTCACCCCCCGGACAGCGCGCTCTTTCCAGGTATGGCTGCAGGTCAGTCCCAGAAAAAGGGATGCAGGCCAGAAGGCCACGATGAGGAGCAGCATGTAGTATCCGGGAGGTGCGCCGTGAGATTCCTGTCCAGAAACCAGTTTGGGAAAGAAGTCTTCACTGAATGCGTCACGGAAAAATGCCCCGTCCGTCGCTTTCCAAACGGCCACACTCCAGGGAAGAACCAGCAGGAACAGGAGCAAGGATCCCTGGAGGGGACGGAGGCCTCGCAGCCACTGCCACTTGCGGTCCCAGATGCCCAGGCTGACGATGGTCAAAAGGGACACAAAAGGCACAATGGGCCCCTTGAGGAGTACGCCAAAACCCTGGGCTGTCCAGAAGACGAGGAAAACTGTCCACGAAAACGGGGTTGAGGATTCCTCTTTGCCGTACAGGTGGGCGAGAGACCATTGAGAAGCGACGATGCATGCCAGCAGAGCCGCATCTGTGGTGGCCATGTTGGCCTCAACAGCCATGAGAAGTGTGCAGGCAAGAAGGGCTGCTCCAAGAAGGGCAGCTTTTTCGTCAAAAAGCTTTCGGCCTATGGCATAGGTACCCAGAGTGGCCAGAATNGCTCCCAGGAGAGACGGTATTCTGAAAAGCCAGATCTCCTTCNTGTCTTTTCCAAAGATTTTGACGGACAGGACCTGCAACCAATATATGCCAATGGGTTTCTTGTGCCGGGGCTCATCTTGAAAACTCACTCGAACATAGTCTCGAGATTCAATCATCTGGTAGGATGCCTGGGCAAACCTGGCCTCATCCCTGTCAATGGGGGGAATGGCCGTGAAACCCGGCAGGTAGAGGAGAAGGCAGAGAAGCACCAGCAACCCGGATGCTGCAAGAGGCTTCAGTTCAAAAAAGCGGGACTGGTTCAATGGCATGCTGAAAAACCTCCTGAACATGTCGCACCACATAGAGGGGAGACAAAAGTCTCAGAAAAGCCTGGGTTTTTCCTTCAACGGGGGTGGCGATTAAGAAATGATCAAGGTCTTTTTCGCGTACTTTTAGGGAGGCAGGCATCCAGGCTCCCCATCTCGCTGCATTTGGCCAACCCGTCTCTTGCTCTTGACTTCGAAGCCCTTTATCTATCACACTTCTTTGGCGCGAGGGCCGATTTTTGAGAAAACAGCCCTCCCCGGCACTGACTTTCGAAGGTTCGCCAACACTTGCCAACGCACTGGACAAGCACGCAATGAAAAGTCAATGGGACTGGAGAAATGTTCACCTCACCTTACTTCTCTCGGTTGTTCTTATGTCCAGCCTTTCCATGTGGTTTCTGGACAAGCGGCTCGTTGCCTTTTTCCAGCAAAGCCCCCACTCTCATCGCCAGGTCTGGGAATTCATCACCCAGGCCGGGGTCTCCACCGCCTACATAGTGACTTCATTGATCCTGTTTGTTTTTTTTCAGTGGATTCACAAGCGCGAGCTGTGGGCCAACAAAGCCCTCCTCGTTTTTTTGTCTGTTACTCTTGGCGGCTTGTTCAATGCCGTCCTNAAGTTCCTCTTTGGCAGGTACCGACCCAAGGCCCTCCTGGAGGAGGGACTCTACGGGTTCACCTTTTTTAAAACGGAATACATACACACTTCCTTTCCCTCAGGACACGCCAACACGGCTGCCGCCCTCGTGGTTGCTCTCTGCCTGATCTTTCCCAGGTATCGCTTGATCTTTCTGAGCCTCGCCCTTCTCGTCATCATGTCCCGCGTGGCTTTGTGCATTCATTTTTTGAGCGATGTCATCTGGGGAGCCTACGTGGGAGGGGTGACCGCTCTTTGGGTGAGCAGTCAGATGGACCGAAGAGGGTTTGTGCACAGGGGTTCCAGCTAGTGTCCCAACTGGAAACGGGGGGATTTTTCACATTCATGAAGTAAAAGGGGGGATGTTTTTCGTTTCGCAAAACCCCTTGAGGGAGGAGGCTTATGACTACCAGAGATTCGAATCCTTTGCCCCACGCTGATGGTCAGGATGCCGCTCCAAAGATCCTGGTTGTGGGCACGGGAGCCATAGGGGGATTTTATGGAGCCAAATTGTCCCAGGCGGGAGCGCACGTGGCCGTGGTGTGCCGCTCCGATTTTGAGAGGGTCAGGGACCAGGGCATAGATATTCAGAGCATTGGGGGAAATTTCAAATTTGTGCCTGAACAAGTGGTACGGCATCCCGAAGAATACCAGGGTGTTCCGGATTTTGTGCTGGTGGCTGTGAAAGTCCTGCCCGAGGTGAAGGCCGTCGACCTGGTGCGCCCCGTCATGGGCCCTCACACAGCCATTGTGTTGATTCAAAATGGTTTGTTCATCGAAAAACCCTTTCTGGAAGCTTTCCCCTCCCATGAGATCATCAGTTGCCTGGCTTTCATCGCCGTGCGCCGGACAGGACCCGGTCAGGTGACACACCAGGATTACGGGCGGTTGGCCCTCGGAAACTATCCCGAGGGAGCATCTTCAAAAGTGGCCCTTTTGTCACAATGGTTTCAAAAAAGCGGAATAGAATGCCAAGTGGTGTCTCAAGTGGAACGTTCCCGCTGGCAGAAACTGGTGTGGAATGCCGCCTTCAATCCCGTCTCCGTTCTTGGGGGCGCATTGGATACAGAGTCCATGCTGGGGCAGTCCGAGCTGAGAGAACTCCTGATTAGGGCGATGGGGGAGGTTTTGGGCCTGGCAGAGGTGGGGGGGCATGAGTTTCCCCAGAGCATGATACAGCAGAACCTGGACGCTACTCTTTCCATGAAACCCTTCAAAACCAGCATGCTGGTGGACTTCGAGGCGGGGCGCCCCATGGAGGTGGAAGCCATTTTGGGAAATGCGGTGCGCTTTGCAAAGGAGAAGAGTGTTCCCGTGCCCGTGCTCGAGTCACTTTATGCACTGATTCTTTCCGTGGACAGGGTGGGAAGAAAAAACCAGGCCTGAAGGATCTCCCTTGCCACGGTGATGAGGTGAGAATGGAAGGGAATTTTTGCTAAAACTGGAATGGGCATCGTTCTGGATCAAAAAAGAAATCTTTTTTTGAAGGCTTTCATGGGACAGGGGAACTTTTTTTGCCCGAGAGGAAAGGAGCAGACCGCGCGGACACAAGGCCGGGAAGGGCATGAGGATCAGACCATGGGCCGGAAAATGAGGGCATCAAGATTCGATCACTTTTCTGGGGGGTCTATCGGCTCAAAGAAAAGCTCGCCTTCTTTCCTGCCTGCTTCGAGGGCCTTGAGAGACAAGGGCAACCTTTTCCCGCCCAGTTGCCCAAGGGTGTCCGCCAGATGTTCGGGAAGACAAAAGAGCCTCTTCCCCGCCGATGCAAATCCCAGAAGGACGAGGTTTGCGGCGAGGGGAAAAGCCAGTGCCGCCGCAACGGCTGTGGCATCGACGGAGAAAACACCTTGTGCTTTCCCGTCATTACTATTGCAATAGGCTTTCCCGTCTTCTCTGAGGAAAAATCCATGGGCGTCCATGCTGTCTGGGTGCAGACCAAGGAGTATGTCCGCATGCTGAGGGCGAATGAGGGGACTTGTGAACGGAGGAAAGGAGTCCCGGGAAAAAATCTTGAGATGACTGATCACGATACTCCCCCTCTGCGCCATCCCGTGAGTCTCGGAAACCAAAATGGAGTAACCCAGTTTCAATGCCGTTTCCGCCATCAATCGGGTGATGAAAAGAACTCCCTGTCCTCCCACTCCACTCACAATGATCTGCTGCATTTTAACCCCTTTCATGGCCCTCTGCTCCCGGTCCTGGCGGACCAACGGCACATCAGATGGTTTCAAGAGCTCCGTGAGTACAAATGTCCAGGCAGACGCCACATCCGGAACAAAGGGACTGATCGATCCTCACAGGCCGGTCTTCTCCCTGGGACATAATGGCAGGGCATTGTAAATTGATGACACAGAGCTGGCAGCCCGTGCATCCTTCGGTGACCTCTATCTCCATGCGGTTCCAGGTGTCTGCGTGCAAACGATCCATGAGGCAGGGGCGCTCACCGATGACCACCGCAACACCTCCCGTTTGGGAGAGGGTGTGGTCATGGGCGCGCTTCAAAAGGTTCATGAAGGATTCCAGTGCGTAGGGATCTTCCGTTTCCACAAATGTCACGCCGCAGGCCCGGACCAGGTCGGGAATGGAGACTTTGGGCACCTCCACGCCATCCAGAGTTCTTCCAAAAGCGGGAGTGGGCTGGTGTCCTGTCATGGCCGCGGTGCGATTGTCCAGAATGACGAGCACAAAGCGAGCCCCCTGGACCACGGCATTGATAAGGGCGGGAATGCCTGAATGAAAGAATGTGGAATCACCCACCGTGGCGCAGATGGGGGGTGCGGGAGTTTCTTGGTTCTTGAAGGCATGATAGAATCCCGCCGCCTGGCTGATGGAAGCGCCCATGCACAGCACCGTGTCCACCGCTTCCATGTTGAGGCCCAGAGTATAACAGCCGATGTCCCCCGGATAAATCCCTGCAGGGAATACCTTGCGTATGGCATAGAATGCGGACCGATGGGGACACCCTGCGCAGAGAGTGGGGGGNCTGTCCCGAAAGGTGGGGGGCGGCCCTCGATGGATGGCTTCCAAATGAAGAAAGTCCGTGAGAATGTCTTCCAAAATTTCGGGCAGCAACTCCCCCGATCCCGGCACATTTCCCGTGTTGCGACCAAAAACCCTGGTGTGGTTTTGAAGCTGGAGTTCAATGACGGGATAGGTTTCCTCCAGAACGAGAATTCGATCATATGAGCCCAGAATTTCAGTTCTGAAGGGGGAGGAAAGAGGGAAAGGCATCTGCACCTGATACAGGGGAATCTTTTCCAGCAGTTTCATATGGGCCAGGATCTCCTGCACATGGGCAGTGACCACGCCGGAAGTCACGATGCAAAAGCCATGGTTTTCTCCGGGAGACATTTGGGAATGACAAGTCAGCATGTCCCCATTGATCAAGCGGGGTGCGTGACGGGGATCCCCTGCAATTCTTTGTAGCTTTTCATTGAGCAGCCCATGCAGCATGAGCCTGAACTTGGGAGTGGCCGCCCAGCGCCCGGGGTTTTTTTCAAAGGATGCGCGATGGCTTGTTGAGGGAAAATCTCCCGCTGCCATGTCCTGACGCCCATGACAGACCCGTGTGGTGGGCCTGAGCATGACGGGAATCTCGTATTGCTCGGAAAGCAGGAGGGCTTCTCTTGTCATTCTTCCTGCCTCGAAAGGTGAGGACGGGTCAAAAACGGGGATCTTGGCCAGCATGGCCATGAAGCGGCTGTCCTGTTCTGTCTGGGAACTGTGTGGGCCGGGATCATCAGCGGAGATCACCACGAATCCACCCATTACCCCTGTGTAGGCTGCGTTCATGAGAGGGTCTGCGGCCACGTTCAACCCCACCTGCTTCATGGCGGTCGCAGATCGTTGCCCTGTGAAACTATTGGCCAAAGCCACTTCAAAGGCCACCTTTTCATTGACGGACCATTCCAGGTGCATCCCGTGGGGGATTTCATTTTTCAGTTTCACAAGGGTTTCCAGGATCTCCGAAGAAGGCGGTCCCGGATAGGAGGTCGCCATGGTGCAGCCAGACTCTATGAGGCCACAGGCTATCGCTTCATTTCCCAGAAGAATCTTTCGCCTTGACAATACAATCTCCTCATCCTGAAAAGGGTGTCACCCTCTGGGGAGTGCAAAAAAATCTCCCCAAACGCAAAAAGACCGTCATTTTTAAACTTGCACGGTCTTTGTTCGAGCTATGAGCCCGTGAGACAGCGAGTGACGCGCTTCTCTGAATTTGCTCAGGCAAAACCCTCACTTCATTGGCAGAATATATCTATTTTGCGGGCGGCTGCATGAAAGATCCTCTACCAGAAGACCCACGCCGGGTCAAGGTGGAATAGGGGTCGGCGGCTCTGACTTTGAACAGAAAGGTCCTTTCTGTTTGGGCCCGGATTTTCACCGGGGAGGGGAGTAAGCCCTTCCGTCACGCACAGTTTCCACCCCCCGTGCCCTCTAAAAACAGCCGGGGACGCGCAGCAGCCTCTCCGATTCCCTTGCAGACCGAATGCTTCGCTGAAGTCTTTCAGTTCGCTGTATCCTTTCCACTCTGATCTTGTCCTCGTTCCATGTGAGCTGAACGGTCTGGTATTGATTGCACAGGGAACTTTGCTCGAGAGGAAGACGATGGAGAGTAAAATGCATCATTCGTTCCCTGCTCCAGCGGGACGGGTAGTGGGCGAAAGGATCGAACTCAAAATGACCTTCGAAAACCATGGATCGTACGATCACATGCCGAGGCGGTGACGTGATTGCCCTTCGTATCCGGGTTTCTATGGCATTGATGGAGGACCTGTTCCAATCACTCAGGATCACTTGTGTGGGGAAAAGGTCTCCGTCCACGTGACCGCCGAAATTTCTCCTGACTTCCGCCAGGTTCTTGAGGATGCGGCGCGCATCCCAGAAATCCAGGTCGGAAAAAACATGATATGCATGCCGGGCCAACTTGGGGTGGCCATAGATGATCCGCGCCATATGAGGAACTCCTGTGGTTGCCTGGTCATTGGTTTCATTTCGTCATGGCCGCACTCCCATTTCAGTTCGCCAGATGCTCTTTTATTAAGATCCGATGGACACCTGCCTGATTTCTTCCAGGCAGAAAAANNGGAAGGCTTTTTTTTAAAGGCCATGCGTGTTCGAAAGGCCATGCGTGAGTGCAACGTCCCCTGTCCAATTCCCATGCTGACTTTTGCGGGAGTGTGGACTAATATGGCTGAACTGCGCCCGCCAGGAGGTTTCCACCCTGGAACTCTTCTGGCTCTTCTCTTGAAGGTGGCCTGCCAGCCTGTTCGTGTGGAGTTTAACTCGATGTTTCTATGGAGGGCAATATGGCATCCATAGGGCATCCATGGGCTCAACACATGCGGGACGGGGACTGGAGGCACTGCAGGGAGGGTTTCACTTTTTCCGATTGGATTGTTTTTTTGTGTTCATGGAGACCGGCTCATGATCAGGAAGGGCTTGATCGACAGGATTTTTGAGGCTGCGAGCATTCAGCGCTGGAATGACCACGTTCGCCCTGTAGAGTTCACGGAACTGGACAAGCAGGCTCACAAAATGGTCATCGCCTATGTTCTCGGAAAGCTGGAGGAGCACGAACGAAGGGCGACCATCGATTGGCGAAAGCTCATCGAAGGGGGAATTTTTGAGTTTTTCCAAAGAGTTATATTGACAGATATCAAGCCTCCCGTTTTTCACAAAATGATGAGTGAAAAAGGGGGCGACATCAATCAGCTGGTGATCAAAAAACTGGAAACAGATATTTCTCTGGTGAAGGGCGGTTTCCGCGAAAACCTCGAAAGCTATCTGTTTGATCCCCATTATTCGCGGTTTGAAAAGAGAGTGCTCAAAGCGGCACATTATCTGGCCACCAACTGGGAATTCCAGATCATCTATCATGCGGCGCCTTTTGTCTACGGCATTGACAAGACCAAGGAAGAGATCGAAAACCAAATCGAGGATCACTACGACCTCATCGGGGTTCAAAAGATCTCGCTGCGCAAGAAATCTTTCGGTTTCATAGATCTTTGCGGCCAGCTGCGCTTTCAGCAGCGGTGGGCCCAGTCGCCCCGGGTCCCCAAGACTTCTGTCCTCGGACACATGCTGACCGTGGCCATGATGGTCTACTTTTGTTCGGTGGAGATGGGGGCCTGCGACAGGCGCATCTACAATAATTTCTTTGCGGGACTCCTTCACGACCTTCCCGAAGTGCTCACGCGGGACATTGTCTCCCCCGTCAAGAGCTCCATCGAGGGTTTGGAGGACATCATCAAGACCTACGAGCACATTCACCTGGAAGAGCGAATTTTGCCTCTTCTGCCCTCCTCCATGCGCCATGAGATCCTGTATTTTCTCCAGGAAGAATTTGCCAACAAGATTGTGGAAGACGGTGAAAGGGTTCGGTTCGTCGCCCATGAAGACCTTTGCGCCGAATATAATGCAGACCGCTTTTCTCCTGTGGATGGAGAAGTGATTCGAGCCTGTGACAAGCTGGCGGCATTCATCGAGGCAGCCCTTTCCATATTGCATGGCATCCGTTCTCACCACCTGGTGGAAGGAAAGCGCTACATGTTTGAACGTTTCAAAGGGATGGTCATCGGTGGCATCAACTTCGGCCAGCTCTATGACTACTACAACTGATGGGAAAGGCCGAAATTTTTGAACCGGCCCAAGGCATGTCTCAATGTTTTGCCCGGGAAAGAAGCGTAGTTTCCATGGAGGAGTTTGGCGATGGCAACGTCAACGACACTTATCTGGTGACTTGCGGCCATGAGAGGGTTCAGCGCTTTCTTTTGCAGCGCCTCAATCCTGCGGTTTTTCCCTTTCCCCGGCAAGTGGTGCGAAACATGCGCATTGTCACCGGGCATGTTTCAGGGCGCCTTCAAGAGGAACCTTTTTGCTCCTGCCTGAGATGGAAGATTCCCCATTTGCTTTTGACGGAGGGGGGCCGCGAGTATGCAGTGGATTCGAAGGGCCATGTCTGGCGGGCCATGACCTTCATTGAGGGAACGGAGACCTTCCAGACCGTGCGGGGCTTGGAACATGCAAGGGAAGTGGGTTGGGCCCTGGGAACTTTTCACCGTCTCATCGATGACCTGCCCATGATGGGGATGAAGGATGTTCTTGAGAACTTTCACGTCACTCCGCACTATCTTGAGCGCTACGACCGTATTTTCAACCACGTTTCTCCGGGAAAATCACCGGAGACAGACCATGTGCGAAAGTTTGTGGAGAATAGAAGAGGTGTGGTCCCCCTCCTTGAAAATGCCAAAGCCCAGGGTAGACTCCGACGGGTTCCCATCCACGGTGATCCCAAAATCAACAACATTCTCTTTGACCTTCTGTCCCACAAGCCCGTGGCCATGGTGGACCTGGACACGGTCGCATGGGGTTTGCTGCTCTATGACTTGGGAGACTGCCTTCGATCCTGCTGCAATCCTCTGGGCGAAGAGACGGCCCATTGGGAAAAAGTGAGATTCGATCTGGATTTGTGCCGTTCTATTTTGAAAGGTTATATGGCTTCGCCCCAAAGATGCTTTGAAGAAGCTGATGCCAGTTACCTTTTTGAAGCCATCCGCCTCATACCTCTGGAGCTGGGCCTGAGATTTTTCACCGATTACCTGGAGGGCAACGTCTATTTTAAAGTGGCATTTCCCGAACAGAATCTCTTGAGAGCCCTCGTTCAGTTCCGCCTCACCGAAACCATCGAAGAACAAGCAAGGAGTCTGCGCGCCATCACTGGGGATCTGTTTTAAGAGGAAACATGGTCCCACCTGACCCGCACCATCTCCAGTGCCGGATTTTGCTTCAGGGGAGACCATGCTTTCCTCAAGGGCAAAAGAGGGCCCTTCCGCTGTTGTGTCAGCCTCACCTGGAGAGATACAGCAAGGAACAAGGTATCGGTCGAGCTTCAGGTGAAGCCAGCGGCCCTCATGCATGACCCGTTTTGCCATGTCCTCAGAATTGTGAGGGGATCGGGAGCTCTAAGATCTTGCAGGAAAAGGGAAATGAGGTGGAGCGTGGGATCCATGATTCGATTCCAGCACGGCCACCTTTTGGGTTCCAGTGGGAAAACAAGAGAATTGTCGCTTGCAGTGGCTTGAAAAACCAGCAAGGCAAAACTGCTTTTGGATGACGAATTTCGATGGAATTCAGGGGTTTATGTCCACATCGTCATTGCATGCGGGGCATAGGTAAAGGGGCTGCACGCAGCCACAACCCGTGGAATAAAAACTGTATTTGATGCATTTGAGGCACATGAAAACTTCGCATCCATCACAGTCGAGATAAATTTCTTTTTGATGGCAGACATTGCAGAGCATGACTCTCTCCCTTTTCATGGGTTGTCGTTGGGGCGGTTTGCACGGATCTCAAAAACCGCCGACGGAAGATTTCATTTTGAAGGTAAATGCGCACAGGCAGTGAAGCAGATGGACGGCCGCCGGGAAGCGCGAAACCGGACGATGTTCCAGGGCATTGGAAGGATCACGGAGGTGAATGAAAAAACATCTTGAGCGCCGCAGGAAGAAGGACTGAGATTTGAACAGCTCGAAGCAGTTTTATGGATTGATGTCCTTGTCGTCGTTGCACTTGGGACAAAAATATAACGGATGCACGTTTCCACAGCCCGTGGAGTAAAAGCTGTATTTTATGCATTTCAAACATAGGAGTGTTTTGCATCCATCGCACTCCAGGTATATTTCATTGTGCCTGCACACGTCACAGAGCGGAGCGGATTTGGTGGTTTTGAAAAGGCCCATGATCCCTCCAAACACCCTTTCCAGAAGCGGCCCTTGCTGATTCGACATGGTTTCCTCCCCATTGTGAAGTCTGGATGTAGATCCGTCATTTGGAATTTTTATAAATGCCACGGAACTGCAAGCATTCGGGAAAAATGGTTCAATGCCAAACCTTTTGAATCATAAATCAATCCTACCACAGCAGAAAATAATATCAAGGGAGCGATTTCCT
>SL_3KL_010_SEDDRAFT_10001947_pt1 | contig 18897 bp, 15 predicted proteins | sample SodLakKL_010_SED_2_FD_10381 | JGI IMG/M metagenome (IMG submission 10381) | reverse complement strand
ACTCTTTCCAGGCTGAATCCGCTGTGAAGCTGAAATACTTTGATGATATCGTAAGCAATCAGCCTATGAGCCTCTTCTTCCTGAACAAAGTGAAGCAGCACCACGCTGTAAGGGACTTCCTTTCGGGTCTGGAAACCACGGATCCCAGCAGCTCCTGTAGTTCCTGCATTGAACAACCATGTGCCCCTCTCTTGCCTGATATCCAGGGTGTGAGTATGACCGTTCAGGATTACCGGCACTGAACCTGTTAACCCTTCAGAAATTCCAGGGTGATGTACAGCTGCAATGTCCGTGGCTGCTCCCTCCTCAACTACGGACTCTAATCTTTGGGCATAATCTTTCAGTACGTCCTGTCCTTCTACCGCCATTTCCACGGAACGGGAGGAAGGGTCCGCAATCCCTGCGATTACCAAACCCAGCATGTTTATTTTTCCCTCCTCTAATACAATCACGTTGTCAATTTCTTTCATCCGGCTGATTACTTCCGGTGAATCGTGATTACCGGGAACAAAAACATAAGGAACATTAAAATCGGCTAAATCCCCAATTAAATCGGCTTCTAACGGTGTCCCAAAGTCAGTAATGTCCCCCGTATCAATCACCAGGTCGACATCAAAGGTATTAATCACCTGATTCGTAAACTTCATTCCCACCGGGTTGTTATGAATATCTGAAACATGAAGTACCTGCAGCTCACCATCTATGATACCCAGGGGTTCTATCCTTTCAATTTTTTCAAAGACATTATAAATACTGGTAGCCATTACTTCCATCTGTTCGCCTAATGTATTTACTTTAATTATGCTCTCCTCCACCAGGCCCACCATCCAGGGAGCTGCGCTGAGAACCCCTTCAAATTCTGGGTTGGTAAAGGCCATGGTATTATAAGAAAAAATAGCTGTAAGAATAAAAATACCAATAAGAATTAATCCGATGCTTCCTCCCAGCATAACAGGTTTTATTTGCCTCATCCCCGACAGATAAACCCCGGCAGCTCCCCCTAGAAAACCCAATACCAGGATTCTCAAGAAAAAATAATACAAGAACTGCCGAATTTGGGTTTGAAGCTGCTCAATAAAATCATCTTGAGCAAACCTGGGAATCACCTCCTGGAGCATATCCAGGTTAATATTATTCAAAGTTACCTGAAAATTTAAAGGCGGCAGATGGGTTTGTGCCCGAACAACACCAAAGGGAGGTACGTTTAAGGAGGTAAAGCCTCGGGAGGATATCCCAAGATTCAGTTCCAGTTCCAGAGCACTCAACGGAACCAAAACATTACCAAATAAACTGACTAAAATGATCATCCCAATTACTGAGGTGAGCGCAATCTTAAAATAATCCTTTCGCTGCATTTTACCCACGCCTTCTTATATAAATTATGGATTTAATCTACAAAACCCAGGAAGTATAACCGGAGCAGGTTTAGAGCGTACACGGCCGCCTGTTCCTTGATGCTTCTCCGGTCGCCCCAGAAGTTACATCTCTGGCAGTACACCCCCTCAGGGGTGCTGAGTCCGATATAAACCAACCCTACGGGTTCCAGAGGTTCATCGGAGGGCCCTGCATAACCGGTAATGGATATCCCAAAGTCAGCAGCAGCAGTAGACCTGATGTTGTCTGCCATAATACGGGCCGTCTCTTCACTAACTGCTCCCATGGTATCTAGAGTCTCCCGGGGGACTTTTAAAAGCTCTATTTTAGCTTCATTGCTGTAACACACAATTCCCCGTAAGAAGTAGTTGGAGCTGCCGGGAACATTGGTTAGCTTGTCAGCTAGAAGTCCTCCAGTACAGGATTCTGCTGCGGCCAACGTATATCCCCCTTGAAAAAGAAAGCGAGCCACTACATCCTCCAGGGTCTCCTCATCTACTCCATATACAAAAGAAGCCAACTTTTCTTTAATTCGGTTCTCCCTTTCCTGAATCATCTCTTCTACCAGGTTTTGGTTATCTCCGTGTGCAGTAATATAGACATGTACTTCCGTGGACTGAGCCATTAGAACAACCCTGGGATTTCCTTCAATGTCAATTAATCTAGCAATCCTTTCCTCCAGGGTAGCTTCCCCCAGGCCCAGCACCCTGAGAACACGGGTTTTTATTATTCCCGCTGAGGACTTGCGCTGTAAATAAGGCATCACCGTCTGCTCCACCATGGGTTTTAGTTCTTCGGGTGGACCGGGAAGGAGTACTATCATCTTATCCTGCAGTTCAATTATTATACCGGGAGCAGTACCGTTTTCATTGGGGATAAGAACTGCTCCTTCTGGAACATAAGCCTGCCTGCGCCTTTTTTCTTCCAGCTCTATTCCCACTTTTTCATAGAGTTTTTCCAGATGTTTCTCCCATTTAACACATTTTCTCAGGGGAATCCCCGCTTCTTTGCAGATTACTTCTTTGGTAAGGTCGTCCGCCGTAGTTCCCAGTCCGCCGGTTAAAATAATTAACTCAACTCTGTCTCTGGCCTGTCGAAATGCTGAACTGATGCTCCCGCTCTGATCTCCCACCACGGTATGGTACATCAGTTCTATCCCCAGAGAGGCAAGCCTTTTGGAAAGAAAGCTGGCGTTTTCATTGAGCACATAACCCAGAAGAACCTCGTTTCCTACATTTATAATCTCCGCTTTCATACCTATCCCTCCAATTGATTTATACTCCATTAACTCCCAAGTATAAATAAATTGTAACCTTTTCCCCCGGATTATGCAAAAAAGTAAGCAGCTTTATCAGCTGCTTACTTTTAATTTTTCCCCGCATCCGGAAAGTATCTTCCTGAAGGCCTCCCCGGATATTTTTTCCTGGATAAGGAGATAATCTGCCACCTCTTTTATGAGGTTTTTATAACGGATGATAATTTCCTTTACCTTGTTCTCTTCTTTTTCAATAATATTGGTGATTACGTCATGAAGTATTCCCCCCGGGACATCCTGCAGACAGACAACTCCCAGGCTTGACATCCCTGAACTAATCAGCTGTTTAGCAATACCGATGGCCTGTTGGAAATCTGAAGCAGCTCCGGTACTCCTGCTTCCTAGAATCTCCTCCTCTGCTAAGGAACCGGCCAACAAAATATCTATTTGCCCCTCCAGATATTCCCGGGTATACAGGTGGAAATCTTTTTCGGGAGTTTGTCTCATATAACCCAAAGCTTTTCCCCGGGAAGTGGTGGTAATACTGGAAACGGAACCGGGCCTGATGGTTTCACTCATAAGAGCATGTCCGGTTTCATGGATGGCAATTCTCCATAATTCATCAATATCTGGTTTTCTGTCCATCTTTTCACCCATCATCACTTTATCTACAGCTTCTATGAAATAGCGATGGTTTACCAATTTCTTTCTATCCCTCATAGCCAGGATGGCTGCCTCATTGGTTACACTCTCCAGGTGTGCCCCGGAAAAACCGAAGGTTTCCTGGGCCACGGCCCTCAAGTTAACATCTTTAGACAAAGGTTTATTCCGGGAATGAAGACTCAAAATCTGTTCCCTGCCCTCTACATCCGGAAGGTCAACGTTAACAATTCGGTCAAAACGCCCTGGCCTTACCAGGGCAGAATCCAGAAGTTCTGAACGGTTGGTGGCGGCAATGACCAGAACCTTCACCTGATCATGGCAGGAAATGCCGTCCATCTCCACCAGCAGCTGGTTTAACGTCTGGTCATATTCCAAATGACTACCGTGACTACCTCTCTTTCCCCCTAATATTTCTATTTCATCAATGAAAATGATGGCACTGCTTTTCTTCTGGCGTTTGGTCATCTCCCTGGCCTGGTTAAATATCTGCCTTACTCTTTGGGCGCCAACCCCGGCATAAACCTCAATAAATTCACTTCCAGAAGCCGACAAAAATACTGATTCGGTATAGCTGGCCGCCGCTTTTGCCAAAAGGGTTTTACCGGTACCCGGAGGCCCCACCAGTAAGATTCCCTTTAAGGGCCGTATTCCCATCTTCATAATAAGTTTTGAATTTTTAACAAAGTCCAGAGCTTCTAAAAGTTCTTTTTTGACAGAAGCATGTCCCCCGATTCGATCAAAATTAATCTTTTCAATGCTTCCTTTACTGCTTTCTACGGCACTAAAGCTCTTATTCATACCCTTGAACCCCACCAGGTAGTAAAGAACCAGAATCAGGCCTACCATAAAAAACCAGGGTATTACATTAAAACCCTGCTGCACCATTATTATAGCTGCAGCAATTCCAAAACCAATGGACAATTCTTTAATCACTGATTAACACTCTCCCCCATTGATTCCTGTCCATTCCCTCTAGAAAGACGGGAAACGATTTCAAATAGATAATGTCCGGTTTGCTTCACCTGAAAATATATTTTTTCTTCTCCTACAATTAATCGATAATCTTCTACATTATGCCCGGCCATTATCTCTTCTACCTTTTCAGACATTTCCACATAATTCCCCTTTACGGCTGCTTCCTGAAGATGATAGTGGATCTGATAATAAATCTCTTCCAATTCTTTATTTCGGTGGTCTACCAGGGTTATCTGGTACTTTCTATCTCCCAATATTTTGGTAACTTCTTTGTGAATAATATTTTTCTCTTCCCGTAAATTATCAACATATTCCAATTCCAAAATAATTTCCATGGTATCGCCCTGGTGGCTTATGTTTACGGCCTTAACCTCTTCTTTTCCTGCAAACAGTTGAGTTAATGGTTCCTCCACTGTCTGTTTTTGTTGATAAAATTGAAAACCGTAAAATACGCTGATTAAAAATAAAAAAGCGATGAGAACCACGGGCCATCTGATATTTTTAATCATCCCGTTACATCCTCTCATTTCCGTCAGGCTATTTTTGTTTACTTGTTTACATAATGATTATAACACAGGGGAAAAACCCGGTTCAATGGTAATAAAAGGCGCTACAAAGAAAGAGCACGGATTTTAGTCCGTGCTCATTAGCTTTCACTCCATTCTGGCAGGAAAAAAGATTAATTGAGCTGCTCTCCTGGTTTTAAACCTACCTGTTCTATAAATTGTTGTGAAGAAATCTTGCCATCCCCCGGCAGCTGTACTCGTTTTATCAGGATAGAACCGCTGCCGGCCGCAACTTTAAAACCTTTTCCCTCCAACAGTTCAAACACTTCCCCAGGCCTGGCTCCCGGATCAGCTTCAGAAATCTCTCCCTCCCAGACCTTAATCTTTTCCCCCCTGAACAGGGAATGTGCTCCCGGCGAAGGATTTGAACCACGAATTAAATCATGAATTGTTTCTGCGGTATTTTTCCAATCAATTTTCACATCATCTTCGGTAATCACCGGTTGGAAAGAAGACTGGCTCTCCTCCTGAGGGACTCGGGGCGCTCGCCCTTCCCTGATAAGCTTCACCGCCTGGGTAGTTAAGCTCACCCCCAGGGGATAAAGCTTGTTAAAGTAGACTGAGCCCACACTATCCTCGGGTTCAATGGTTACTTTTTCCTGAAGGATGATGTCCCCGGTGTCAACCCCTTCATCTATGTAATGTACGGTTACGCCGGTTTCTTTTTCACCGCTAATTACCGCCCAGTTGATGGCCGAACCGCCCCGGTATTTGGGAAGCAGAGAAGGATGAAAATTAATTCCGCCTGAAGTGGACATTTTAATTACTTCATAAGGCATAAAATCAGTTACAAAGACTAATACAAAAAGATCAGGTTTCAAATCTTTGACCCAGGGAATTACTGAGGTATCTTTTAAGCGGTGGGGACTTCTTCCGGGGGGCTGCAGAACAGGGATATTCTTCTCCAGAGCCAGATCTTTCACCGGGTTGGGCCTGCCTTTAGGGTCATCGGGGACAGTAATTACTCCCACCACCTGTTCCCCCTGCTGCAGTATGGATTCCAGACAGTCCTTACCAAAGGGAGCCTGACCCACCAGTACTATTTTCATCATAAGCACCTCCTGAGAATATTCAGTTACCCACTTGATATCTTACCACTGCTCTAAAAAAACTCTAAGTTGATTATATTTCAATTTGATTGAAAATTCAATTAATATTTCCTGTTTTTCCCTGCAGGTCATAGGAACCAACTGATATTATTTTTACCTGCATCATTTCCCCTGACCTTAATGAAGAATTGCTCTTTACATATACCACTCCGTCTATTTCAGGAGCCTGCCCTGAGAAACGGCCAACATAAAAATCTTTTTTGTTTGGAACCTTTCCCTCTATTAAAACCTCAAGGCTGCTGCCTAAAAGGCTTCTATTCTTCTGTAGTGATATTTTCCTCTGCAGTTTAGTCAATTTTCCGAACCGTTCCTCTTTTATTTGCTCCGGAATCTGCTTATCCAAAAGAGCTGAGGGCGTGCCCTCTTGAGGAGAGTAACTAAAGAAACCTGCGCGGTCAAACTGCATCTCCTCCAAAAAAGAATACAGCTCATTAAAGTGCTCCTCCGTTTCACCGGGGAAACCCACCATAAATGAACTTCTTAAAACAATTCCGGGTATTTTTTCCCTCAACTTTTTCAACAGTTCTTTAATCTTTGTTTTATGAAAAGGCCGCCGCATTTTTTTTAAAATCTCCGGGTGAGCATGCTGAAGCGGCAGGTCCAGGTAACTGCAGATTTTCTCTTCTCTGGACATCACCTCAATCAAATCTTCGGTAATCCCTCCCGGATAACCATAAAGAATCCTGATCCATTTAAGCCCTTCAATTTTAACCAGTTCCTCTAAAAGCAAGGGGAGATTCACTCTCCCGGAACTGAGGCCTCTACCATAGCTGGTAGTATCCTGGGCGATCAAGTTTATTTCCTTTACCCCTTGATCTGCCAGTCCCTCCACTTCCTTTACCACAGAAACGGGATCTCTGCTGCGATAACTACCCCTTAGCTGAGGAATGACACAAAAGGAACAGCGATGGCTGCATCCTTCAGCAATCTTCACATAAGCTGTATAAGAAGGGGTGCTGAGAATTCTAGGAAACGTATGATCATAGAGAAACCGCGGCTGCTCAATATATACAGGCCGTTTTCCCACTAATGCATCAGCAAGGATTTCCACAATGCTGTGGAAACATCCCGTTCCTACCACCCCGTCCAGTTCAGGAATTTGCTTTAACAATTCTTTACCGTGCCCCTGGGATAAACAGCCGGCCGCCAGCAGTATTTTACAATTTCCCTTCTTCCTGTACTCTGCCATTTCCAGCAGAGTTTCAATGGATTCCTCTTTGGCCTGGTCAATAAAACTACAAGTGTTGACAATCAATATGTAAGCACTGGATGCATCAATGGTGATATCATACCCGGCCTTCTGTAAAAGACCCAGCATAACCTCCGTGTCCACCAGATTTTTTGCGCATCCCAGTGATATAAATCCTACCGTCTTTCCTGTCATGTTATACCTCCTGCTGAATAAAACTAATATTAGATTAAGAAGGATATCATTCGCAACGATGAATTAAAACATCCCGTATGTCTGCCATTTTTTCACACCACGGGATGTCTTCTTTTCAATAATTTCCGTTGGGAAATTATTTTTTTCCTTTTTATGGGGTTTTAATCTTCGCTTAAATCTTCGGATTGCGAAAGCCTGACCGTAACTGTAACAGGCCTTGCTGAATCATTCAGGGGTATTTCCAATCCGCCGGCAGTAATCTGAATGCCTGAGGGATTTCCAGCCCGAAGACTGAACTCTTTTTCCGCTGTATAGCTGAGATTTTGACCGGCTCCATAAGTTCCTCTAGCCGTTTCCTCATCGTCTACTGCCAGACTAATCCAGCAGCGTCCGGTAAAAGTTAATTCTATACTCATTTCCTCCAGGTTTAATATATCATAGACTAAAATTTCTCCGACGCTTTCCACCAGCACAAGCTCGGGTTCCTCAGGCTCTTCTTCTACAAGGTCATCCTCCGGGGGAAAGATATTTCCATCATGGCCATTCCCGTTGTCCGCAGATCCATTATTCCCGGGATCAGTGTTATCTACCGGAATGCCGTTTTCATAATCTCCAAAAAAAGCCTGGTAAAATCTGATCCCTCCAAACAGCAGGAAAATCACCAGGATGCCTACCATCAAATTCTTCCATATTCCATCGCTCCTGGTATACAGTGGTTTAGCTTTCTTTTCCTTTTCCTTTTCCTTTTCCTTTTCCACAGGATCCAGATTTTGAGCTTTCATCTGGTTATACTGGGCCATGAGTTCAGACTCATCCAAATTTAGGACTCTGGCATAACTGCGCAGTGAACCCTTAATATACACTTCTCCTGGAAATACCCTGGTGTCCCCTTCCTCCAGCGCCTGCAGGTATCGGGTTTGGATTTTGGTTATCTCAGAAATTTCTTCAAAAGACAGTCCCTTTTCTTCTCGGGTGCTTCTTAAAACTTCCCCAATTTCCTTCATGCTGCACCTCCTTCTATACTCTATAATAAGCTGTATGAAACAACAACGCTATTGTATATAAAGAAAGCATGGTTTGAAAACATAAGCATAAAAAGTAAATAAATCTTTTTGATAAAGAAATAGGATACCTTTAATAATCTTCATAACTGATAATTATCACGTTATGTCTTTTAAGTAAGACGGCAGTTGTTCGGGAGTAATCAGGACTCTGCGGGCTTTACTTCCCTCATACCCACTGACAATTCCCATTCTTTCCATCTCGTCAATTAATCTTCCTGCCCTGACGTGTCCGATGCGAAACTTTCGCTGTAAAAACGAAATGGATGCCTGGCCCGAATGGACCACTTCCTTTAGAGCATCAGGGAAGACTTCGTCAATTTCTCCTGGTTCTCCTGCTTCATCCTCTGTTTCAGTAATATTTTTTTGTTCTATAACCTCTATCCCCTGGCTTTTTATATAATCAACAATTCTCTTAACATCTTTTTCTGAAATAAAAGCTCCTTGGATTCTCTTTGGCTTCAAAACTCCTACGGGATGATACAGCATATCCCCCTGACCTATGAGCTTCTCCGCTCCTCCCATATCCAAAATTACCCGTGAATCTGCATTGGAAGATACTGCAAAAGCAATTCTGGTGGTGATATTTGCCTTAATTACTCCAGTAATCACATTTACAGAAGGACGCTGTGTAGCAATTACCAGGTGAATCCCGGCAGCCCTGGCCATTTGTGCCAGGCGGGCAATGGCGTCCTCCACATCATGAGGGGCTACCATCATAATATCCGCCAACTCATCTATAACTACAATGATGTAAGGGAGTATTTCCAGAGATCCATCCTTCTGTCCTGCCAAATCGTTATAACTTACAATATCCCGTACCCCTTCCCGGGCAAATCTTTCGTACCTCTCTTCCATTTCTTTTACCATCTTTTTAAGGGCCACCGATGCTTTTTTCTTGTCAGAAATTACCGGAGAAAGCAGGTGTGGAATTCCGTTGTATGTATTCAATTCCACATATTTGGGGTCAATCAACAAGAATTTCACCTCATCAGGTTTGCTCTTAAAAAGAATGCTGACAATAACAGAGTTAAGGCATACACTTTTACCGGATCCGGTGGCTCCGGCAATCAAAAGATGGGGCATTTTTGAAAGGTCCACCACTACCGGATTCCCATAAATATCATTTCCCAAACCTATGGATAAGAGCGAGGTGGATTCCATAAATACAGGAGACTCTAACACATGCCTCAGGTAAACAGGGGAAATCATCTGGTTGGGAACCTCGATTCCTACAGCGGCTTTTCCAGGAATAGGCGCTTCAATCCTCACCCCGGAGGCTGCCATGCTCAGCGCCAGGTCATCAGCCAAACTTACGATATGGCTAACTTTAACCCCTTTGGCCGGCTGTAATTCATAACGGGTCACGGTAGGCCCTGAATGGACCTGAATATTGTTCACCCTGACACCAAAATTCTTTAGAGTACTTTCCAGCACCCTTGCCCTGTCCATGGCCAATTTATTTTGCTGTTTGTCCTTTACCTGGATTCTCTGGGGAAGAAGGGAAAGCTCCGGAAGGCTGTATCCCATGAGCTCTTCATTATTCACCACCAGGGTCAGCTGACTGGTTTTCGGTTTCGGTTTATTCCCTATATCATCGTTCTTTTTAAACCTTTCCCTATCTTTTAATTCCTGATTTTCCGGAAGGTTTTTCTCCGCCGCCGGTTTTTCTTGATAAAAAGCTGAACTGGAACCAGAATCCGAGGAGGCGGTCCCACCTTCGGCCACAGGAGCTGTAGTAAAGTTTTGATTCTCCGAAAAGACAGACCCTTGAGAAATAATTTCCACTTTTTCCTCTACTTCTTCGGTAAAAAGAATGTGATAAAGATCCAGGAAAAAGGGTTTCAGTTTAGGATACAACCTTCTTACATGTATGCCGAACATATGAAAAAGCTGGGTTATTGAAATATTAATTATGAGAAGAAAGGCGATGATCCCAAGGGTAGCCACCACAATATAGCTTCCAATCTCTCCGAAAAAATAAAAGAGAACGATGGCTAAAAGGGAACCGATTAAACCCCCTCCCTGCTTCTGGATACCCATTCTGTAGCTGGCTTCATAAATGCTCATTCCCTCCAGGGGGGCTTCAATCATCAAGTTCAAATGAACAGTAACTATTAACAATAATAACAATATGACTATACCTGCAAAACGAGTTTTACAGCTGTTAATTTTAGTGAAAAATATATTTTTTAATCCAAGCAAACATACCAGCAAAGGAATTATAAAAGCCAGGTCCCCCGCTACAAAATGTAAAAACCCGGTAAGTATCTCTCCAATGGTACCCGTCTGGGGAGTGAATCGCAAGCCCGCAAAACTGAGCAGCCCTATTGCCAGCAGAAAAAGGCCCCTGAGCTGAAATCGAAAATCCTCTTTAAGTTCATTGAAAAATCCAAACATAAAAACACCTCTTTATAGAAAAGCCTGTACACCATTAGAGAAACATCTGTTTCTCCGGAAAACAACAAATTATCTGTCGGTTACTTATTATTTCATCCAGTAAATAAAGAACATAAAATGAAATAATCTATCTTTAAGAAAATATATAGATTATACCCATTGAACTACCTGCCATAAAATTACCAGTGACCCCACCATCCAGCAGTAATATGAAAAATAGTGAAGATTACCCGTATTAAGGATCCTGATTAACGTCCGAATAGCAAATATCCCTGAAACAAATGCCACCGCAGTCCCCAGGGCTAAAGGAATCACGGATATGTTTTCCGGCCCTGACGACAGCAATTCCCTACCCTCCAGTAATGTTGCCCCCAGGATTGCCGGCAGTGATAGGAAGAAAGAATACCTGATAGCAGTCTCCCGGTTCAACTCCCTAAAAAGTGCAGCAGAAATGGTTGACCCTGACCGAGAGATTCCTGGGATGATAGCAAAGCCCTGAAATAAGCCCACAATCAGTGCATCGCTAACCTTCATCTTCTCCACTGTTTTTCTTCCGGGAACTTTCATGTTGATCAGCCAGAGGATGCTCCCGGTAACCAAAAGCATGATTCCCACGGTTAAAACGGAACTGAAAAGACTCACAAAAAATGGTTGGAACGCCAGGCCAATCACTGCTGTAGGGATACAGCCCATAATAATAAGAAACAGCATTTTCCTGCTGGCCTTGTCATTATTGAGAAATAATGCTGCTGCAGCCAGCTTCTTTATGTCTGGAAAGAAAACCCAAAGGATTGAACACAAAGTACCGAAATGTACCAATACTTCAAAAGTAATGCCCGGTTCTTTTACCCCCAGCAAAAACTGTGTAATCACCAGGTGTCCTGAACTGCTAACCGGCAGAAATTCCGTTATCCCTTGAACCAATCCCAAAAACAATGCTTCCCATACTGTCATAATTTCCCCCTTGTAATCTCTTGCCTCTATTTATTCACAAACTCAATTAATACTCCCTCTTTATTTTACTATTTTACATAAATTAAAAAAACCCTTTATATAGAGTAATTACTTAAAATATAGCTTATTTATTTAAAATTTTTTAAAATTAAATAATTTGCATCCTTTTCTTTTCATACATATTTTTAGCTGAGTATCTTTTTGGTTTTTCCCGGGCATAAGAAATATAATAAATCGGGTAAATATATTGATGAAAGGTATGATAAGCAGAGCATTAAAAAGATTGTAGAAAGTATGAGCATTAGCAATCTGCCGGGGCATGAAGGGAGATGATTCTATAACCACATAAGTAAAATAATGAAAGAGAGGCAGGATGCACGCTGCCCCGACAATATTAAATATGAGATGAGCCAGGGCCGCTCTCCGGGCATTCAAGTTTGTTCCAACACTGGCAATCATGGAGGTGATACAGGTCCCCATATCTGCCCCCAATATGATAGCAATTCCTGCAGGAAGAGAAACAATACCCTGTACTGCCATGGCCATAATGATTCCCACCACCGCGCTGCTGCTTTGAAAAAGAAATGTAGTCACTGCTCCCATGAAGATTCCCCTCAGGGGAATCTCCCCCGCCTCTATTAGAAGAGAAATAATCCAGGGTGATTCCCTTAAAGGGCTTAAGGAAGAGGACATCAGGTTCAATCCTAAAAATAAGAAGCTGCCCCCCAATATTGTTTTACCCAGGCCAAACAAGGATTTAGATTTCAGCCTGGCCAACAGCAGTAACAATATGCCTAAAACAGCCACAGGCATAGCCCATTCATTTAATGGGAAAGCAATAATCTGTGCAGTAATGGTGGTTCCGATATTAGCCCCTACAATAATACTGATTCCCTGCTTTAAGGTGATTAGTTCAGAGTTTACCAGGCCGACAACCATGGCCGTAGTTATACTGGAGCTCTGCAGGACCATGGTAGCAGCGGTACCTGAAATCAATCCTAACAGCGGATTTCCTGTCATGATTCTTAAGCTTTTCTTTACCCTGGAGGAAGCTGCCAGCTTAAGCCCACGGCTCATCACCTGAAGTCCACCGATAAATAGAGACAACCCTGCAATTAAACCAATCCAGTGAAGAAGTTTAATAAAAAACACCTGCCAGCAATGAATGAAAATTTTTAATTTCTTTTGAAATTCTTTCTATATTATTCATATAAATGCAGCAGGTATTTTAGAATCTTTACCTATATTTTTTTGACTTTTCTCACTGCCAGGGATGAAAAGAGTCAATCCTGAAAATTGATTATTTCCCCTGGCTGGAGGGAGGGATTCATATAATCCTGAGGATTACTGCTGATTAACCGGACAATCTTTCCCCGGTTAAAAGAAACAGGCTCAATTAATAGCAGCTGACCGTCCTTTGTTATTTCCTCATACTTAGGTGAAAATTCCGAATATCCTTCCCAAATTAACTCCAGGGGTAGGGCAGTGTAAAGGATCATGATGTCTCTCCCCCTTCCGAGGGGTCCTCTGTAAGTTCTTTTAAGGTTTTTATGGCTTCACCCAGGCCTCCCACCTGGTCCATAAGCCCAACTTCTACAGCGTCTTTCCCCACCAGGACGGTCCCAATATCTCTGGCCAATTCCCCGGTCCTGAACATTAATTCCCGAAACTTTTCCTCGGTTACATTGGAATGTTTGCACACAAAGTTAATGACCCGGTCCTGCATTTTATCCAGGTATTCGTAGGTTTGAGGTACCCCTATAACCAGTCCCGTAAGCCTAATGGGATGGATGGTCATGGTAGCAGTCCGGGCAATAATTGAATGGTCAGCTCCAACCGAAATAGGGACACCGATGGAGTGGCCACCTCCCAGTACCAGGGAGACCGTGGGTTTGGACAGGCTGTCAATCAGCTCGGCGATGGCTAACCCTGCCTCCACATCTCCTCCTACTGTATTTAAGATTACCAGCAGTCCTTTTATGTCCGGGTTTTGCTCTACCGCAACCAGCTGGGGTATCACATGTTCGTATTTTGTAGTTTTGTTTTGCGGAGGCAGGACTAAATGTCCTTCAATCTGTCCCACAATAGATATACAGTGCAGGCTGCTTTCCAACTTAGGAACGTTAATTTGTCCCAGTTGTTGAATGTTCTGAAGCTGAGATTCCTGCTGCACGGGGACAGCAGCCGGAGAGGGTGGCGGCTGTTTTGTCCTGCGGATACCTGGTCTGCGACGATAGTATATGCTCAATTAAGAACACTCCCAAATAAGATTTTTTATAGCTCAGTGGGTGCTCTTTTATTTTCTACCTCAGAATTAATATTATGCAAATTTCTCAAAAAGTATAAAGGACGGTAAACCGTCCTTTATTTCATGAAACCTTAAAAACATTCTTCTAAATTTTTCAAATTTCCTCTCTTACTCTGGGAAAACCTGCTATAACTTCTTCATTTTTTTTCAGCAGAGGCTCATTTGGCCTGTCCCTCTTTTCTTTTTATGATTTCTTCGGCAAAGTCCACCCCTGCCCGATAGACTTCCTCCACAGCCTCACGGTTTGCCCTGATCCCGGGAGGAGCAGAGCGGACTTCGCTGTAACACAACATTCCCCTGGTTTCTACATTTAAAATATCGTAATAAACCTTTACGATGTCGTACGCATTGTGACAAAACTTTTTTACGGGACTTCCTTCCACGCAGATAAAAAAACCGATTTTCCCTTCTTCTTCCCTGATCCGGGGTTTTTCAAGAACATGCTTGGCCGCCCAAAAAGCCTGGAATCGGTCAATCATCATTTTGGTCTGGGATGACATGCTGCCAAAGTGTATAGGAGCCGCTACAACAATCCCCTTTGCCTTGGAAGCCTTCTGATGTACTTCCTGCATATCGTCTTTTAAGACGCATATCCCGTTTCTGCTGCAGGCTCCACAAGCCTGACAGGGTTTGAAGTCCAGCTGGTTAATAACAATTAACTCTCCCTTAACCGCTTTTTCTTCAGCCCCCTTTAAAAACTCTTCCAACAAAGATATAGAATTCCCTTTGGTCCGTGGACTGCCGCTTATAGCCAGTATCTCCACCGTATCAGTTTTCAACCTGTTCTCCTCCTTACCCGAAGGGTGAAAAATATCCAAAAATACAATAACCTGGTCTTCCTTACAATTGTGCTTTTTTTACCTCTGATACATTTATCTCAAAAACCCTTCTAAGATTTTTTCTACCGCTTCTTTTTCCGAAAGCCCCAAAGACATTAATTTTAACATCTGCTCCCCGGCGATTTTACCTATGGCTGCTTCATGGGTGAGCTCAGCCTCGGCGTGATAAGCGGCAATCTCCGGAACGGACCTTACTTTTGCCCTGTCCATGATGATGGAATCACACTCTACATACCCCCGGGATCTGGCATGGGCTATTACCCTGGGATAGAAAATCTGTTCGGAATCCCCCTGGGCTACTGTTCTGGAAGTTACCTGGGTAAAAGAGTCCTCCCCTAAAAGATTCACAACCACATCGGATTTGGCCATTTGGTTTCCATCGGTTAAAAGCCTTTCCACCATAATCAGGCTGGCGTTTTTATACAGGTTTGCCTCCGTTACCCGCTCCGTATGATCCACACCCCTGATCTGAACCAACTCCAGTTCGGCCATGCCACCCTCTTCAATTTCTATGACGGTTTTCGGGTTCAATATCTTCCCCCCGGCACCTCCTCCTTCACCATAGTGTTTCTCCACGTAGCGAAGCCTGGCCCCTTTTCTGACGTATATGGTATGGATACCGTCATGCCTGGTTTCCTCAGACCCGGAATTATGTATCCCACAGCCGGCCACTACCGTAACATCTGCCCCTTCTCCTATTTCAAAAGTATTGTAGACCAAATCATTGATTCCGGTCTTGGTCACCAGCACAGGGATATGAACAGATTCGTTTTTTGTACCGGGCTTGACGATAATATCAATACCGGGGTTGTCTGTTTTTACCCTAATTTCAATGTTTTCCGTGGACTGCCGGGAAACCCCTTCCCCGTCCTTGCGGATATTGTATGCCCCCTGAGGCACATCGTGCATCGAGGCAACTTCCTGTAGGATCTTTTTATCTACGGCAGTCAGCTTCATCTTCTATATCCCCCCTGCATACTTTATACCACTGGCAGCCTACTACATCCTTGATAATGGGCCAGATTCTATCCTTGGTTCCGATATCTTGAATCTTTCCACCCACAATTAAAATGATTTCATCCACCAGGGATAATATTCTTTCCTGGTGACTGATCAGCACAGTAGTTAAACCTTCTTTTTCATGCTTTTGTTTAATAACATTCAGCAAAAGGTCGAAACTCCAAAGGTCTACCCCGGCATCCGGCTCATCATAAATCGTAAATTCAGGATTTTTGGCCAGCAGGGTAGAAATTTCAATTCTTTTCATTTCTCCTCCGGACAGACTGGCGTCGGCATCCCGATCCATGTAGTCTTCCGGGCACAGTCCCACCTGCCGCAGGTATCCCCGAACTGCTTTTCTCTCATCAATACCCGAAGAGAGCTGAAGCAGGTCTAATACCCTCAAACCTTTAAAACGGGGAGGGTACTGAAAAGCATACCCGATTCCCTTTTTAGACCGTTCATGTATTTCCAGAGCAGTGATGTCTTCTCCCTTAAAAGTTATGCTGCCGGTTGTAGGCTTGTAAATACCCATAATTACTTTTGCCAGGGATGTTTTACCGCTTCCGTTAGGTCCGGTAATAGCATAAAACTTGCCCTGCTCAAACGTAAGGTCTACTCCCTTAATAATTTCTTTTTCTTCACCTGGAATTTTATAAGTTATTCCTTTTAGCTCCAGCAAAATTTAACCCTCCTATAGATGTTCTTAAAAAATCTATTCTACATAAAAATTAATATTTCCTGCTTAATACTTTTTCATTTGCTTTTTAATAAATAGAATACCCGGTTTATTGCGAATCTTTAACATTTTATTTTCTTTGATTTTTACAAATAAACCCTTTACCTACAGTAATTAAGAGAGTATACTCAAAAATTTTTTTGTTAGAAAAAAACAATTGCTGCCAATAAATTAATTATTGATAGCAATTGTTAATAGCAATGTTTCCTGACCTGGTCGTGGTTTTCACATATGTTTTTCTTCTAAAATAATTATATTTCTGTGATGATTGGTAGTATCATCGGCTTTCTTCTAGTCTTTTCCCAAAAGTATTTATTTAAAACATCCCTTACAATATTTTTAACCGTAGACCATTCTGACATTTTTCCCAAACTGGTATTCTCCAACGCCTGGGCTACCTGTTTTCTGGCTTCTTCTATGAGCTTCTCTGACTCCCTCACATAAACGAACCCTCGGGAGAGGATATCGGGTCCTGCTAATACCCTGCTGCTATCCTTGTCAATAGCAATTACTACGATGAGTATACCGTCTTCGGAAAGGATTTTTCGGTCCCGCAAAACAATATTGCCTACATCCCCTACTCCCAGACCGTCCACCAGAACTTTACCTACGGTTACTTTCCCAATCTTCTTTCCACTCTTGGCACTAAACTCTAATATGCTGCCGTTTTCAGTGACCATGATGTTTTTTGTGGGTATGCCCACCTTTTCAGCCAGCTTTGCATGGTGAATCATGTGACGGTACTCCCCGTGAACCGGGATCAGGTATTTGGGTTTCGTCAGGTTCAACATCAGCTTCAATTCTTCCTGGCTGGCGTGTCCGGAAACATGAATCCCCGATACTGATTCATAGTAAACATTGGCCCCTCTTTTAAACAGGTTGTCAATAGTCCTGGAAACCAGCTTTTCATTCCCTGGAATCGGTGAGGCAGCAATTATTACCGTATCCCCCGGAATAATCTCCACCTTTCTGTGTTCAGAAATGGAGATCCTGGTAAGAGCAGACATAGGTTCCCCCTGACTCCCGGTGGTCAGCAGTACCAGTTTGTTTTCAGGGTAATTCCCAATTTGATCTACTTCTATCAGGTTTTTGTCCGGCACTTTCAAATATCCTAATTCCCGGGAAATACCTGCAACATTTACCATACTTCTTCCAATGACCGCTACCCTTCGGTCATGCAGGCAAGCCGCATCCATCACCTGCTGGATGCGGTGAACATTGGAAGCAAAAGTAGCCAGTATGATCCTGCCCTCTGCAACCCTGAAAATGTCATTTATGGTTTCACCCACAACTTTTTCTGATAGAGTATAACCCGGCCTTTCGGCATTGGTGCTGTCGGACAAAAGGACCAGCACCCCTTTCCTTCCCAGCTCAGCCAGCTTGTTGTAATCAGTAAGCTCTCCATGAACCGGAGTCTGGTCAAATTTAAAGTCACTGGTATACACAACGATACCCGCAGGAGTAAAAACAGCCACCCCCACTGTGTCCGGTATACTGTGGTTGGTCCTGAAGAACTCCACTCTAAAATGGTCACTGATCTTCATGCCGCATCCCGGTTTAATTAGATTCAGAGAAGTAGAATGAAGGAGATTGTGTTCTTTCAGCTTACCTTCCACCAGCCCCAACGTCAGTTTTGTCCCGAAAATGGGTACATTCAGAGAAGGAAGAACATAGGGAAGTGCTCCTATATGGTCTTCATGGCCGTGGGTTACGATAATCCCCTTAACCTTTTCTTTATTTTCTTCCAGGTAAGAAATATCAGGAATAACGATGTCTATCCCGTACATTTCTTCCTCTGGAAATTTTAACCCCGCATCGAGAACCAGGATTTCATCCTCATATTTGAGAACGAACATATTCTTTCCAATTTCACCGATGCCGCCAAGGGGAATAACTTGTACCTTATTCTCTTTTCCTTTGTTCAAAGAATTTTAACACCTCCTGTTTTACGAAAAATGCCCGTTCAATACTACCATAAGTAACATTATATAGTACAGGACAGCGCAGTGCAAGTTTCACCAACTGACCTGACCCGTGTAAAATGACATGGCCGATATAGAAAGAATAAAACTTTCACTATCATTAATTAAGTAAGCTGTCCCCGGAATTTCTCCCTAATTAAGTAAGCTGTCCCCGGAATTTCTCCCTAATTAAGTAAGCTGTCCCCGGAATTACCTCGCGGAATTTCCTTATTTCCCTTAATTTCCGGTGCAAATTAAAACCCGCCTTATTCCCTTCATTATAGGGATTCCGGCGGGTATTAAAACGACG
>SL_3KL_010_SEDDRAFT_10001946_pt1 | contig 18899 bp, 18 predicted proteins | sample SodLakKL_010_SED_2_FD_10381 | JGI IMG/M metagenome (IMG submission 10381) | reverse complement strand
CGCTGGCCAGCCGCGCTGGGACACCCCGGCCGCGCGACGGCAGCCTGGTGGTGACACCGCCCGCCGCCGCCGAACCCGACGTCACGGTCGTGATCGACCCACCCGAGCCGGTCGCCGAGATGGCACCGGAGCCCGTGGTGGAGCCTGCGCCTGAGGTGGTACCGGATCCCGACGTGCCCGTGGCTGAGCCCGATCCCGACGTACCCGAGGTCGCTGATGCGCCTGCGCCGGATCCGACCTTCGACACCGCGCTCGGCGCCAGCACCTACGCCAGCTGCGTCGGCTGCCACCAGCCGACCGGCGCCGGCATCCCCGGAGCCTTCCCACCCCTTGCCGGGCACGCCGCCGACCTCTTCAACGCCGACGGCGGCCGCACCTACCTGATCGACATGATGCTCTACGGCCTCCAAGGCGAGATCGTCGTCGACGGCACCACCTACAACGGCCTNATGCCNGCCTTCCCGCAACTCAGCGACGACGCCATCGCCGCGGTCCTCAACCACACCCTCACCGAATGGGGCAACGACGCCCTCATCGACGACTTCGACGCCATCCGCGCCGAAGAGATCGCCACGGAGCGCGGCAAGGGCCTCAGCGCCAGCGACGTCTACCGGCTGCGCGGCGAGCTCGGGCTGGAGTGAAGGGGGGTTAAGGAGACAGGGCCGTGTTGCGCATCCCCGACGACCCGCTCATCATCGTCGGCTGGCAGGCCGATCCGGTCCTGATCGGCGGCCTGCTGGCCCTGGCCGTGGCGTACGCCCTGGCGGTCGGGCCGCTGCGGCCCACGCTCGCCCCGGGCGCTCCCTTCGAGCGCAACCGTGCGCTCCTGTTCGCAGCCGCGCTCGTCACCTTCTACCTGGTGGAGGGCTCGCCCCTGCACGACCTGTCCGAGCGCTACCTGCTCTCGGCCCACATGCTCCAACACCTGCTGCTCTCGTACGTGGTGGCGCGCATGATGCTGGTCGGGGTGCCGGCCTGGTTGTGGCGGCGGCTGCTGCTCAACCGCCGCATAGCGCCGATCTCCCGGGTGCTGCTCCGGCCCACCACCACGTTCCTGGTGTTCAGCATCTTCTTCGCGCTCTGGCACATCCCCGTGATCTACGAGGGCGCCCTGATGAACCCGACGTTGCACCACGTGGAGCACATCGTGTTCCTGGCGACGGCGATCATGCTTTGGTGGCCCATCCTGAGCCCGTTGCCCGAGCTGCCGCGCGCGCCGCACCTGCTGCAGATGGCGTACCTGTTCACCATCCCCATCGCGCAGCTGCCGGTGTTCGCCGCCATCACCTTCTCGCCAGACGTGGTGTACCGCACGTACGAAGTGGCCCCACGGGTCTACCCCTGGCTGTCACCGCTGGCCGACCAGGCGCTGGCGGGCGCCATCATGAAGGTGATGGGCCTGGCCTTCTTCAGCGTGCCCTTCACCCGCATCTTCTTCGACTGGTACCGGCGTGAGAACGCGCGCAGCGTGACGCAGCGCGACATGCGCCGCACCTTCGAACCGAGCGTGGTCGCTGGCGACGCGCCGAGCCAATCGTGAGCGGCGTGCTCGACGGCTCGATGCGACGTGACGGAGGCGACGACGGAGGCGGCGTCCCCGTGCGGGCCGTCGCCTTCGACTGGGGCGGCGTGTTCACCGAGGGCACCTTCGACGGCCGAGCCGTGCAGGCCCTCGCCTCGTTGTTCGGACGCGACGAGGACGACGTCGCCGCGGCCTACTACCCGCTGATGGAGCACTTCGAGGTCGGCGCCTTCGACCTACCGGGTTTCCACCAGCGACTGCTTCGCGACCTCCACGCGGAGGCCGACCTGGCTTCCTTCCGCAAGGCCTTCCTCGGCGCGGCGCGCGAACGCCCCGCGATGTTCGAACTGCTCGCCGGTCTACCCCAGCGTTACGCCGTGGCGATGCTCTCGAACAACGTCCCCGAACTCTGCGACCGGGTCCGCGCCGATCCCCGGATGGCGCGCGTGGAGCGCTTCGTGTTCAGCAACGAGATCGGCGCGCGCAAGCCCGACGCGCGCGCCTTCGCCGCCCTCGGCGAGGCGCTGGCGCTGCCGCCCGAGGCGACCATCTTCGTCGACGACAACGCCGGCAACATCGAGGCCTGCCGCGCGCTCGGCTACCGCGGCATCCTGCTCGACACCCCTGCCGGGTTCGCCGAGCGCTGGCGCGCTCACGTGCCGGAACTCACCTCCTTGGTGGCTGGACCGGCCTGGGTATGAGACGCCCGTGGCAGGCAGGACCGCGATGAGCGGGGGTGGCGACGGTGAGCGCCCCGAGGTCCTCGGTGACGACCGCACCCCGCTCGGGACGCGGCCGCTGAAGCTGCTGCAAGGCTACGTCTGGCACCCGCGCGATCTCGAGATCGACCTGGCCGAGTACCTGCCGCGCCAGCTCGAACGCGACGTCCACGTGCTGTGGGACCCCTTGCCGGCGCCGCCGTTCACGTTCTTCGACGACGGCACCCTCGCCGCGACGCAGCAGGTCTACCAGCTCACCGTCATGCGCTACGTGCCACCCGAGGAGGACCCCGCGGCCCTGCTGCCCTGGCTGGTGGAGACCTTGCAGGCCGCGCTCGAGCGCTCGCCGGCCGAGGTCGGCTGGCAGGTGATGGCCGACCTCCGGCCGCTGGCCTGAGGGCGACGCGGTGCGTGCGCACAGGCATCCCCCAAGGGCGCGCGCCGAGCCTGCAACGATCGCCTGATCGACCCCCCAGGTAGCGCCGTCCTCGGTTCAGTAGCGGTAGATTGCCAGGGCGCCGGACTCGCTGGGGAGGCGCTCCGCCGGCACCACCACCACCTCGCCCTTCGTGCGCAGGACCGCTTCGGCCAGGTCGTCGAGCAGGTCGTCAGCGTCCTGGCGCAGGGCACTGCCGGGCTCCGGTTGCCCCGAGCTCGCTCCCAGACGGCCGGGTACGTCGCGCTCGGCGGCCACCAGCAGCACGTCGACGCGGCCTTCGACGGCAGCGCGACCGATCGCCTCGACGTCGCTGGATCCCAAACCTCGGGCGCGGGCACTGCCGTAACGCTCCAGCAGCGTCTCGAGCCGCTCCAGGTAGCGCGGTTCGAGCGCCCGCCAGGCCTTCTCGCGCAAGGCCTCGACATCGAAGGCCTCGGGGTTGCCCTCGACCCCTGCCTGCAGCAGGAAGGGGTTGCGGCTGAGCGCCCGGAAGGGTGTGTGGTGCTCGGGCAAGGCCGCCAGCAACAGCGGCAACTGCGTCGGCTTCGACACGTGCTCGAGGACGGCCCGGTCGACGTGCCGGAAGAACCGCTCGGTGTCGATGTCGACCTCTTCACCGCGGTCGCCGTGGCCGTGGTGCATCGCCCGATCGCCGGCAGCCGAGCCCTTCATCCCGTACGACGCCACGGTCAGGTGCGGCTCGGTGCGGTCTTCGCCGAGCGCCTCGGTGAGCGTCAGGGGTACGCCATCGAGCTCGACCGGATCGAGCGTGTAGCGGTTGCCCTCGAACAGTCGCGCCTCGCGGCGGCTGAGCGCCAGCACGCAGAAGCGGTCGGCCGACTGCAGCACCCGCAGGAGCGGCTTGACGTGGAAGCTGTCGCTCACCACCACACGCTCGACCAGCGGTTGCTGCACGTCGACGATCTCGAGGCGCTCGGGTGACGCCAGCAGCGCCAACCCCTCGGTGCGGTGGGTCCAGAAGCCCTTGTCGTGTTCGAGCGCCCGGAGGCGCTCCAGCAGCCGCTCCGCGTCCGCTTCGTCGAAACCGTGCCGCAGCGCGGCCTCGACGTCACGCACCAGGTTGCGGAAGCGGATCGGGTCCTGGTCGCGCTCGGGACGGTGGCGGTGGGTGGGTTGGTAGAGCGAGACGCAGGGGGGCTCGTGGGCATGGAGCAGTTCGACGAGACGATCGCTGGTGAAGTGGCGCATACAGCCTCCTTCGTGCCTGGAGCTCGGCTCGTGCAGCGGTCCCTTGGTACCCCGATGGTACGCCCCGTGGCTCACACCCCGCCGTCGGCCTGGTCACCCTGGAGCGGCCGTAGCCGCGGTGGTAGCGTCCGTTCATGTCGCACCGGGCGGACGGCAGCATGTCGAACCGCGCCGACCGCCGCCGCTGGACCGTCGTGGTCGTGTTCTTGCTGGCGTACCTGTTGTCGTTCTTCTACCGCTCGACCAACGCGGTGATCGCCGACGACCTCGCGCGTGACGTGGGTCTGAGCGCGGGCGCGCTGGGGTTCATGACCAGCCTCTTCTTCCTCACCTTCGCCAGCGTCCAACTCCCCCTCGGCTCGGCGCTCGACCGCTACGGGGCCCGCTTCGTGACGCCGGGGTTGCTGCTGGCAGCGGTCGTCGGGAGCCTCGTGTTCGCGTCCGCCGAGAGCGTCACCGGCCTGGCGGTGGGTCGCGCGCTCATCGGCCTCGGCATGGCCGGCGTCCTCATGGGCGCGCTCAAGGCCTTCGCCGCCTGGTTCCCACCGACGGCCTTCGCCTCCGTCTCCAGCCTCTTCGTTGGCCTCGGCTCGCTGGGCGCGCTGGCAGCCGCGACGCCGCTGGCGTACCTCGCGGGGGCCTTCGGCTGGCGCGCCGTCTTCGCCTGGGGGGCGCTCGTCGTGCTCGTGGCCGCGATGGCGATCGCCTGCAACGCGCGCGAGCCGCGTACCGGTACGGGCGTCGTCGGCGCCACCGCCGGTGGTGGGTTCGCCGAGGTCTTCAGCAGCGACGCCTTCTGGCGCTTCGCGCCGCTCACTCTGGCCGTCACGGGCGGCCTGTTCGCCTGGCAGGGGCTGTGGGCGGGACCGTTGCTCACGCAGCGCCTGGGCTTGGATGCGCTCACCGCCGGGAATGTGCTGCTGGCGCTGGGCCTTGGCGTGACGGCGGGCTTCCTCGGCAGCGGGCCGTTCGCCGCTCGCCTTGGTCTCGCCCGCGCCACGGCGGCGGGCGCAGCCGCGTTCCTGCTGTGCCTGCTGCTGTGGTTGCTGGCGACGCCCGCCTGGCCCACGCCGCTGCTGCAGGTCCTGGCGACCGTCACCGGCGTCGCCGGCGCCAGCAACGTGCTGTCCTACGCGCTCGCCCGCGACGCCTTCCCGCACATGCCCGGACGCGCCGTCACCGCGGTCAACCTGTTCGGCATCGGCGGCGGCGCGCTGCTGCAGTGGGGCCTGGGAACCCTGATCGGGGCGTTCCCGCGCGTGGCCGGCGAGCACCCACCGCTGGCGTTCACGGCCGCGCTGGCGGCGACGGCGCTGGTGGTGCTGGTGGCGCTGGCGCGCTTCCTGCCGCTCACGCGGCCGGTCGACCCTCCTCGCTCGGCACCGTGATGAGGTGCACGTCGCGCTGCGGGAAGGGGATGCTGATGCCCTCGGCGTCGAAGCGCGCCTTCACCGCCTGGGTGATCGCCCAGCGGGTGGTGAACAGGTCCGCCGGCAGGGTCCAGAAGCGGCACAGGATGTCGACCGAGCTGTCGCCCAAGCCATCGACGGCCACCACCGGCTCGGGCTCGGCCAGCACGCGTTCGTCCTCGGCCAAGACGGCCCGGATCGCTTGAATGGCGGCCACCATGTCGTCCCCATAGCTGATCCCGAAGGTGATGTCCGCCCGGCGCCGCTCCGCCCTGCTGAAGTTCTGTACGGCGTTGCCCCATACCGAGCCGTTGGGCATGAACACCACCACGCCCTCGAAGCTCCGCAGCTTGGTGATGAACAGACCGACGTCCTCGACCATGCCCGCGACGCCGTTCACCAGCACCGCGTCGCCGACCTTGAAGGGCCTCAACGTCAGCAAGAGCACGCCTGCGGCCACGTTGGACAAGGCCCCCTGCAGCGAGAGCCCGATGGCCAGGCCAGCGGCACCGATGAGCGCGACCAAGCTGGTCGTCTGCACACCGAAGCGGTCGAGCACCGCCACCAGCGTGAAGAGCAACACCAGTGCGCGGACGATGCGCGCTGCCACGGCGGCGAGGGTGGCATCGATCGTGGGCCTGCGGCTCACGACGCTCCGCACCGTGCGCTCGAGCCAGCCTGCCACCAGCCAACCCAGTACCAGGATGGCGGCGGCGGCCAGCACGTTCAGTGCCAGCGCGACGATCGGATCGAGGGCGGTCGCGGTCAGTTCCATGGTTCCTCCCCGTGTGGGCCCCAGCGGCCTGGCGAGGCGCCGCTGGGGAGACGCGTCAGGCGCTCGTGCGGCAGCGCCTCACAGCGCGGCCCACGTTCACGGCCGTGGCCCGACGAAGCGCGTCTCCTCGCGGAAGACGTATCCCTGCCGGCGGGCCAGCAACTCCCGGTAGCCTTCGTCGTTGCCACGCTCCGCCACCGCATGCAGGTCCGCCGTCTCGCGCCCGAGCACCTCGAGCTCGGCCTCCAGGCGCGCCACCTCGGACTCGGTGTAGGCCAGGCGCCGCACCTCGACGGCGATCAGTCCCGCAACCTGGAGGCACCCCAGCAGGCACACGGCCACGAGCACGGCGTTGATCCCACGCGCCACGCGCACCGGCCGCTGCACGTCCGGCGCCTCCACCGCTTCGCTACCGAGTGGATCCAACCGGCGCGCCCCGCGCAGCGGATGCTCCGCAGGTTCGTCTGCGGCGACCGGGCGTAGATCGAAGGCGGTGGCGGGCCTCACTCGGCCACCTCCGCCAGCGCCAGTGCCTGCCGCAGGAAGCGGGCGGCGTCCTCAGGCGGGGTCGGGTTGACGTAGCTGCCGCTCGCCCAGTCGAAGCCGGCGTGGCGCGTCAAGCGCGGCAACAGCTCGAGGTGCCAGTGATAGGCGGCGTCGCCCGGGTGCGGCCGGGTGTGCAGGATCATGTTCGTAGGCGGTTCCTCGAGCGCGTCGTTGAGCGCACGCACCAACGTCTGCAGGAGCTCGGTCAACAGCGGCAGGCGGTTGGCCGCCACGGCCGCGAAGGCGCTCTCGTGGGCTCGCGGCAGGATCCACGTCTCGAAGGGCGTCTTGGCGGCGTAAGGGGCCACGGCGACGAACGCCGCGTTCGCGCTGACGACGCGGTCGCGCTGGCGCAGCTCCGCCTCGAGGACGTCGCAGAAGAGACAGCGGCCGGTGGCCGCGTGGTGGGCCGCCGCAGCGGCCGCCTCCTCCTCCACCCAACGGTTCGGAACGGGGACCGCCAGCACCTGACCGTGCGGGTGATCGACGCGGGCACCAGCCGCGCGCCCGGTGGTGCGGGTCATCTGCACGTGCGCGACGCCGGGGTCGCTCGCAAGGTAGGCCAAGCGATCGCGGTACAGGCGCAGCACGTCGGTGAGATGGGCGGCCGACATGGTGTCGAGCCGCACGCCCGGATCCGGATGCTCGATGACGATCTCCTCGCGACCGCAGGCCTGCATCCAGCGGAACGGCCCCTCGCTCCGCTCGTCGCGGACGCGTTCGCCGAACGGCGACGCCGGCGCCGGCAACACCCTCGCGCGCCAGCCAGGCCCGTTCGCCGGCGAGGTGCTGGGCCTCAGGGCTTGGATCTCGGGCGGCAGGGCGGCCTCGTTGCCAGGGGCGTACGGCGACGCCCCGTCGGCCGGCGAGACGCTACCGAAGTCGGAGCGCTCCAGGCCTCGTTCGGGCAGCATCAGCACCCAAGCGGGTCCGAACGGGTCCTTGCGCAGCACGGGCATCGCGCCCAGTGTACGTGCGCTGGCGCACCGCTGGCCGTGAGGTTGCGCAAAGCGCGGCGGTGTGAGGGGCGCCACGGCGGCCTAAGCGAGACCGACCTATCGTGCTTGTGGTTCGCTCTCAGTGAACGGGCGAGGGAGGACGGCGGCCCCATGGAAAGCGGCTTACGCGACGCGCGAATCCTGGTGGTCGACGATGAGCCCGTCAACACGTTGCTCCTGGGCCGCGTGCTGGCCGCCGTCGGGTACCAGCGGGTCGAGACGCACAACGACGCGGAGGAGGCGCTGGCAGCACTGTTCGCCGCGCACACCGCGGACGTTCCGTTCGACCTGGTGTGCACCGACTTGCACATGCCGCGCCTCTCCGGCCTCGAGCTGATCGAGCGCGTGCGCGCCGACCTCGCGCACGACGACGGTCTTCCCATCCTGGTGATCACCGCCGATCTGACCCCCGAGGCGGAGCAGGAGTGCCTCGAGCGCGGTGCCAGCGACTTCGTGACCAAGCCCTTCAAGGGGCCGCAGGTCCGCGCGCGGGTCGCGAACCTGCTGCGCACGCGGCTGCTGCAGCGGCAGCTGCGCGAGCACGCGACGCGCCTCGAAGAGGCCGTGCGAGCCCGCACCGCCGAACTCGAGGCGGCGCATCACGACGTGCTCGAGCGCCTCGCGGCGGCAGCCGAGTACCGCGACTACACCACCGGCCAGCACACCCAGCGCGTCGGCCACCTGGCCGCCCTGCTGGCCGAGGCGCTCGGCTGCGAGGCGCACACCGTCGAGCTGCTGCGGCGCGCCGCACCGCTGCACGACGTCGGCAAGATCGCCATCCCCGACACCATCCTGCTGAAGCCGGGGCCGCTNTCNGAGNGCGAGTTCGCGCAGATGCGNTCGCACGTNACGGCCGGNGCNCAGCTGCTGANNGGTGGCCGCTCCGAACTGCTGGACGTGGCCGAGACCATCGCTCGCACCCACCACGAGCGCTGGGACGGCAGCGGCTACCCNCNCGGCCTGGNNGGCGACGCGATCCCGCTGATCGGTCAGGTGGTCGCCGCGGCGGACGTCTTCGACACGCTCGTGAACGAGCGCCCCTACAAGCCCGCTTGGCCGGTGGCGCGAGCCGTGGACGAGATGCGCCGTCAGCGCGGGCGCTGGTTCTCACCAGCCGTGGTCGACGCCTTCTTGCGCGTGCTCGAGGCGCATCCCGACCTGGTCGCGACGCTCGAGGCGGCGGCTCGGCACGACCAAGCCGAACGCGACCAGGCTGCGCAGCGCGGTTGACCGCGCCGCGCGTGCCGGCGATGCTGCGGGCATGACGCGCCTGTTCGAACCACGCACGCTCCGCGACCTGACGCTCCGCAACCGCCTGGCGATGTCGCCCATGTGCACGTACGCATGCGAAGCCCGCGACGGTCGCGCCGGCGACTGGCACCTCCAGCACCTGGCGTCACGCGCCTACGGCGGGTTGGGGCTGGTCCTGTCGGAGGCCACCGCGATCGAGCCGCGCGGCCGCATCAGCCCCGAAGACCTGGGCCTCTGGGAGGACGCCCAGGTCGCTCCGCTGCGGCGGGTATCGAGGGCGGTCAAGGCGGGCGGCGCTGCCTTCGGGGTCCAGCTCGCGCACGCCGGGCGTAAGGCCAGCAGCTACCGCCCTTGGGCGGGTCGACAAGGGCTGGCCGCGGTGACCGACGGCGGCTGGCCCGACGACGTGGTCGGTCCGACCGACGAGGCCTTCTCGGGGGCGACCGCGCTGCCGCGCGCGCTGGCGGGAGACGAACTCCCCCGGCTGGCGCAAGCCTTCGCCGCAGCCGCGGCGCGCGCCGACGCGGCCGAGGTGGACGTGGTCGAGATCCACGCGGCCCACGGCTACCTGCTGCACAGCTTCCTGTCGCCGTTGACGAACCGGCGCAGCGACGGCTACGGCGGCGACGAGGCCGGCCGCACGCGTGCGCTGCTGGAGGTGGTTGACGCGGTCCGGGCGGTGTGGCCCGCCGGCAAGCCGCTGTTCGTCCGGCTCTCGGCCAGCGACTGGGTGCCCGAGGGCTGGGACGCCGACGCCACCGTGCGCTTGGCGCGCGTACTGGCGCGCCGCGGCGTCGACCTGATCGACTGCTCGTCGGGCGGCGCCGCAGCCGGCGCACGCGTCGTGGCACATCCGAACTACCAGGTCGGCTTCGCGGAGCGGGTGCGGCGCGAGGCGAGCGTGGCGAGCGGCGCGGTGGGGCAGATCGCCGATCCGCGGCAGGCCGAGGCGATCGTGGCCGAAGGCCGCGCCGATCTGGTGCTGCTGGGCCGGGCCCTGCTGCGCGACCCGTACTGGGCGCTGCACGCCGCCGCCTCGCTCGGCGCGGCGCCACCCTGGCCGACGCAGTACGGCTGGGCCATCGGCTGAGCAGCCGCTCAAGCGAACTCGAACAGGGCCCCCTGGCTCGGCCCCGCGTCCGGCTCGGGCAACGCCGTCACCTCGCGGAAGGCCAGCGCCGCCCGCTGCAGCGCGGCCAAGGCGGGCTTCGTGATGGTGGGTGCCGCCAGCACACCCCGTACAGGCTCACCGGTCAGCTCCCGCACCCGGGCGACGTACCGGGCCAGCTGGTGCACCGCCTCCTGCGTCGCCTTCGCGCGCTTGAGCTCCACCACCACGAGGCACCCCTGCGCGTCGCGAGCGAACAGGTCGATGCCGCCGACGTCGGTCGGCAACTCCCGATCCAGCACCGTCAGGCCCGGCTCGATCAGTTCCGGCGCGCGCGCCAACGCGCGCTGCATCTCCGCTTCGGTGCCCATGAGCACGAAGCCCGAGCCCTCGCGCAGCTCGAGCGCCTGCACCAGGCTGGTCTCCAGGAACACCACCCGCACCAGCTCCTCGGGACTGCGCCGTTCGGCCACCAGAACCGCCTGGCCGTCCTCGAGGGTAGCCCACACCTCGTCGGTCTGCGGCTGCCAGTTGACCGGCTTCACCCCCCGGTAGCCGTGCACCTGGAGGCTGCCGTCGGGTTTGAGCATGACCAGGTAGTCGCCGGCGTCGGCGACGCTGGCGGCGCGACCGTGGTAGAGCACCTCGCATTCGGCCACGACCTGCACCAGGTACCGGCCGCTGCGCAGGTGCTCGTCGAGGAACACCACCAGGTCGGCCGGGCTCGGTGCGAGGAGCTGGTCGCGGAGCACCCGGCGAGTGTACCGTCGGCAAGAACCCGCCGCGGCGACGGTAGACTCGAGCGCATGGGACACCTGGGCGCGCACGTGTCGGCCGCTGGTGGCGTGGCCAAGGCCTGCGAGCGCGGTGCGGCCATCGGCTGCGACGCGTTGCAGGTGTTCGTGAAGAACGCCAACGCCTGGCGCGCCAAGCCGCTCGCGGCAGACGCCGTGGCGGCGTTCATGGCGGCACGCGACGCCACCCCAGGCCCGAGCGTCCCGGCGCCGCTGGCGGTGATCGCCCACGCCTCCTACCTGATCAACCTCGCCAGCCCGGTGGCGGAGACCGCCGACCGCTCCCGCGACGCCCTCGTCGACGAGCTGCAGCGCTGCGACCAGCTCGGCATCGACGGCCTGGTCGTGCACCCTGGCGCGCACGTCGGCCAGGGTGTGGACGCCGGCCTCGACGCGATCGCGCGGGCCTTGGACGAGGTCTTCGAGCGCCATCCCGGGGGACGCGCCCGGCTGCTGTTGGAGAACACCGCTGGCCAGGGCACGGTGCTAGGCGCCGAGCTGCAGCACCACGGCCGGATCGTGCGCAGCGTGGCTGCACCGGACCGTCTCGGCCTCTGCCTCGACACCTGCCACGCCTTCGCGGCCGGGTTCGACCTGCGCTCGGCCGACGGCTACGAGCACCTGCTTGCAGCCGCGGACGCCGCCTTCGGGAGCGCCGCCGTGGTCGCCTGGCACCTGAACGATTCGCGCCATCCGCTCGACTCGCGCAAGGACCGGCACGCCAGCATCGGCGCCGGCGAGATCGGCCTCGAGGCGTTCGCCCGCCTCGTCCACGACGCGCGCTTCGAGCACGTGCCGATGATCCTGGAGACGCCGTTGGGCGACGATGGTCAGGGCCATGCCCGCGACCTGATCACGCTGCGCGGCCTCGACGCACGCGCCGCCTGAACGCAGCCAGGCGAAGGTGGCGTCACGGGCCACGACCCCTCCCGGGCGCTCGAGAGGAGCCACACATGCACCAGACGAGCCCGTTCGCCGCCTGCCTCCCCCACCACCTGGAGGTGCTTCGCCGGAACCTCGAGGTGCTCGAGCGCATGAGCGACGGCATCGACGAGGTGCAGGCCGACCTCGGCCCGCTCCCGGGCGGCTCGAGCTTCCGCTGGCTGCTGGGGCACGTACTCGTCTACCGCGACCGGATGCTCACGCTCGCAGGCGGCGAGCCGGTGTGGGACGAAGCCGGCGCAGCCGCCTTCGAGCGCGGCAGCGATCCCGCGCAACCCGTCGCTGCCAGGCCCACCATGGCGGACTTGCAGGCGCTGTTGCGACGACAGCAACCGCGCTTGGAGGCGGCGTTGAGCGACCTCGACGCTGCGGCCTTCGCCGCCCCGGGTCCGCGCGGCAGTCTCGGCGAGGATCTCGCCTTCCGCGTGTGGCACGACACGTACCACGCTGGCCAAGCGGTGCTGTACCGTCGTGCGGCAGGGCTGGCGAGCCCGATCGGCTGAGCCCACCCGGGTTCCTCGCCGGCAGCGTGGCGCAACGCCCGNGCGCACTNCGCAACGCCCGCGCGCACTGCGCAACGCCCGCGCGCACTGCGCAGCACCTGGCGCGCAGCCTCAGCTGATCCGGTGGTACCCCCCGCGGTGGTACGCCAGCGGCGCCTCGTCGCTGACCTGAGCGGCGTCGATCTGGCCGACGTACAGGGTGTGGTCGCCGACCGGCAGCCGCTGGACGATCGTGCAGGCGATGTGCGCCACCGCCCCGCGCACCACCGGCAGCTCGTCGAACGGCTCGAACGGCGGATCGTCCAGCTCGACCAAACGGCCTGCGAAGCGGTCCGACAGATGGCGCTGGTCCTCGCGTAGCACGCTGACCGCGAAACGGGGCAGGCGCTCGAGGAAGTCGTGCGCGCGCGCGCGCCGGGCGATGGCGACACCGATCAGCGGCGGCTCGAGCGAGAGCGAGCTGAAGGCGCTCACGGTGATGCCGTGCTCGGCATCACCGTCGCGCATGCTCACGACCGTGACGCCCGACGGCCAACGGCTCAGCGTCTGGCGGAACTCGGCTGGGGAAATGGGCATGGGAACGCTCCTAGCCGCGCCGCCGCGCGGCGCGGTGATGCCGACCATTGATGCACGTGCGAGCGCGGCGGATACCGCGGCAGCCGACATTCACCGCTGCGGCGCCTCTGGGCGTACGCCGCCGCGGCCGATCGCGCCGGTCGGCCGCCAGGCCGGCGCTCGTACCGCGGGCGCGCCGGTCTGGCCACGCTGTTCACGCTGCTCAACACCGTCTTCGACCTGGCACCGCCGTTCCTGATCGGGGTCGCGGTGGACGTGGTGGTCCAGCGCGAGACGTCGCTGCTGGCTACCTACCTGGGGATCAGCGATCCAGTGACGCAGCTGTGGTGGCTGGCGCTCATCACCTTCGTGATCTGGGGCCTGGAGAGCCTGACCGAGTACGTGGCGCTGGTGCAGTGGCGCAACCTGGCACAGGAGCTGCAGCACGACCTGCGCCGCGCCATCGGACTGGTGTCGCAGGGCGTGTTCTTGTTCCACGGCAGCGTGCGCGACAACGTGGCGTACGGTCGCCCCGACGCCAGCGACGACGAGATCCGGCGGGCCTGCGAGCTGGCCGAAGCCGCGAGCTTCATCGACGCCCTGCCCTTCGGGTACGACACGATCGTGGGCGAGCGCGGTCAGAAGCTCTCGGGCGGCCAGCGCCAGCGCCTGTCGTTGGCGCGCGCGTCCTGAAGGACCCGCCCATCCTGGTCCTCGACGAGGCCACCAGCGCCGTCGACAACGAGACCGAGGCGGCCATCCAACGCTCGCTGGAGGCGCTGACGCAGGACCGGACCACGGTGGTCATCGCCCACCGGCTCTCCACCATCCGCCACGCCGAGACCATCTACGTGCTCGACCAGGGGCGCGTGATCGAAGCCGGTCGTCACGAGCAACTGCTCGCCGCCGCTGGCGCTTACGCAGCGCTGTGGCAGGTGCAGACGGGCGCTCGCTGGCGCAGCGCGGCCGACGACTGACAGCGGCCGCGGCGGCGCTGATCGCCGCCGGATGTGGCACCTGCGCTCGTTTGCGACCCCTGGGTCCGTATCATCGGGAGCGAGCGGCCGGGCGATGTCGCGCATCGCCTGCGCTCGGGGAGGGTTCGGGAGTGGCCACGCTGCATCTGCTCGGCACCGGCGCCGCCGCCAGCGACGGCCGGCGCACCACCACCATGCTGGCCGTCGAGACGGCCACGGATCTGGTGCTGGTCGACTGCGGCGGCGACGCCGCGCAGCGGCTGGCGGCCCACGGCCTCGATCCGACGGCGCTCACCGCCGTCATCGTGACGCACGAGCACGCCGACCACGTGGCCGGCTTCCCGCTGCTGCTCGAACGCCTGTGGCTGGGCGGCCGCAGCGCGCCGGTGGACGTGTACGGCATCGAGCCCGCGCTCGCGCAAGCGCGGCGCGTTCACGACACCTTCGACGTCAGTGCCTGGCCGGGCTACCCCGAGCGCCGCTACCACACCGTGGGCATCCAGGCGGGTTCGGCGGTGCTCGCCACGCCGGGGCTGCGCGTGACCGCGGCCCCCGGAACCCACTCCGTACCGTGCGTCGGTCTCCGCTTCGAGGATCTCGACGGCGGCGGGCTGCTGGCCTACTCGGGCGACACGGCCTTCTCGCCCACCATCGTGGCGCTGGCGCGGGGTGCACAGCTCCTGGTGCACGAGGCGACCGACGAGCCGCCCATGCACAGCCGCCCGGAGGAGGCCGCCCGGGCAGCGGTGGAGGCCGGCGCTGACGCCCTCGTGCTGGTGCACCTGCCGCCAGGCTTCGACGAGGGCGACGGCCTGGCTCGCGCGCGCACCGTCTTCCCCAACGTGAACGCCGGGGTCGACGGGGCGCGGTTCGAGTTCTGAGCGCGAGGCGCTAGCCTACGTGTCGATGGCGTACAAGGCCCAAGAACCAGCGTCGAGCGTCGACCAGCGCGAACAGGACGGGCCACCAACCAGAACTCGGCTGCGCCTCGTGGCAACTGCAGCGATGGTGGCGTGGACGCTCCTCAGTGCCAGCGCGCTCGCGACCGGCAATCCGTTCGACGTGGGGTGGAGCGCCGTGATCGCGTGTGCCGTCGTCGCAGCGGTCGCGCTGGCTCGCGTGCGTTTGGTACGCCGTGCCTTCGCGCTCACGCTCGCNGGGTTCACGGCCGTTCTGACGGCGGTNACNTTNGNGACGGGAAGCGCGCCGTGGTTCGTGGACAGCGGCGAGCGCATGGCGTTGTTCACTGGCAACCCCAACCTCCTCGGCGCGAGCCTCGTGGCGTCCTTCGCTGCGTGGGCCGCGGTGGCTCCGGGGAGGCGCTGGGTGTGGTGGGGCTGGCCTCTTGTGGCCCTGGCCGTACTGCATACGGGATCGCGCGCGTCCGGCGGTGCCTTGCTCGCCGCCGCGACGGTCTGGCTGGTGCTGACACCGACGTGGAGTGGGCGCAGAAGGCTCGTGGCGCCCATCCTGGCAACGCTGGTCATCGCCACGGCCGTCGTCGGGTGGCAGCGACTTGTGGTCGACATGACACCGAACCTCCTGGCGGCACCGAGCGATTACCGGGCTGGCGTCTGGAACAGGACGCGCGCCGAACGGCTCGAGATCATCGACGACGCGACGCCGGGACCGCACCAGGACACCTCGGCACAGCGCCTGATGGGCCAGGCCCGGCCTGACGGTCGCCTCGTGATCTACCAGAGCATCGGCCGCTCCGAGGCGGACGTGCCGTACGTCGCCTCGGTGTACCTTCGCGCCGACACACCTCAGCAGGTGAGGCTCAGCTCGAACCTCGCCCGCGTGACCTGCGACGTCGACACGCAGTGGCGTCGCTGCATCACCCCGGTCGGCTGGGGAAACGACCGCAGTCAACGCCAGCATGCACTTTCGACGGTCGATCGAGGTGGTAGCTTCGACGTCTTCCTGTTCGGCGCGCAGTACGAGCGCGGCGTCGAAGCAACGGCGTTCGTGGACGGGCGCCCGGCGTGGCTGCCGCAAGCGATGGTGAACCGCTACGATCCGCGCCGCATCTCGTTGCTCGACGCGCGTCGCGTCGAGAGCGTCAGGGCCGGCCTCGACATCCTACGCGACCACCCCTGGTTCGGTATCGGGCGAACGGCAGCACCAGAGGCGATCGAGGCCCGCATGAGGGCCGCGGGCGCGACGCCATTGCCCTACGTGCACAACCTGCTGGCGCAGCTGCTGGCGGTGCAAGGCCTGGTGGGTCTGCTCGGCTGGGTACTGCTGATCGCTGCCGTGTTCTCGCTCGTGCCGCGGCAGGGGCTCCTACGCCTCGCGCCACTGCTGGTCGGACTCGTCCTGGTCAACAGCTGGGACATCACCTTCGTGGCTCCCACCGCGTTCCTACCGACCCTGCTGGCGGTGGCGTATTGGACGGCAGCGGAGCCCTCGCGTCGCACCGGGCCGTCGAGCCAACGGCCAGGGCTGCCCTCGTCGTGAGACTGCGGTCGGTTGGTGACGGGTCGAGCCGTCTTCCTCGAAAGACGCGGCGCATCGTTCGTGGCCCCGGCCGCCCGGTCCCCGGGTGCCCGGTCCCTGGCCGCCCGGTCCCCGGGTGCCACACCGACAACACCGTCGGGGACCCTCACGCTACGATGACGACATGCGAGTCCTTGACACGCATCGTTCGTGCAGTGTGGGGCGTGTGCGCATCGTGCACCCGCACCTGACGGTCCGGTGTCTGGTTGGGCTGCTGACCGTGCTGCTCGCCATCGCCGGCAGCGCGGTCGCCGAACCGCTTCCGCCAGACGCCGCTGAGGCGCTCGCCAGAGCCCAACGGCTTGCCGCCAACGCGCACCTCGCCTACGAGCGCCACTTCCCAGACCAAGCGCTATGGCGCGACGCGCTCGCCGCCGGGCGTGAGGCCGCGTCGCTGGCCCCGGACGCGGCGGCACCGCTGCGCTTCCTGGGTCAGGCGTACACGACGGTGCAGTGGTACAGCAGGGCCTGGGCAGCATGGCAGGGCTACCTCGATCGCGGCGGCGCCATCGACGCGCAAGTCGAACGGCAGTTGGTGGTGGTCGCGACCTGGCTCGGCGTGACGGCGTTCGACGGCGGCCGCCGTGCCGACGCGGTGCCGTACCTCGAGACGGTGTTGCGCTTCGCACCGGACGACGTGAGCGCGAACGAGCGCATGGCGCGTTGGTACCTCGACCAGGGCGCGTTCGACCAGGCGCTCCCGCACGCCGAAGCCGTCGCCGAGAGCACGAGTACGTTCGACCCCTTGGTCGATCACGTGCGCCGCGGCGCTCGTCACGGTGGGAGCGCCGCCGACGCTTATGAGGCCGCTGTGGAAGCCCGCAGCGCCGGCCGGTTCTCGACCGCCATCTCGCTGCTCGAGAGCGCAACCGAGGCGGCACCCGGGTTCGCCGAGGCGTGGCTCCTCATGGCCGACCTGCATGTCGCCCTCGATGATCCCGCGGCAGCGGCGGACGCGTATCGACGGGTGTTGGCGCTGCTCCCTGAAGACGGCGCTGCACTGGCAGGCTTGGAGCGCGCGCTCGCCGACCTCGATACCGCGACCCCGAGCGACCCGGAGGCGACCGTCACCACGGCGCCACCCCCGCCAGCTGCGCCGTCAGCACCAGCACCCTCAGCACCTCCACCTCCAGCACCAGCACCAGAAACCACGACCGCCCCGACGCCGGTCGAACCAGCGCCTGCCAACGAGACGACAGAAGCCGCTACCCAACCCGCTGCGCCGACCCCCACGGCAGCACCGCCGTCGGTATCGCGTGAGGCTCCCCTGCTCCTGGTCGATCGGCAGCTCGAGCACCGCGCCGCCAGCGCAGGCGGCGCTGGTGCCTTCACCTTCATCGCGACGCCACCATTGCAGCTCGATCTCAGCAGCTTCGCGACAGGGACGCTGTACCACCGTCTCGAGGTGCTGAGCAAGCCGAGCGAGGCGCCGGTACGGTATCAGGTGTGCTTGGTGCCGCACGACATCACCGTCAGCCCTGCGTGCAGCGATGCGTCGCGGTTGGCCTTCACCGCGCCGGGCGTCTTCGCAACCAATCAGTCGGTCGCCAGCCTCAGCGGTGCCTCGAGCATCGCGTGGCGACAGGGCATCACCAGCGTGATGCTCGTGCTTCGTAACCACGAGAACACGCCCGTCGACGATCGGAGCCTCGTCGGAACGGGAGAACGCGCGTCGATCGACATGAGCGCCTACTACCCGATGACCGTGCGCTACCAGGCGATGCTCGTGCCAGCGGGCGCGAGCTTCCCTGGGTGGCCGTAACGCTCGCTCAGCCCGCCGCGACCGGTTCGGGTCGCTCGAACAAGCGCTGATACCGCCGCGGGGCGCGCCCCTCCCAGCCGCGCTGGTGCCAGGCGTAACCGGCCACGAGCGGGAACGTGACGGTCAGTTCGCCGTACACCATCTGCTCGTGCACGGTGTCGACCTTGCCCCAGGAGGAGGCCTCGCGCAGCGTCGAGCCCGAGAGCGCACCGTCGCGCTCGTCGGCCACGGTCAACTGCACCGCGTAGGCGTGCATGTCGACCTCGTGCCCCAGGAACTCTGCCGACACGACGATGTCCTGGACGAAGTTCTTCGGCACGCCACCGCCGAGCATGAGGATGCCGGTGGTGCCCTGGTGGACCTTGATGTCGGTGAGCTCGCGGAAGTCCTTCACCGAGTCGATCGCCACGTGCGCGTCGGGATGGTGGACCTGGTGGTGCACCAGGCCGAAACCGGCCGAGCAATCGCTGAAGGCGGGCACGAAGATCGGCACCTCGCGCTCGTACGCCGTGCGCACGATGCTCCCCTCACCAAGGCCTCGCCGCTGCAGCCAGCGCGCCATCTCGGCGATGAACTCGCGGCTCGAGTAGGCGCCTGGGGCCATGCCGTCGGCGATCTCGCGCACCGTGTCGTCGCAGCGNCGCAGCTCCTCCTCGTCGATGTAGGTGTCGTAGATGCGNTCGATCATCAGCTCCCGCAGCGCGTTGTCGTCCATGCGCTTGTCGCCCTGGTAGTGGCGGAACCCAAGCGCCTCGAAGAAGTCCTGGTCGACGATGTTGGCGCCGGTCGCGACGATCGCGTCGACCATGTTGGCCTCGAGCAGGTCGACGATCACCTGCCGCTGCCCGGCCGAGACGACGCTGCCCGCGAGNGTCAGGATGATGCCGCAGG
>SL_3KL_010_SEDDRAFT_10001945_pt1 | contig 18901 bp, 11 predicted proteins | sample SodLakKL_010_SED_2_FD_10381 | JGI IMG/M metagenome (IMG submission 10381) | reverse complement strand
CCCATCGGATCGGTGGTGGTCTCGGTGATCGGGTCGAGGCCCATCACCGCCATCAGCGGTTCCGTTCCCGACAGCGGAGCCCCTTCGACGAAGTTCGGTACTACCGTATCACCGGCGATCTGCTGAACGATGATGCTGTTGGTGAGGGTGGCCTGCGCACCCCAGTTGATCGGATCGGCCGACTCGATGACCGTCTGCGCGGCCAGCAGGAACTGGAAGTAGTCCGGCGAGAAGGGCTCCACCCCGGCCTGCTGCAGGCCGGCACGAATGATTGGTCCGAAGGTATCGGACCCGGACAGCAGGTTGGCGATACCACCACCCGGTGCCGAGAGCACACCGTTGTTGACGGTCGGCTCCACGGCCAGGAACGGTGTGCCAACCATGCCACCGAGCGACAGGCCGACGAAGTTGATGTTGGAACCGTCGAGGTCGGCGACACCGTCGCCGTTGATATCCATCCGCGGAACATTGAGTGCCAGCACCGACAGATCGGCCTGGGCCTGGCGCAGATTGTCGCGCGAGACCAGCAGGTTCTGCAGGTTGATGAACCACTGCCCCGAATCGTCGATGGTCTGACCATCGTCCAGCGTCAGGTCGAAGGTGCGTTCGCTGGCGAACTGACCGAACGGTGTATTGCCGACATACAGCGGACTGGCCACATCGGTAATGCCGTGCAAAGGCATGTCGATGGCGATGACGGCAAAGCCGATCTGGGCCATGGTGTCGGCCAGCGCCAGCATCTGCGAGCGGTTGCCCGTGATGCCGTGCTGGAAGATGACCACCGGCCAGCCGGCTGTCGGCCGCACGTGACCGGAGTTCTCATTGGGCACTGTCATCAGCACCGGCGCAAACTGGCGACCGGTCTCGACCGGGAACGGGTTGGCGACGGTGATGTTGGTGGAAGTCGGATCCAGGCCCACTTGATCGAACGGCGGTATGTAGGCACCGGGTTCGGCACGCCAGAACTGCGTCAGGGGCGTCGGATCGGTCGAGCTTTCGGGAATGCCGAGGTAGTAAGGCAACTCGGTCACGCCGATGTAGAGGTCGGCGATGCCCGGCGATGTGCCCGGCGGCAGCACATCGGCCGTGGTCAGACAGGCACCCGGCGCAAGGCAGGCCTGGGCGATCTGGCTGGTGGTCGGCTGAGCGGTCGAGCGCACGGCCTCGAGCACGGGGGTCACCGATTGGGTGGTCGCGGTGAACGAGAGCACGACGCTGTCCGGGTTAACGCCCTGGCTGCCGGCAGCGGCAAGGTGCGTGTTGATGAGCTGACGCAGCGGCTCGAGTGCGGCTGCGGTCTGGTTATCAAGCAGCGGATCGGTGCTGATGCCGTCTTCGGTCACCAGCGGATCGGTGCGCTTGGCCAGGAAGTAGGGCTGAGCCGCGGTGGCCGGATTGCCGTTGGCGTCACGAATGCCATCGGTGACCACGGCCATGTAGCCGGTCATCTGTTGCAGTGGCTTCAACGGCACGATGGCCACGGTACGGCCGGTGGGATCGGACGGCGCGATGGCGGTTACGAAGTCCTGGCCGGGAACCAGCTCGCGGTTGACCCCGGTGACCGCCGCCGTGCCCGGCGCGAACGACACTTCGAAGAAGCGCACGCTGCTGCCCGGCACAATGGAGTCGGGATCCGGTGCCACCGAGAAACTGAAGGTCCACGGCGACACGGTGCTGAACCCGTCGAGAGTGCTCATGGCCGCCAGTGGGTCACTGAAGTCGGTTGGATCCTGGGCTGGAAGATTCAGCGTCAGNTCGGTCGTTCCCGAAAGCAGGAGACTGTTGGGAAACGGGATGACACCTTCGGCCGGATTGAACTGGGCGGTAATGATCCCGTCGACGGGACGCCCCTCGGGATTGGTGGCAGGTGGCGCGGGCGTGGCCCGATCGACGTCCGAACTCCCGCCGCAACCGATCAGGAACAGCAGGGGCACGAGCGCAAGCGCCATGTAACGGCATGACTTCATCATTTTTACTCCCCGAAGCAGAGGTCTTATGAGGTTTATCGATACTGTCGAGTATGGTAGATATCCGACAGATCCATGCTCGTATGATATGAACAGAATCTTAATTTTTGCAAGCAACCCGTCTTGAATCGCGAGCCTGACCACCCCAAGAGGGCGGGTCCATCGGGTAAGGTAGGCCGCACACGGGGAATCCGCGATCCGAGAGGGAGTTCATGGGCAAGAGAAAGGAAGGCCTGCTGGCCGCGCTGGGACCGGGACTGTTGATGGCTGGCGCCGCCGTCGGCGTCTCCCACCTGGTGCAATCCACGCGTGCCGGCGCCGAGTACGGCCTGGCCCTGCTCGGCGTGGTCGTCATCGCCTGCCTGGTCAAGTACCCGTTTCTGGAGTTCGGCCCGCGCTACGCCGCGGCCACCGGAGAGAGCCTGATCAGCGGTTATCGCAAGCTGGGGGACTGGGCGCTGGGGCTGTTCACGCTCGTCACCCTGGGCACGATGTTCATCATCCAGGCCAGCGTCACCCTGGTCACCGCCGGGCTGGCCGGCATGGTGTTCGGGCTGGACTGGACAGTCACGCAGCTTTCTTTCGCCGTGTTGGTCGGTTGCATCGTCATCCTCACCATCGGCAAGTACCAGGGCCTGGACCTGATCATGAAGGTCATCATGGCGGCGCTGGCCATCTCCACGCTGGCTGCCGTCCTCTTCGCGTTCGGAGGCGAGCCGAACTGGGACGTATTGCACCCGGCCTTCGGCTGGGACGCGGTATGGACAGCGGCCGGCTTTGCCTTCGTGCTGGCCCTGCTCGGCTGGATGCCGATCCCGCTCGACGTCGCCGCCTGGCATTCGCTCTGGACGCTGGAGCGAGCCGAGCAGACGGGCCAGCGGCCCAGCGTCGAACATGCCGTCATCGACTTCCGAATCGGCTATGTCGGTGCAACGGTGCTGGCCGCGCTGTTCCTTCTGCTGGGGGCACTGGTCATGTACGGCAGCGGCAACTCGCTGCCGGAGTCGGCGGTGGCCTTTTCCGCCGCACTGGTCGACCTCTATGCCGTCAGTCTCGGCGAGTGGGCGCGCCCGATCATTGCCATCGCCGCGCTGACGACCATGTTCTCGACCACGCTGGCAGTCACCGATGCTTACCCACGCGTAATTCGCGCCCTGATCGAGATCGCCGGCGTGGCCGACGAGGACGACGACGCGCCCAACCTCCACCGCGGGCGCTACATCACCGGATTACTGCTGGTCACCATCGGAGCGTTGATCATCATTCATTACTTCGGCCAGCGTTTCACCGTGCTGATCGACTTCGCGACCACCGTCTCATTCCTCGCCGCACCGCTGCTGGCCTGGCTCAACATCCGGGTGCTGACCAGCGAACACATGCCGGCCGAACACCGCCCGGGGCCGGGGCTGATGATGCTGGCCTGGACCGGCTTCTGGTTCCTGGTGGTCTTCTGCCTGATCTGGGCAGGCTGGAGAATTTTCTAGGGAGCCGGCCCCCGAGACCCTGTCGCAGCAGGAACAAGAGAATTTCACCACAGAGACACAGAGAACACAGAGAAAATCTGAAAAAAGATCGATCTTTATTGGTCTCTGTGCTCTCTGTGTCTCTGCAGTGAATCGTCTGTTTTTCCCCTGAACGACATGCGCAGAGTTATTCAGAGGCTCCTTGATCAGAGTCCAACTCCCATTCCGGTCCGCCGCCGGCGTCGATCCACTGATCGACCACGCCGTCGAGCAGGTCCAGCGGCATGGCGCCGTGGTCGAGAATCACGCGGTGGAAATCGCGAATATCGAAGGCCTCGCCGAGCACCTGCTCGGCCCGTTCGCGCATCGCCAGCATGCGCATCATGCCGATCTTGAAGGCACAGGCCTGCCCCGGGATGACCAGGTAGCGCTCGATCTCGGCAATGACATCGCTTTCGGGCATGCCGGTGGTTTCCAGCATGTACTCGATGCCGTCCTCGCGCGACCAGCGACGGTGGTGCAGGCCCGTATCGACAACCAGCCTCACCGCCCGGAACAACTCGGCCTGCAGACGACCGAGGTTGTCGTAAGGATCGTCGAGCAGCCCCATCTCGGCAGCCAGGTGCTCGGCATACAGCGCCCATCCCTCGGCATGGGCATGCAGCCCGATTGAACGACGAAACGAAGGCACGTCGTCCATCGCCTGCATGCGACTGANCTGCAGGTGATGGCCGGGCACGGCCTCGTGGTGTGCCAGCGTGGGCATGGCAAAACGTGGATGCTCATCGACCGAGCGCAGGTTGGCAAAAAACACGCCGGGCCGCGAACTGTCGGCGGCCGGGCGCATGTAGTAGGCGCGAAATGCCGTGTCCTCGCGGTACTCGGGCACGCGCCGGACTTCCAGTTCGGCGGTCGGCCCTTCGTGGAACCAGCCATCCAGCGCCTGCTCGGCGGCAGCGGCGATCTCGCGGTAGGCCTGGAGAATGTCCTCGCGTCCGGCATCGCTGTCTTCGAAAAGGAAGCGTTCGTCGGCATTGAGTGCGGCCATGCGCTGACTGACACTGCCGTCGCAACGCCCCTGTTCGCAAAGGATTGCGTGCATCTTGCCTTCCAGCCGATCGACTTCGGCCAGACCCAGGCGGTGCACCTCTTCGGGCGACATGCCGGTCGTGGTATGACCGCGCAGCAGCCAGCGATAGTAACCATCGCCGTCAGGCAGACGCCAGACGCCGTCGTTGGAACCGGCCTGTTCGATCAACCCTTCCAGGTAATCGGCAAACACCCGGTAGGCGGGCACCACGTATTCGCGCACTACCTGGGCCAGTTCATCGGCCAGCCCATCACGACGCTCCTGCGACAAGACCCCGGCACGTTCGGCGCGCGCCAGTATTCGCTCGACCAGCGGATTGTCGATGGCATCTCCTTCAACGAAGTCCCGCGCGTCACGCACCGTCTTCTCCAGCGCAAACCTTGGCGGGTATAGCCCTTGCTCGACGCGGTAGGCGACTACCTCGATCGCCCCCTGAAACACTTCGGGGAACTGCATCAGCCGCTGGATATAGAAGTCGACATCGTCATCATTGCGCAACGGGTGCTGATCGGTCATGAATGCCGGCAGCATGTTGTGTACGGCCATCAACTGGTTAACCGGGAAGTCGTGCCATAGATACGACTCCCCGGCGATCTGCTGATCGAGCTGCCAGGCCATGATGTCCCACGACAGGGCATCCTGACCGTCGAGCGCATCGCGGTCGAAACGACCGAGTTCCTCGCGATGCCGCCGGGCCATGGCCAGTTCCGCCTCGGTACGCTCGACCGAAGGAATATCGAGCCGGCCCAGGTAATCGGCCTCGCGCTCGCTCCCCGCCACGGCCGCCGCCATGGTCTGCGGACTCAGTTCGGCACGCTCGCGCTCGACGCGCCCGAAGAAGTCTTGCAGGGTCTCGCCGACCGCTTCGGCATCCGGCATATCAACTTCTCTTGTCTCTTGCCCGGTCTCGTCGCTGCAACCGATCAGCAAAAGACCCAGCACGGCGGTGACGCTCAACAAATACTTCATTGGATGGCTCGCCAACAAATCAACAGGCGCCGAGCATAACCCACCCGGGTCAATGCCTGCCGCGTTAGACTGCCCAGACGAACATCTCAGCAAATCAACGAATAGAACGACCATGCCCACCGACCTGATCATCGTCCTGGTCATCCTCGTCGTGACCCTGGCGCTGTTCATGAGCAACCGGCTCAGGCTGGACCTGGTGGCCGTCATGGCACTGCTGGCGCTGGTCTTTGCCGGCGTCATTTCCACCGAGGAAGCGCTGGCCGGCTTTTCCGACCCGGTGGTACTGATGATCGCCGGACTGTTCGTGGTCGGTGCCGCCCTGTTCCGCACCGGCGTGGCCGATGCCATGGGACGCGGCGTGGAGCGCCTGGCCGGCGAAAGCCCGGCACGCCTGATCGCGGTACTGATGCTCACCACCGCCGTGCTGTCGGGGTTCCTGAGCTCCACCGGCACGGTGGCCGTGATGTTGCCGGTGGTGATCGCCATTGCCCGGTCGCGTGGCATCAGCCCTTCCCGACTGCTGATTCCGCTGGCCTTCGCCGCCCTGCTTGGCGGCATGCTCACCCTGATTGGCACCCCGCCCAACCTCATCGTGGCCGGACAGCTCAGGCAGGCCGGGCTGGAGCCTTTCGCCTTCTTCGACTACACCGCTCCCGGACTGGTGATGCTGTCCATCGGCATTGTTTTCATGGTCCTGGTCAGCCCGTGGCTGGTGCCGGCCAGAAAACGGGCCGAGGAGGTCGAATCCGGTCCCGATTGGTTCGATCTGTTCACCGAGTACGGCCTGCAGAACGGGCTGGCGCGGGTTCGCGTGCCGGCGAGCGCAGCACTGGCCGGCCAGAGCGTGTCGGGTTGCGGCCTGCGCTCGCGCTACCATGTCAGCGTCCTGGCCATCAGCAGCCGGACCCGGCGCGGCAAGTTCACCCGGCGGGCCGAGCCGGGCAGCCCCATCAATGCCGATGACGAACTGTTCCTGAGCGGCGATCCGGACCATATCGAAGAGGCGGTCGAGGCCATGGATCTGGAACTCGAGCAATGGCAGCCGGAGCTGCCTGCACCGCTCAGCCTGGTCGACGCCCTGGTGCCGCCACGCTCACGCTGGATCGGCAAGACCCTGCGGGAACTGCGACTGCACAGTGGTGCCGGCGTGACCGTGCTCGGCCAGCGACCCAGCGGCGGTGAGGGCGGCATGGTCGACCTCGACCGAAAACTCGGGGTAGGCGACGTACTGCTGGTCACCGGCAAGCGCAGCAACCTCAACAACGTCGCCCGCGATGCGCACGACCTGGTGCTGCTCGGAGGCGATGGACAGGCCGACTCGCGACGCACGAAAAAGGCGCCGGTGGCCATGGCGGTGATGCTGCTGATGCTCGGCGCCATGACCTTCGATCTCATGCCCAATGTGGTCGCCGTCCTGGCTGCCGCCTGCGTGCTGGTGCTGACGCGCTGCCTCGACGGGCTGGAAGCCTATCGCAATATCAACTGGGAAAGCGTGGTGCTGATCGCCGCCATCATGCCCATGGCGACCGCGCTGGACAATACCGGCGGACTGGAGCTGGCCAGCGACTGGCTGCTCGGGTTGTCGAACGATTACGGCGCCCTGGTGGTGATGGCCGCACTGTTCATCTTCACCTCGGCCCTCAGCCAGATGATCTCCAACACCGCGACTACCGTACTGATCGCCCCGATCGCGCTGCAGGCCGCACTGGCCATGGGGCTGAGCCCCTACCCCTTCATGATGACCGTGGCCATTGCCGCCAGCACGGCATTCGCCACCCCGGTGGCCTCACCGGTCAACACCCTGGTCCTCAACCCCGGCGGCTACCGCTTCGGCGACTTCGCCCGCGCGGGGATTCCGCTGCAGTGCCTGATCCTCATCGCCACCCTGATCGTGGTGCCCTGGCTATTCCCCCTGGCGCCTTAAGGCTTTAGTCGTCTGATCCTTTCACCTTTTACCTTTCGCCCTTTTTGGGCATGTACAGGTCCGTAATAGTCCCCTCATAAGCCTCGGCGGCCATCATGACCGACTCGCTCAGGGTCGGGTGCGGGTGGATGGTCAGGCCGATATCCTCGGCATCGCAGCCCATCTCGATGGCCAGGGCCAACTCGGCGATCAAGTCGCCGGCATGCAGGCCGACCACGCCGGCGCCGACCAGGCGCTTGCTCTTGTTGTCGAAGATCAGCTTGGTGAAGCCTTCGGATCGATCCATGCCCAGCGCGCGACCCGATGCCGCCCAGGGGAACTTGCCGACCCCGTAATCGAGGCCACCTTCTCTCGCCTGTTGCTCGGTCAGGCCGACCCAGGCGACTTCCGGGTCGGTGTAGGCCACCGACGGAATCACCCGCGCATCGGCGGCACGCTTTTCACCGGCGGCGACCTCGGCTGCCACCTTGCCCTCGTAGCTGGCCTTGTGTGCCAGCATGGGCTGGCCGACGATATCGCCGATGGCAAATACATGGTCAACATTGGTGCGCATTTCGCCGTTGACCTTGATGAAGCCCTTGTCGTCGACCTTCACGCCGGCCTGGTCGGCATCGATCAGATCGCCGTTGGGACGACGACCGACACAGACCAGCACGCGATCGAACTCGGCCGAATCGGGCGCCTTGTCGCCGTCGAAATGCGCGGTGAGCGCCGAATCACCGGCCTCGACCTTTTCCACCTTGGTCTTGAGATGGAATTCAACCCCCTGCTTTTTCAGGTGCTGGTGCAACGGCTTGACCAGGTCGGCGTCGGCCCCGGGCATGAGCTGATCCATCAATTCGACGACGGTCACTTTCGAGCCCAGAGCGCGGTAGACGCAGGCCATTTCAAGACCAATGATGCCGCCGCCGATGACCAGCAACCGCTCGGGGACGTTCTCCAGTTGCAGCGCCCCGGTCGAATCCATCACCCGATCGTCATCCCATGGGATACCCGGGATCTCGATCACGCGCGAGCCGGCCGCGATGATCGCCTGGTTGAAACTGACAGTCTTGCGATCACCATCCCTTTCGACACTCAGTTCGTGCTCGCCGGTGAATTTTCCGGTGCCCTCGAGCACCTCGACCTTGCGCTTCTTTGCCATGCCGGCCAGCCCGCCGGTGAGCTTGCCGACCACGTCGTCCTTGAATTCACGGAGTTTGTCGATGTCGAGTTCGGGCTTGCCGAATGTCACCCCGTGCGATCCCAGATGCTCGGCCGCATCAATCACCTGCCCGACGTGCAACAACGCCTTGGAGGGAATACATCCCACGTTCAGGCACACGCCACCGAGCGACGGGTAGCGCTCGACCAGTGCCACTTTCAATCCGAGGTCGGCGGCGCGGAACGCAGCGGTGTAGCCGCCGGGACCCGAGCCGAGCACGAGGAGATCGAAGTCGAAGGAATGATCGGTTTCCGGTTTCCGGTTTCCGGTTTCGGAAGAGGTTTCAGGTTTCAGGTTTCGGGTTTCTTCAGCCGTCTCGACCGATTCGGACGCTTCAGCCTTCTCAGCGTTATCCGAAGACTCCCCTGAACCCTGAACCCTGAACCCTGAACCCTTCTTCTCTTCCTCCTGATCAGCGCCATCTTCGTCGGAAGCTTCCCCGGCGCCTTCAGACACCTCCACCACCGCGATGACGTCCCCCTCGCCGACCTCGTCGCCCTCGGAGACTTTTATCTCGACGACCTTGCCGGACTCGGTCGACGGCACTTCCATGGTCGCCTTGTCCGATTCCAGGGTGACCAGCGAATCCTCTTTCTCGACCTCGTCGCCCGCGGCGACCAGCACCTCGATGACCGGNACCTTGTCGAAGTCGCCNATNTCCGGNACCTTGATTTCCTTCTTGTCGCTCATGGCATTCGTCTCGTTTCTGTCTCGTGAGCCGTAGGTCGGGGCCACGTCCCCGACGGACAAAATCTCAAACCTGTACACACATCAGCTACGCGTGAACGAGACCGATGTGTTGTCCGTCGGGGATGTGACCCCGACCTACCGTTCTGGTCGTTGGACACACATCAGCGACGCATGAACAAGACCGATGTGTCGTCCGTCGGGGACGTGGCCCCGACCTACTCTGCCACCAGGCGCAGCTCGCCGGACCGCTGGGTCATTTCCAGATTCCGCAGGAAGCTCATGCCCAGCAGCACGCTTTCATGGCGGCCCGGGTTGATGGCGGCCGGCACATCGTACTGGACGATTTCGCCCAGACGCACCTCTTCGAGCCGGGTCATCCAGCCTTGCACGGTGCCACCGGCAGTCTCCAACCGGATCGGTGCGGCGCGCTCCAGCCCCAGCCGGTCAGCCACCGATTCGGGCACCGATACCAGCGTGGCCCCGGTATCGACCAGGAAACGCACATCGCGGCCGTTGATCTGACCGGTCGCGACGAAGTGCCCCTGGCGATCAGCATCGAGCACGACCTCGACGGCATCGTTGACGATCTGGCTTTGTACCTGGCGATTGGGGTTGGCGCGCTCGTCGACCACACCGGCAAAGAACCAGGTCAGCAACGCCAGCAGGCCGACCGCGGCCACCAGCATCATGCCAAACCCCGGATTGTTCGAGCCGGCGGGGGCCATATCAGCTACAGCAACAGCCGGCGCAGGTCTTCGAGTTGCTCGGCCAGGAAGCGGGTAAAGCGCGCGGCGTCTGCTCCGTCGATCACGCGATGGTCATAGGACAGCGACAACGGCAACATCAGGCGCGGCTGAAACTGTTCACCATCCCACACCGGCTTCATCTCCGAGCGCGACACGCCCAGGATCGCCAGCTCCGGCGCATTGATGATCGGCGTAAATGCCGTGCCGCCGATGCCACCCAGGCTGGAGATCGAGAAGCAGCCACCCTTCATCTCGTCGCCCTTGAGCTTGCCATCGCGGGCCCTTGTCGACAGGTCGGTCAGCTCCTGCGCCAGCTCGATCAGGCCCTTGCGGTCGCAATCGCGAAGGACCGGCACCACCAGGCCATTGGGCGTATCCACGGCCACGCCGACATGGAAGTACTTCTTTCTGATCAGCGTCTCGCCATCGTTGGACAGCGACGCATTGAAATGCGGAAACTCCTTCAATGCCGCAACCACCGCCTTGATCAAAAAGACCAGCGGCGTCATCTTGGTGCCGGCGGCTTCGGCCTGCTGCTTGCTGGCCTTGCGGAAGGCTTCCATCTCGGTGATGTCGGCCTCGTCGAATTGGGTGACATGCGGGATCGACACCCAGTTGCGATGCAGGTTGGGGCCGGAAATGCGCTTGATGCGCGAGAGCTTTTCTTCCTCGATCTCGCCGAATTTCGAGAAGTCGACTTCCGGTGCAGCCGCGACGTTCAGACCACCACCAGGGGTACCAGCCGGCGTCCCGGACTCCATGGCCTGCTTGACGTGGACCTTGAGGTCGTCCTCGGTAATGCGTCCCTTGCGGCCTGATCCCTTCACCCCCTGCAACGCCACGCCGAGCTCACGTGCCAGCTTGCGCACCGAGGGCGAGGCATGCGGCAGACTGCCCGGTTCACGGTCCATTTCATCGAAAGGCACCGGAGGCGGCGGCATGTCGTCGACCCAGCCCGGCACCGCCGGCCGGTCCTCAGCATGCGAGGGCGGGGACCGGCGATCCTCGCTTGACGAGCTTGACGCGGTTTCCGGTTGCCCGTTGCCGGTTTCCGGGCGGACTTCTTCGACACCTTTCCCCTCTTTTCCCGACTCCCGTCTTCCGTCTTCCGTCTTCGCGTCCCCATCATCCTCGGAGTCGCCACCTTCAGACGCACNCCCGTCGCTTTCGGAAACCTCGACGACCGCAATCACATCTCCCTCGCCGACCTCGTCGCCTTCGGAGACCTTGATCTCGACGACCTTGCCGGACTCGGTCGATGGCACCTCCATCGTCGCCTTGTCGGATTCCAGCGTGACCAGCGATTCCTCTTTCTCGACCTCGTCGCCAGGGGCGACCAGCACCTCAATGACCGGCACCTTGTCGAAGTCGCCGATATCCGGCACCTTGATTTCCTTCTTGTCGCTCATCGCATTCGTCTCGTTTCTGTCTCGTGACGCGTAGGTCGGGGCCACATCCCCGACGGACAATACTTCAAACTTGTACACACATCAGCTACGCCTGATCGAGACAGATGTGTCGTCCGTCGGGGATGTAACCCCGACCTACTGTTCTTGTCGATCCATGTCATGCCACATGAATAGCACGAAGCACACGAAGAAAACACAATAAACGAATTCAACTTNGTGCTCTTCGTGCCATTCTTCGTGTCCTTCGTGTTATCGCTTTGTCATCGCCTGACGTCCGTCGGGGACGTGGCCCCGACCTACGCCCTCACACCTTCAACGGCAATGGCTTGTCGGGGTCGATGTCCAGGGTCTTGCGTGCCTTGATCAGGTCGTCGTCGCCAAACTTGCCCTGGCGATTGAGCCCCACCAGCGCGGCCCAGGCCACATGCTTGCGATCGACCTCGAAGAAGCTGCGCAGGTTCTCGCGCGTATCGGAACGGCCAAAGCCGTCGGTCCCGAGCACGATATAGTCGTCCTGCGGTATGAACTCGCGTACCTGGTCGGCATATGCGCGCACATAGTCGGTGGCTGCCACCACCGGGCCTTCACGGTCCTTGAGCAGGGCGGTGATCCACGGCGACTTCGCCGGCTGGTCCGGGTTGAGCCGGTTGCGGCGTGCTACCTCGTGGCCATCCCTTCTGAGCTCGTTGAAACTGGGCACCGACCAGATGTTGGCCAGGACACCGAACTCCTCTTCCAGCAGGCCGGCTGCCGCGATCACCTCGCGCAGGATGGAACCGCTGCCCATCAACTGCACCTGCGGCAGGTCCGGTTCACGGAACAGGTACATGCCGCGGCGAATGCCCTCCTCGGCACCCTCGGGCATTTCCGGGTGATGGTAATTCTCGTTGAGCACGGTGATGTAGTAGTACACGTCCTCGCCTTGCGTATACATTCGCTTGAGGCCGTCCTGCACGATGACCGCCAACTCGTAGGCGAAGGTCGGGTCATAGCTCACGCAGTTGGGGACGGTGCCGGCCATCACGTGACTGTGGCCATCCTCGTGCTGCAGGCCCTCGCCGTTGAGCGTGGTCCGGCCCGAGGTGCCGCCGATCAGGAAGCCGCGCGCGCGCATGTCGCCGGCCGCCCACGCCAGGTCGCCGATGCGCTGAAACCCGAACATCGAGTAGAAGATGTAGAAAGGAATCATCGGCACGCCGTTTGTGGCGTAGCTGGTCGCCGCGGCGATCCACGAACTCATTGATCCGGCCTCGGTAATGCCCTCCTGCAGGACCTGCCCCTGCTTTTCTTCCTTGTAGTAGGCCAACTGGTCGGAATCGACCGGCTCGTAAAGCTGGCCTTCCGGCGCATAGATGCCGATCTGCCGGAACAGCCCTTCCATGCCGAAGGTACGCGCCTCGTCACAGATGATCGGCACGATGTGCTTCTTGACGTTCTTGTCCCTGAGCATCACGCTCAGAGCGCGCACAAAGGCCATAGTGGTCGATATTTCGCGATCACCGGTATCCTTCATGATCGCCTCGAAAGCCTTGAGTTCGGGGACTTCCAGCGGTTCGGCCTCGACCCGACGCTGCGGCAGGGACCCACCCAGTTCCTCGCGGCGCTTTTTCATGTAGCGCACTTCCTCGGAATCCTCGCCGGGGTGGTAATAGGGCACATCGCCGAGTTGGTCGTCGGACACCGGCACATTGAAGCGGTCACGGAAGTACTTCACACCCTCGTCGTCGAGTTTCTTCTGCTGGTGCGAAATGTTTTGCCCTTCGCCAGACTGACCCAGACCGTAGCCCTTGATGGTCTTGGCCAGGATCACGGTGGGACGGCCTTCGTGGTGAACGGCCTGGTGATAGGCGGCGTAGACCTTGTTCGGGTCGTGCCCGCCGCGGTTGAGTCGCCAGATGTCCTCGTCGGACAAGTCGGCGACCATTTCCCTGAGTTCGTCGTAGGCGCCGAAGAAATGCTCGCGCACGTAGGCACCGTCGTTGGCCTTGTATTTCTGGTAGTCGCCATCCAGCGCTTCCTCCATGCGCTTGCGCAACAGACCCTTGTGGTCACGCGCCAGCAACGGATCCCAGTAGGACCCCCAGATCACCTTGACCACGTTCCAGCCCGCACCCCGGAACACGCCCTCGAGTTCCTGGATGATCTTGCCATTGCCTCGGACCGGCCCATCCAGGCGTTGCAGGTTGCAGTTGACCACCCAGACCAGGTTGTCGAGTTTTTCACGTCCGGCCAGTGAAATCGCGCCCAGCGATTCAGGTTCGTCCATCTCGCCATCGCCCAGGAAGCTCCACACCTTGCGCTTGCCGGCGTCGATGATGCCGCGGTTGGTCATGTACTTGAGAAAACGCGCCTGGTAGATCGACATGATCGGACCCAGTCCCATCGACACGGTCGGAAACTGCCAGAAGTCCGGCATCAGCCACGGATGCGGATAGGAACTCAGCCCCCCACCCTCGCTTTCCTGACGGAAACCATCGAGCTGCTCTTCGGTCAGCCGGCCTTCAAGAAAAGCACGTGCGTAAATCCCCGGCGAGGAATGCCCCTGGATGTAGACCAGGTCGGAACCGTCCTCGTGGTCCGGCCCTTTGAAGAAATGGTTGAAACCGACATCGTAGAGCGTGGCCGCCGAGGCAAAGCTGGCAATATGACCGCCGAGTTCGCCGCCACGCCGCGCAGCGCGCACCACCATGGCCATGGCATTCCAGCGAATCATATGCTTGATCCGTTTTTCCAGAGCGCGGTCGCCGGGCATGCTCGGCTGGCGATGCGGCGGAATGGTGTTGATGTATGCAGTGGTCAGGTCAAACGGCAGGTGGGCGCCGCTGCGCCGGGCCAGCTCGACCAGGCGTTCGAGAATGAAGTGCGCCCGCTCCGGGCCATCATGGTCGACCACGGCGGCCAGCGACTCCAGCCACTCCTGTGTTTCCTGCGGATCCAGATCATCCGGGTGGGGATACTGTTGAACCATTCCTGTCCTCTCGCGGGGCGTTTTTCATTGTCCGAGCCGGTTATTGTACCGGCTGAAGACGGGAGTGCATGCATGAGTGACATGCTGTCGTCACCGTACTTCTGCGTATGTCGGAGAGCGGCAGTTCAGGCCGCAGACTGCAAAAGGAAATGGATCAGAACCTTGCTGCAAATCTCGGCGGCCACCAGCGCACCGGCAAAGCTGAAGAATGCCCGCGTGCCGCGCAGATTGGCCACCAGCGCATAGCCATGGAACATCAGCCAGATCATCCACGCGATGGCTGCCATCACCGGCAGGCTCATCAACAACAGCCACATGGCATCGAGCATGTACTCCACCGGCGCGATGACCTGACCGGGCTGCTCGGGCATCTGCTCCATCAACCGGGCCGTACGCGATTCTATCGCCGCACCTACGCCCGGGATCGACATCCAGACGGCACCGATAAGCAATGGCCAACGCGCCAGCGCCTGAGTAGCAAACAGATCAAGCGTGCGGAAACGGCCGCTGCTCACCCACTTGCCCACCGCGAGCAGGATGAGCGACAGGATCATCCAGTTGATCAATCCCTGCACGATCAGCAACCACAGCCCCACGCCCGGCCCGAAATGCAGATCGATCACGCCGTTTGTATGCAGCCCGGCCCGCCAGGCCAGCACGGCGGTCAACGTGATCACAAACAGACCGATGGCCAGCGCCGAACCATCGGCGATGCGCTCGAAGGGCTTGAACAACCAGTTTTTCATGGGTCAGGTATTCACCACGAGCTTCGGCCAGAACTGCAGCCAGCGCTTGCCCCTGACTCGCTTTTCGAAGGCCTCTGGCTTCGGCCTGGTGTCATTCAACGTGATGGTCAGGTCAAACAACGGATCGAGACCGAAGGCGGATATCAGTACGACCGCTCCATCTTCATCCAGTGCGGCGCCAACGGCCGTTTCGATCTCGACCCAGTAGCTCATGGCATCGCGCGTCGAAGCGTAGGGCGCATCATGGTTTCGCTCGTGCATCCGCGCCTGGTTTTTCACCGACCAGGGCAGCCCGGTTCGCCGGGCAAGATCCTGCTCGATGCGACGATCGCGCGCCTTGCTCATATCTTCCCGGTCGAAATGAATCAGATCGATATCGTTCAGGGCCGTTGCCGGGCGATAGCCATGCAAGCGGTCCCAGACCAGGTTGCGGACGAAGCCCGCGGCCAGACACCAGTCCGACAGGCCCTGGCCGGCAGCCAATTCGAGCATCGCCATTCGCTCACGATCTTCAGACAACCATTGCCTGATCATTTTTTCCGCGTCCATCGTTCCCGGTGATTCCCGTCAGTGAGTGCCGGCAGCGAGGAAGTACCGGCCGCGTTCGAATCGGTCGAAGAACTGACCGAGCGCGGGATGGCTGATCTGGTGACCGGAGGGGTCGGCTTCCAGGTGCTGCTCGGCGACGTAGGTGGAATGCTCGGCACCGTCGACGAGGACGTGGTACCAGGGCTTGTCCCTGGGCGGCAGGCTGACGGCCATCTGCTCGTACCACTCCTCGGTACCCTGGAAGAAGGGATCGACATCGACGATGACGCCGCGATACTCGTACTTCGAGTGTCGGATGATCTGGCCGATGGTGAACTTCGGAATCGCGTGGTATTCGCTCATGGCCCCACCTTACCGTAAACGTCAGGCAAACAGACGTCGCTTCCCGACCGGCCGCGCAACGGGCGAGGCGAGGCCTCGCCCGCGCAGATCACTCGAAGTCCTCGAACTGCGCGTCCGATGCCGGGCGCTCGGACTGCAGCCGATCGGCCACGGACTCGGCGTCGCGCATCACCCGCAGCACGTTGTTGCCGAGGATGGCGCGAATGTCGTCGTCCGAGTAACCGCGACGGATCAGTTCTGCGACCAGGGCCGGGTAGGTGGAAACGTCTTCCAGCCCGACGGGGACGGTAGTAATGCCGTCGTAATCACCACCGATGCCGATGTAATCGATGCCGACGCGGTCGCGGATGTAGTCGATGTGGTCGGCTACGTCGGCCAGATCGGCCTGCAGTTCCGGATTGGCTTGCAGCCAGGCTTCCATGCCGGCTTCGACCGCGTCGGGATCGCCGGGGTGCAGACTTTCCAGCCGGGCGCGTTCGGCCGCACGCTCGGCACCCCACTGGCGTAGATCTTCATTGACGAAGCCAGGCACGAACGTGACCATGACTACACCGCCATTTTCCGGCAGTCGGTCGAGGACATCGTCGGGTACGTTGCGCGGATGCAGCGTCACACCCATGGCCGAGGAATGCGAGAAGATCACCGGTGCTTCGCTAACATCCAGCGTGTCATGCATGACCGCCGGACTGACATGCGACAGGTCAATAAGCATCCCCAGCCAGTTCATTTCCCGCACGACTTCCCTGCCGAAATCGTTCAGACCGCCATGCCGCGGCGCGTCGGTGGCGGCATCGGCCCAGTCGTGGCTCTGCCAATGAGTCAACGTCAGGTAGATGGCGCCGAGGCGATGAAACATGCGCAGGGTGGCCAGGGAATTGTTGAGCACGTGCCCGCCTTCCATGCCGAGCATGGAGGGAATACGGCCTTCGGAAAAGGAACGCTCCAGCTCATCGGCGGTGGTGACGAATTCCAGTTCGTCGTGGCGCTCGATCAGACGGTGCGCGAGATCGATCTGCTCGAGCTGAATACGCACCGCTTCGTCCCCGGTATGGGCCGGCGGCACGTACACCGACCAGAACTGCGCACCCAGGCGTCCTGCCCTGAGCCGTTCCATGTCGGTATGCATGGGTGGGTCGAGCTCGGTGGTGTCGTCATTGAGATCAATGGCCTCGAGTCGGTTATCAACACGCGTGCGGTACTGCCAGGGCACGTCGTTGTGACCGTCGATCAGCGGCGTTTCGGCCAGCAATTCAAGCGCACGCTGGTACTCGGGGGAATTTTCATCGGCCACCGCCGGTACGGCCAGCAGCAGGAAGATTGCGACGGGAATGAATTTCAGCATATCTCTCGCTTTTTCGGTTCGCATGGCAGGAATGCGCAGATTAACGCAGATGGGCGCGGGATGGTGGGGCGGGGTGGCGAGCGGTCTTGCCCGTGGCCGGAACCGAGGTGAATCGCCCATTTGGAGCGTCGAGTGAGGAGACGTTCTGGTACCGCTAAATTACCCCGTGCCAACGGATAGTCTCTGCCTTTGATGAAGTCCTTCAGGCGCGTTGGGTACGGGTACTCTGTCCCCGCCTCCATCACCTCGAACCCGGCCCCGGGCAAGACCGCTCACCACCTGACGTGAAGCAGTAGGTTGATGACGAGAAGGGAGACGGTGCCACCACCCTGCCTTTGAACCTTCTCTCACACTTCATAGCGGGTGGTATTCGGTCGAGCACGGCCTGGGCGGGTGACGGACTAATCACCTGAGTCATCCCGATCCATCCCAAGCACCAACGGCTTCTTCGAAGGCGATTCATCCATCAGCGGCAACACGCAAATCGCACCGACGCAAGGGCCACCAAGCCGAAACGAGCCCAAAAAAGCCGATCACCCGCCCAGGCCGTGATCGACCGGATGCCGCCCGCTACCCCCCACCACCTCCATGGGACTGCTCCAGCAAGCTCATGACTTTCTCGACCGGCAATGCCTCGATGGTGCGACCCTCGTGCCCGGTCATGGTCTCGGCGGCAAGCAGGGAATTGAGAATGGCTTCCTCGGTGGCCTCGATGGCGGCCAGGAATAGCGGGGNCATGGCGGCGTTGGACAATTCGGTGAATGCGTGACGGTCGCGGCCATCGTGTTTTATGCGCACTTCCTCGGCGGTGGAAAAGGCAATCACGTAGTCGCCCGAGCCGTTGGACATGATGCCACCAACCCTTCCTACACCCAGCAGCGCTCTACTGGCCAGGCGCTCGAGATTGCGGGAAATGACCGGTGCGTCGGTGGCAATCACGATCATGATCGAACCATCGACATCCTCGTCATACTCGGTGGGAGAACGATCGGCGTTCTCGCCATCGGGACGGTCGTAGGGCACCTTGTCGGCCAGGTAGTGATTGCCCAGCCGCTCGCCCACGCGTACGCCGTCGATGGACAGCACACCGCCAAAATTGGACTGCACCAGCACCCCGACGGTGTAGCCCCCTTCCGACGCCGGCAGGATACGGGAACTGGTCCCGATGCCGGCCTTGAACCCCAGGGCGCGCGTGCCGGTGCCGGCACCGACATTGCCCTCGGCCACCGCCCCGCCACGGGCCGATTCGATGGCCTCGTGAACATGTTCCGGGCGGATCACCCGGGCACGGATATCGTTGAGATAGCCGTCGTTGGTTTCCCCGGCCACGGCATTGACCGAACGCACGTCTTCGTTCCCGTCCAGGTTCAGCACCCAGTCGGCCACACCATGCGCGGCCTGGTACACGCTTAGGGTATTGGTCAGCACGATGGGGGTTTCCAGCTCGCCGAGCTCCTGCACCTGGGTGAACCCGACCGCCTTGCCAAAGCCA
>SL_3KL_010_SEDDRAFT_10001944_pt1 | contig 18902 bp, 12 predicted proteins | sample SodLakKL_010_SED_2_FD_10381 | JGI IMG/M metagenome (IMG submission 10381) | reverse complement strand
TGACCTTTGTCGGAAACAAAGTGATAATGTTCGTAGAGTTCCTGTTCCTCTTCTTCGTTTTTCAGTTCGTCATCAGGATCAAACTTTTCGGAATCAGTCATTGCTTATAAAGGATTATCGGGCTATAATGAATCTGGATGTAATAGTTTCAGACTGCCCTTGATTTACTATTTGCAGGAGATACAAGCCATTAGCGAGTGCAGAAACATCAGTTTCCTTTTCATAGCGTCCGGAATATACCAGCCGGCCGGTTGTATCAAAGATCCTGATCTCAGAACTCTGATCATGATTGTAGGGTAGGCCGATCATGATTTTCTGACCCCTGACAGGATTGGGATAAATATTGATCTGATCCCGGGTTTCAAACTCCGGAGTATGGGTTATCAAAGCTTGCCCGAAAACCGGCCTTATCATCAAAGCTCCTTCAAAAATGGTGGGTATCCATTCTCCGAAGGTATTATAGAAAATCTCCTCGCCTGCATTATTATTTCTGTCAAATCCGATGTTGAGGAAATCACTGCCTATCTGTTTCCAGCCCACATAAATGGTGTCGGAAACCAGGATAGGCGGATTAAGTTTGTAGCTTACAAACCTGTTGATGCCGGAAGCAAATTCAGTATTCAATACTTCTGATTCATATAAGATTTCGAGCGGATCAAGATTTTTCCAGATTTTCAGATAGAAGGGCTTCTGGTTTTGATTGTTAACAGTAGGATTAAAATAAAATTGTACTGCTTCAAGTGTATCGGTATGACTTAACACAAACCTTACAGCACCCCTTGCGTTGTTTCCGATGAGTCCGTATCCACTTTCCGGTATTCCATCATCATAGGCAAAGTAGTTATCAAAAACCTGGTTAAATCTTATGGTATCATTTCTTTGCAGGTCGTCGCCCTGACTTCCTTCCCTGATTATATGTTTAATGGTAAACTGACGGGCAGGAGCAGGGTCAGTGGGAAGTGGATCTGGAATCAGCAAAGGATTAGCATGCTGTTCATAGGTTTGATAACCCTGAAGGTGAAAAGGAGCAATGTTCCAGGTCCCGCCGGTGTAATTTTTTCGGTTGCCATCTTCATCCTCAATGAAATACCTGTACGTATAATTGTAGGTAGTATTATCAAGATTGGTAATGAAAAGATTGAACCGGTTACGCAGATGCGACTGTGGATTAACAATATAATGCGACCACGGCATGGACTGGTATTTCCTGAGCATGGATTGAGCCGGTGCTGCAAAAGCAATATCGAAATAGAAAATATCATTTACACTTCTTCCGTAATCCAGGGTAATATAGTCCACATTCCAGATGCTTGTGTTTCCGGCAAAATTATCGGGGGTTTTTACTATTGGGAAGCTGGCATAATTGCGAAAACGGAATTGAAAATCATTGCGGAAATATACCTCATCTTCAATATGGATGGCCACTCTCTTAAAGAACGTACTGTCATTATCTGTCAGAAATTCCTGCAGTGTTGTTCCTTCTGCTCTCCATACACTTACCCAAAGATCGTCGATCCAGATCTCTTCATCCGGATTTTCAGGATCTTCAATATAATATCCCGGGGTATGAAAAAATTCCACCACTAGTGAGTCTCTGTCACGCGGAGCAGCTCCCCTTCCCTGGGGTTGAAAATAAAAGCTGAGGATAATACTATCGGCCGGATTGAGGGCCATGGGAACAGGCTCAAAAACAGAGTCAAGCCTTATGGGTTGTGATGTGAGTTTGTCGGCTGAAAATTGAAAAAGATTGGATGATGCATGTTCGTAAACTTTACCATACTGATTCAGCGCATCAAAGGTTGCTGTACCAATGGTTTTGGGGTGTAAAGCAAACCCGGGGTTAACGTATGCAAAGCTATCAACCCATAAAGACGGGTCAGGATAGGGGCCCGGATAGGAAAAATCTTCAACAAATGGCAGCTGAAGAGGAGTCACAGATTCTTTGTCAACGGTTTCCGTTTTTGTTTTTTGTCCGGTTTTTAAAGGGTTTATGTCCAGGGGTAATAATACCTCCTGAGCATAAAGGCTTAATGAAAATATCAGAAAAAGAAAAACTATGCTGAAATATTTTTTAATCATTGGGAAAATTTGAACCGGTAAATGATTTTTATTCTTTTACAAAACAATTTAACCCTCATTATATTGTTTAAGAATGTTGTTGCGAACAAACTTTTTTACTTCAAAGTTTATTTATTCGCTGGGGAAATCGTCTGCACGCCTGTACCAGATGTTAATACTTTCTCCTCTCATAATAAGTGGTTGCTCCAGTGGGTCGGGGTCCTGCCTGAAGGCTTTTGCCTGTGATACGGGAACATTGTTTTCAAAAACTTCATTACCAACCACCAGGAATGCATCCCTGAGAATCCTGAATACTTCTTCGGGAGATTTCATTTTCAGATCAGGGGTTTCAATGGACAGGGTTTCTGTAAGATATTCATCAAAATCAAAAATACTATCGGAGCGGTAATAAATATCGACGGTACTTCCCATTTCAAGACGTTCGCGTCTGTCAGTTACGCTGGGGCTTTGCCGGTATACTCTTGCATCATCTGTTTCATCATCCAGATAGAATTCCTGCCCCACATTGAGCGAAGAACTGTTTAAAAGCTGGATGGCTTCTTCTCTTGTTTTCCCAATGAGTAATGGCACGTAAACACGGGTATCTGCTGCACCGTCGCCAAGTACCAGGTCGATTCTGGTACCTTTTTCGATCATGGTTCCGGGCTCAATGGTTCCCTGATTGAATTTTTGCTGCAAAACGGCATTACGTGCAATATTAGGAACGTATTCAAGTCTTCCGGCCTGCAAACCATGTGTCTCTAGCATGGCAAGTGCCTGCCTGAGCGACAAATCTGTCAGATCGGGCATGGCAATCATTTCCGGTAAAATAGCTACCGTAGTTAGATAGATGGTACGGTTTTTCTTCACTTCAATGCCAGGTGACGGATTTTGCGTTGCAACAGATCCCTTTTCCCGGGTTGTATCGAAAATTGAATCATTGATATTGGCTCTGAGATTCATGCTTTTCAACAGGCTTTCCGCCTCCTCTTTCTGCAGGCCATCAAGATTGGGTACCGTTATGGTTTTTCCATGCATGGTGTAAAGATCCAGTGCTTTGAGCGATACCCAAAGCAGGACTACGATAGTGGCTGCTGCCAGTAAAATATGGGTGCGGAAAGTTTTACTTTTTATGAAAGAAATAATGCTCATGGTCTGATTTGAAGTTTTCGGCAGCAAAATTACTAATTAATTAATGATATTTCTGGCATTTTATTGTTTTAGCAACCGCCGGATCAATTAAGTTTGATAAAAAATTTGTTGCTGTAAAAAGAAGTCTTCTAACTTTGCGCATAAATTAACGACTATGAAGAAAAACATTGCCCTGGTGGCCGGAGGTGACTCCGGAGAATATGTAATATCCGTAAACAGTGCTAAAATCATCAGGAAAAATCTTGATCCTGAAAGGTTTAATGTTTTCCTGGTGCAGATATCCCAAAAAAGATGGGTATATCTGGATGATAATAATCTGGAACATCCTGTTGATAAAAATGATTTCAGCATCTTAGCTGAAGGGAAGAAGATTTTATTTGACTGTGCATTGATCACCATTCATGGTACACCGGGTGAGGATGGCAAGCTTCAGGGATATTTTGAACTTCTGGGAATTCCTTATACAACTTCAGGCCTTCTGCAATCTGCCATTACGTTCAATAAGCATTTTTGTAATGCCCTGGTTGCTCAGTGGGGTATAAAAGTAGCCAGATCAGTAAAGTTTTTCAAAAACGAGAAACCCACTATTGGTGATGTTTTAAGCAAGGTAAACCTTCCTGTATTTGTTAAACCCAATAAGGGTGGTTCAAGCCTGGGCACTACTTTCGTAAATGATACCCAGGAATTACTCCCTGCAATAAACGTATGCTTTGAGCACGATGATGAGGTTTTTATTGAGGAATATATTGAGGGCACTGAGCTAACCTGTGGGGCATACATGCGCAAAGGAGAACTTCTGGTGCTGCCTGTTACAGAGATTGTGAGCAAGACAGAAGCCAGATTCTTTGATTATCAGGCCAAATACACCCAGGGTGCTGCCGACGAAATTACACCTGCCCGCATACCCGATGAGATTACAAGGCTTGTGCAGGAAACCACTTCATTTCTTTACAGAAAACTCGAACTTAAGGGGATTTGCAGGCTGGATTATATTCACAGCAATGGGTTATTGTTTTTTCTTGAAGCTAATATTACTCCGGGTATGTCGGAAAGAAGCATCGTTCCTCAGCAGGCAGAATATATTGGTATCAGTTTGAAAGAGTTGTTTACTGATGTATTGGAGGAATCGATGCGTGTGGGCTGAAAACTAAAAATAGTTCAGCGACATCAGATACTCAGCAAGCATTTTGGTGGCTTTGTATCTGTGGCTGATCCGGTTTTTTTCCTGCAAAGGCATCTGGGCAAAAGTTTCTTTGTAGCCTCTTGGTACAAATATCGGGTCGTAGCCAAAACCTTCTTTACCGCGTTTCTCATCAATAATCTCGCCTTCAGCAATACCATTGAAAAGTAGTTCATCTCCATCTATTATCAGGGCAATTACTGTACGAAACTGCGCCCGGCGGTTATCTGAGTTTTTTAATTCATCCAGAAGTTTATCCATGTTTGCATTGCTATCTTTGTCTTCTCCTGCATATCTTGCCGAATGAACACCGGGTCTTCCGTTTAATGCATCTACTTCAAGGCCGGTATCATCTGCAAAACAATTAACCCCAAACTTATCATAAATATAACGGGCTTTTTGAAGTGCATTTTCTTCGAGTGTGTCATGGGTTTCGGGTATATCTTCATGAAAACCCAGGTGATCAAGACCATTAAGTTCAATGCTGTCGGGAAGCATGGCTTTGATTTCCTCCAGTTTTTTGCGATTCTGGGTTGCAAATACGATTTTCACCATAGTATTAATTTAAAAACCTGCAGCCAAAATACGAACCACAAAGGTTTATATCTTGGCTGAAATAAAAAAACATAAAAAAGTCTCAGATTCGTTTATTCGAGTTCGAGCAAAACAAAGTTTTTGGGAATTATTTCACCCAGTTTCACATTGATGGCTTTTATTGATCCATCAAACGGAGCCAGCAATACATTTTTCATTTTCATGGCTTCCAGAATAAGCAGGCGATCTCCTTCTTTAACTTCATCTCCTTCTTTTACGAAAATTTCCGGTACATTCCCTGGCATGAAAGCCCTGATTTTGGAAGGATCGATTGGCTCATAAGGCTTCCGGTTATCGTTCATTTTGTTGGAAAGTGTTTTATAACCTGCCTCATTAACCATCAGTGTTATAAATTTACCCTCGTTTGATTCAACCAGTTTTTCTTCGTTGTTTTCCATTTTATAATACATTAAAAACGCACAATATTTTTCTATTCAGTTATCGGAAGCGCTTATCTTAAAATGGAGGAATACCATGTTTCTTGGTTGGCCTGAGTTCCGATTTCTGACTTGAAACTTCGAGTGCGTGCACAACAAACCTGCGTGTTTCAGAGGGTTCAATAACGGCATCAATATATCCGTGTGCCGCTGCAACATATGGATTGGCAAACTTCTTTTTATACTCTTCTACTTTTTCCTGGCGCACCTGCTCAGGATTTTCTGCATTTTTGATTTCATTGCGGAAAATAATATTCGCCGCACCCTCCGGACCCATTACTGCAATTTCAGCTGTTGGCCATGCAAAAACAAAATCTGCCCTGAGATGTCGTGAGCACATGGCAATATAACCACCACCATAGGCTTTGCGAAGTATGATGGTAACCTTGGGAACTGTAGCTTCAGAGTAGCTGTAAAGAATTTTAGCCCCGTGGCGGATCACCCCTGCATGCTCCTGATCAATCCCGGGCAGGTAGCCGGGCAGGTCAACCAGGGTTAACAACGGAACATTAAATGCATTGCAAAAACGGATAAATCTTGCAGCTTTATCAGAACTGTCAACGTCAAGCACTCCGGCAAGTACCAGCGGCTGGTTTGCCACAAAACCAACGGTATCACCGTTTATGCGTCCGAATCCTATTACCATGTTGGCAGCAAATAACTCCTGCACTTCAAAGAATTCACTATCGTCACTTATAGATTTGATAACATCTCTTACATCGTAAGGTTCCCTGGGATCGGTAGGGATGATATCATCAATTTTGTATTGGCGGATTTTGGGTGCCTTTTTGGGGAAAGGATCAGCCTTTTTGGCATTATTCCATGGGATGTATGTTACCAGCTTTTTAATTTGCTGCAGGCATTCCTGCTCACTTTCAGCGAAGAAGTGTGCATTGCCGGTTATTTCCGAATGCACCCGTGCACCACCAAGCTCTTCCATGCTGATCTCTTCTCCGAGGACTGATTTGATCACCTCAGGCCCGGTAATGAACATTTTGGAAATTTTGTCAACCACAAAAACAAAATCAGTAAGTGCAGGCGAGTAAACTGCACCACCGGCGCAGGGCCCTAAAATAACTGAGATCTGAGGTATTACACCTGAAGCAAGGGTATTGCGGTAAAAGATCTCACCATAACCGGCAAGTGAATTAACTCCTTCCTGGATCCTGGCACCACCTGAGTCATTGATCCCTATAATGGGAATCTTCAGGTTCATGGCATGATCCATGATTTTAGTGATTTTTCGGGCGTGCATAATACCCAGTGAACCACCGGCAACGGTAAAGTCCTGTGCATAAATACAAACGGGGAAGCCATTTATGGTGCCTGTTCCGGTAATTACTCCATCGCCGGGCAGATGTTTTTTGTCCATGTCAAAATCCCGGGCAGCGTGCTCCACAAATAAATCGTACTCGTGGAATGAATTGGGGTCGAGCAGTGTAATTATCCTTTCCCTTGCGGTCATTTTGCCCATAGATTGTTGTTTTTCTATGGCTTTTACACCTCCGCCCAACAAAGCCCCCTGCATTCGCTTTTTAAGATCCAATGTCTTTTGTTTGATCGACATATTAGTTAGTTTTTTATATTAAATCGCCTTAATTATTGTAAAACCTGCAATTTATTAACTTTTTTATCTCTTTTTTAATCAGAAAAATCAGTCAAAGTAATGAAAAAAAAATGAAAACATCTCTTTTTTTCTTTTTGATTTCTCATGCTGTACCATTCACTATCGCATCTAATTTTATTGTATTTAGAGAAGTGTGAGTTAATTTAATTCCGGGGTTATAATTAATTTGTGTTTTGTAACCTTCTTGTCATTTTTTATGCTTATAAAATATATCCCGGGTTTCATACCATTTAAGGGTAGCCTTAATTTATGATCATAATTTTCAATTGTAACTGACCTGGAGATTATTACATTACCTGTTGAATTAAATAATTTGACTTCTATTGTACCTCGGTAATTTTCAAAACTTAAATACACTTGATAATTTGCCGGATTAGGGTAAATCACAACTCTTTCTTCTGCAAAAATCTCCGGCACATTAATTTGTGTTTCTTTGAAATTGGCAAATATTTTTTTCTTTTTATCAGGCATTTCGAATTGAAAACCTGTATTTGAAGATAGGGCCTGGCCCAAAGTGTCTGTCCAGTTTAAAAAAGTGTATCCTTCATTGGGTATTGCCTGTAATTTCACAATTTCGTTTTCTGCATAATATCCCTGTCCTGTGACAGTTCCACCCAGTGCAGGAATAATATCTACTTTCACAAAATTGGTTTTGGCATTAGGGTCATACCCGTAAAGAACGAGCGGGTCTTCATTTTCCGGATCAAGCCAGGGCTGGAGCGATGTTGTTTCTGTTTCCCCGTTTGCCTGCCAGTGCCGGTAAAATTTTCCGTAAAAATCGGGTAGGGTTGGGCTGCTGCAGCTGGCACCCCCACCGGTAAGTGTGCCAATGATTAATCCGTCCTGATCAAAGAGTGGAGATCCTGATGATCCACCTTCTGTAACTCCATGTCCCGATTGAGTTTCAGCCCAGATGGTTCGCCAGAATCCACCGGCCAGCCCACCCGAAAAAGTTGCGGTTGTGGTTTCGGTAACAAATGTTGAAACCTTTTTGGCATCACCTGATGGATGATGAATGCTTACACCGTGTTCAGCTGCCCTCGATGATCGGCTCCATCCATTATAATAAGGGTTCCAGGTATCCGGCACATCTTCTTCGAGTTGCAGGAGTTTAAAGTCTGAACCTCCCTGAACAGATGCCTTTGACAGGACTGTGCTTCCGGTTATTACCATATCGTCAGGAACATTGCCGGTACTGGAGCAATCAGCATATTCATTGTTAAAATAGAATTGCCAGACCAGGTAATCAGCATCACTGGCACTGGCTCCACAATGGTCGGCAGTGAGGAAGTAGGGAGCACCATCTTCAAGGGTATTGTTAACCAGTGATCCACTGCAATTAAACCAGCTTGAGCCGGATCTGAGCAATATTCTTGCAACACCGCGTTTTTGCTTTTGCCACATTTCGCCTTCCGGGCAATTGATATTAACATTGCATGGGCCGGATGATTTATCGGTTTGCGGATCGGAGAAAAGGTAGATCAGTTCTTCCAACATAAATCCGGGTATACCCAATTTGGGATCATTTATAGAATGGTATTCTATTATTAGTTCAGAGCCGGGCAAAACCCGGGTTGACAAAATTCCGTGATCACGATTGTTTTTATGGGTAAATGCTCCGGCAAAGTAATTATCCGCAGGGTTGTAAATAAATAATTTGTCGTTCTCAGGAATATGAATATCGGTAAATACAACCCCCAGTTGTTGAGCATAAGGGACATGAATTTTAAGCTGCCATAGTACCGTATTGTCTTCCAGCTCGAAACGGGTTGCCATTTCAGAATAACTTCTTTGAACCGGTATTGAAAATCCTCTGAGCAGGGGGTCTTTGTCAATGGGATCCGGAATTTGAGGGGGTGTGAATTTGTAAATCTGTGCAGTTAATTTACGATGGTCAATACTGTACTTCATTCCGGAGGGGATTTCTCCGGTACTGATCTGGGCATTATTTTCATTTAAAAACCAGATGAAAAGTATAATAAAGGTAATGATTGCCCTCATGGGTTTTAAGGTATGTGCATTAACAGATTTAAGGGATAAAATGTATTAGTATGTCCGATACAAACGTACCGATTTTTTTTTATTTAAAAAAGCTGGAGTTTTGTAATTACCTGTTCAGGAACTAAGAGTCTCAGGCTTGATATTTATAAGTTGATTTTCTTTTTCTAAGTTCAACCTGAAACACTTTTACTTCCGGTTTTTTTGTCATTTCAGGGTTTGCCAGCCTTTCAATAAGCAGGTTCATAGCCTCCTGGCCCATCTGGTAGCCTTGCTGTTCCACAGTGGTAAGAGGTGGTTCAACAATAGAAGCAATGGGATCATCGCCAAAACCGGCAATGGCTATATCTCCGGGTATTTCATATCCATGGTTTTTGAGCAGGTTCATAACTGCTACAGCAGTAAAGTCATTTACTGCAAAGATGGCATCAATCAGGGGTGCAATTTCCAGAATGCTGTCGCGGTTTTCATCTACTTTTCGGGGCGTATCGCAGGTGATGACCAGTTCAGGATCAAAATCCATGTTGTTTTCTTTCAATGCCTGAATATATCCCTGCTGCCTGTCCTGGCCAATCATTAATTGAGGCAATGTTCCCAGGTGAAGAATTTTTTTGCATCCCATTTCAATAAGATGTGATGTAATAAGACGTGCACCATTGAAATCATCGGTTATTACCCGGTCGGTTTCAATTTCTTTACATACACGGTCAAGAAAAACCATGGGAACCTGGTTGTTGTAAACAGTTTTAAAGTGTGAAAAATCTTCAGTTGTTTTACTTATGCAAACCAGCAAACCATCAACTCTGTGATCCAATAATGCCTGTACATTCATTTCTTCGCGAATGTAGTCTTCATTCGACTGACAGATCATTACCCGGTAACCTTTACTATATGCAATATCTTCAATACCGCTAATGATAGACGAAAAGAAATGATGGACAATTTCCGGAATTACGATCCCTATGGTGTTGGAAACCTGTTTTTTTAAACTTAATGCAAGAGCATTGGGCCGGTAGTTGACCTTCTGGGCAAAAGCCTTGATCTTATTGCGTGTGGCTTCGCTGATATCGGGGTGATCTTTCAATGCCCGTGAAACAGTTGATGCAGAAACCCCGAGAGCCTTTGCAATATCGTTTATGGATGTTAGATGTGGCTTCATTTGTTTTTTTAATTTATTGCAGATTCAATGATGCACTAGCAGGCATTAAAAATACGAAAAATACCCGAAGCATGTGGGATTATTTAAGGCAATAATGATGTACTGAAAGGCGTTCACAAATCAGAAATTCTCACATGTTAACAGGAAACGGAATTCATAAAAGTTATTTGGGTCAAAACACTTTAAAATAAAGGGACAGATAAAGTTGTCGGATTCCGGTTATGAAAAGTTTATAGAAACTGATGTTAAATGTACGTTTGTTTTTAATAAGTTCAGAACATTTTAATACAATATGTTGTTAAGGCTGCTAAAATTTAATTTATCGCAAACGATACCGCAAACGTTTGCGGTTAAAAAAGTGCTCAATTTATTGATTGTCAGTTATGAAAATCGTTGATATCTCGTTTTTTTTTATACTTTTGCTAGTCTCAAAATTATTGAGGAAATTCACGTAATTTTTCAATCAAAATTAGCTACAGGTTATTTTTTCATTTTTAATCAAAAGAAGCAATTCTGACGATTTTTGGGAGTCTGGGAAAATAACTTAAAAGTCTGATAAAAGAATGTTCATTATTATCGATAATAATGAACCATAAAGTCTTATACTTAAATTTTAATTATTAATCAAAAAATTATTCAACATGGTAAAGAAAATTGCCAGATTATCTATTTTACTATTTATGGTTATGGGTTTGACAACCTACGGTCAAACCGGCCTAATAAATGGTACAGTGGTCGATGCGGCCACAGGAGAAACCCTGCCGGGAGCCAGCGTAATGGTTCGTGGCACAACTACGGGTTCTATTACGGATTTCGATGGTAGGTTTGAGTTTTCCGCCCCTGCAGGTGAGCATACAGTTGTTGCCAGCTTTGTAGGGTACCTTCAAAGCACAAGGCAAATTACCCTTGCTGCCGGAGAAACTGTTACCATTAACTTTGAGCTTGCTTCCGACGTTCAATTGCTGGAAGAATTTGTTGTAATTGGTTATGGTATCCAGAGAAGAGAAGATGCAACCGGTTCAATAGCTGTTGTTGGAGAAAGAGATTTCAACAGAGGAAACATTACAACACCCAGTGAGCTTCTCATGGGCAAAATGGCCGGAGTCCAGATCACTTCAGGTGGTGGTGCTCCCGGTGCCGGTGAAACCATTCGTATTCGNGGTGGATCATCTCTTTCGGCTCTCAATGATCCTTTGGTTGTAATTGATGGTATTCCTGTTGATTCAAGAGGAATAAGCGGGATGAGAAGTGCGTTGAGTATGATTAATCCAAATGATATTGAAACTTTTACTGTATTGAAAGATGCTTCGGCTACTGCAATTTATGGTTCAAGGGCATCCAATGGTGTAATCATCATAACTACCAAAAAAGGTAAAGAAGGTCAGGAACTGCGTTTACAATACAGTGGTACCTATTCTTTGTCATCCAATATCAGAACGGTTGATGTTTTAGGTGCCGACGAGTTCCGGAATTTTATTAATGAACGTTTTGAAGGACGGGAAAATATTCTCAACCTTCTGGGAGATGCATCCACCGACTGGCAGGACCAGATTTATCAAAATGCCTTTGGTCATGATCATAACATATCGGCAACGGGTTCTGTCGGAGTTGTTCCTTATCGTGCATCATTAGCCTACTCTTCCAATGACGGGGTTTTGAAAACGGATAACATGAGCCGGACAAGTTTATCTGTTAGCCTGAATCCATCTTTGCTGAATGACGACCTTAAGATTAATGTTAACGCCAGAGGTGTTAATGTAAGAAACCAGTTTGCTCCTAATGTAGCCATAAATAATGCCGTTCAGTTTGATCCTACCCAACCGGTAAGAGTTGATGATGACACCTTTGGTGGGTATTTTGTGTGGGCCGATACTCAAAGTGGACTCCCAAAGGGTACTGCTACCCATAACCCGGTTGCCCGCCTTGAACTTACTGATGACAATTCAACAGTAAACCGGTTTATCGGTAATGCACAGTTTGATTACAGGATGCCATTCCTTCCCGATCTGCGCGCAAATCTTAACCTGGGGTATGATTACTCAAAAAGTGACGGAATGGTATTTGTTCCTGATTTTGCAGCATGGAATTACATTCCTGGAGGCACTGATCGTATGTATGATCAGGAAAAGAGAAATGAACTTATAGATTTTTATCTTAATTATGCAACTGAACTGCCCGGGTTGCAAAGCCGCATTGATGTGATGGGTGGTTACTCATGGCAGCACTTCTGGGAAGGTGGTTCCGCCTTTGAAACCAACATCCCCAATAACCTCGCCTTCCGCAACAACCACAGCCAGGATAGCCTCGCAATACAGGAAGATACTCAATGGAGAACAGAGTATTACCTCGTCTCTTTTTTTGGTAGGTTGAATTACAGTTTGATGGATCGTTATTTATTTACTTTCACACTCCGAAACGATGGTACTTCAAGGTTTGTAGGTGAAAATCAATGGGGTCTTTTCCCTGCAGCTGCTTTCGCCTGGAGAATCGATCAGGAGAACTTTATGCAAAATGTGGGAGTTGTTTCCGAACTTAAGTTCCGTTTAGGATATGGTGTAACCGGACAACAGGATTTAGGTGCCGGTAACTATCCTGCACTTGCAAGATATACATTAAGCCGCCAGGGTGGTTATTATTTCTTTGGGGAGGACCGCATGGGAACCCTGCGCCCCGAAGGTTATGATGAGAACCTGAAGTGGGAAGAAACCACCACATACAACGTTGGGTTTGATTATGGCTTTGCCAATGACCGGTTTACAGGTTCTCTTGACTTTTATTTCAGAGAAACCAAAGACCTTCTGAATTTCATCTCTATTCCTGCAGGTACCAATCTTACCAATGCAATTCTTACCAATATCGGTAATATGGAAAACCAGGGTGTTGAGTTTACAATAAATACCCGTCCGGTTGTTACTTCTGACCTGGTATGGCGATTGGGTTTCAATGCTACCTACAGCGAAACTAAAATCACCAGGTTAATTGCCGCTGAAGATGAAAACTACTTAGGAGTTTTTACCGGAGGTATTGATGGTGGCGTAGGTAGTAACATCCAAATCCACAGTGAAGGCTTTGCCCCTAACTCATTCTTTGTTTATCAGCAGGTTTATGATCAGGATGGCAACCCTATCGAAGGTGTATATGTTGATAGAAATGGTGATGGTCAAATTACCGATGATGACAAATACCACTTCAGAAACCCTGCTGCAAAATACTATTTAGGAATAAACTCCGGAGTTGAGTTCAGAAACTGGGAATTTACATTTGCCGGACGTGCAAACATTGGCAACTATATGTACAACAATGTCAGCTCCATGAATGGTAACTTCAGTCGCTTGTATCGTTCTGAGGGTCCTTATCTGAGTAATACCGCCGGTGATGTTTCGGTTGCTAACTTTAACAACCCGAGATACTGGTCTGATTATTACATCCAGGATGCTTCTTTCTTCAAAATGGATAACATGAGTTTAGCATATAATTTTGGGAACACACTTGGAGGTAATACCAATCTTATGGTTTCCTTTACTGTTCAAAATGCTTTCATCATTACCAATTATGAAGGTCTGGATCCGGAAATTGCTTTTGGAATTGATAATAACTTTTATCCTCGTCCAAGGAGTTTTGTTCTCGGTGTAAATCTTAGGTTGTAATAAAAATTTAAAATGAAAATGATTATGAAAAAAATAATGTATAAAATAGCATTGATCGCTATACCGCTTTTTGTTATTACTTCATGCATTAAGGACCTGGATGTTGTGCCTATTGATGATAGTGAAGTAACATCAGCAACAGTATACGATGATCCCCAGGCCTACAGGCAAGTATTAGCCAAGCTTTATGTCGGATTAGCCATCTCTGGGCAGGAAGGTCCTGCCGGAATGCCTGATATATCAGGTATTGATGAAGGCTTTAGCCAGTATATGCGCCAGTTATGGGTTCATCAGGTTTTAACAACCGACGAAGCTGTTGTTGCATGGAATGACCCCTCTTTGCCTGAAATGATGTTTCAGCAATGGTCGCCTAGTAACGAATTCGTAACTGCAATGTACAACCGTATCTTTTATCAGATATCTCTTGCCAACGAATATCTCAGGCAAACTACTGATGCCAGATTGAATGACAGAGGAGTAGATGCTGATCTTAAAGCCACCATTCAGATTTACAGAGCTGAAGCAAGGTTCTTAAGGGCATTGAGCTACTGGCATGCTATGGACCTTTTTGGTAATGTTCCTTTTGTTACTGATGAAGACCCCATCGGTGCATTCTTGCCAGAGCAAATTCAAAGAGCTGATTTGTTTGCTTTCATTGAAAGTGAATTGATTGATATTGTTGATAATTTGCAAGCTCCTCCACATCCTGAATATGGCCGTGCAGACAGAGGTGCAGCATGGACGCTTCTTGCCAAGCTTTACCTGAACGCAGGTGTTTATACTGGTACTCCCAGATGGACCGATGCTCTCAATTATTCGGAATTGGTAATTGCATCTGGTTATGAACTGGAGCCCGAATATGCACACCTGTTTAATGCAGACAATAACCCTGTTGAGAACCCGGGGATGAAAGAGATGATTTTCGCCGTTCGCTATAACGGTGAACATACCCGCACCTATGGAGGTACAACGTTTGTTATCAGTGCCGCAATAGGAGGTGATATGAATTCTCTCGATTATGGAACATCCGGCAAATGGGGTGGGCATCGCACTACTAAAAATATTGTTGACTTATTCAATTATGATAATGAACCCATTGGTAATTTTGATGAGAATGATTCCAGGGCTAAGTTTTATACAACAGGTCATGATGTAGAGATCAATGATAGAACTGAATTTACCGACGGTTATGCAGTGGTTAAATTTACGAATCTCACACGAGCCGGAAACCCGGGGAGAAACCTTGAGTTTGCTGATACAGATTTCCCTGTATTCCGTTTAGCTGATGTTTATCTGATGTATGCTGAAGCTCATTTAAACGGAGGAGGTGGTGATCTTGCTACAGCCGTAGGTTATATAAATCAGTTGAGAGAAAGAGCCTTTGGAGATAACTCCAGAAATATTACATCTGGTGATCTTACACTTGAATTTATTCTCGACGAACGCGGTCGTGAACTTTTCTGGGAAGCCCATAGAAGGACAGATCTTATAAGGTTTGGAAAATTCGCCGGACCTACCGATTATGTCTGGCCATTTAAAGGCGGTGTAGCAGCAGGTATTCCTACCAATGCACGCAATAACCTTTTCCCGCTGCCATTTACCGATACTTCTGCCAATCCAAACCTGGTGCAAAATGATGGTTATTAATCATTTAGGCCCTTTTTGGATGGTATTTTTCAAGTATCACATATTGAAACCTGTTTAACTATTTAAATTACTGAAAATGAAAAAAATATCAATAATATTCGCACTCATGGCAGTTGTTATTGTATGGACTGCCTGCGAAAAAGATGACGAAAAGATAACACTGGACCTATCTGAAAGTGTTGCCCCTGTTCTCGGGGATTTAAGTCATATTGTGCTCCATGAGGATCATGCTACCGATACACTTACCATTTCCTGGTCACAAGCCGAATATGGTTCAATAAGCCTTCCTTCGGTTACTTACCGATTGAATTTAATTCATGCTGATACTATTAATTTTCTGCTTACAGAAACAAATAATCATCAGCACAGTCTTACTGTCAACTCATTAAACAACAGGCTTCTGAGTCTTGGATTTGAGCCTGATGTTTCTGTTGAAGTGCAGTTTAGGGTAAGTTCTTTTGTTCGTGTTGAGGATAACGGAACGATGCTTCGGTCTGTGCCGGTAACTGCAACTTTAACTCCTTTTGAGTCAGATACAGATCCTGAAGTTTCAGTTCTTTGGGTACCCGGTGCTTATCAGGGCTGGAGTCCTGCAACTGCACCTAATATTTATTCAACCACTGGTGATGATATTTATAAAGGGTATGTACATTTTCCGGCAGGAACAACCAACCTTGACTTCAAGTTTACAGGTCAGCCCAACTGGGAAGGACCCAATTATGGTTTTGGAGGCGAAGGTGTTCTGGATACTGATCCGGGTGCAGGCGATCTTTCTGTTCCTGAAACAGGTACTTACTATATGACTGTTAATACTGAAGCGCTTACCTGGAGTTACCAGGTACGTAATTATGCACTCATTGGTACATTTAACGATTGGGCAGCCGATGAGCCNCTGACCTGGGATAATGATGCTAAGGTCTTTACCATTACTATGGATTTTGTGGTTGATGACAAATTCAAGTGGAGAGCCAATGGTGCATGGGCTATCAATTATGGTATAAAAGACCCTGACGATGGTACACTGGTTCAGGATGGTGCTGATATTACTATAGAGGAAGCCGGTAATTACACCATTATTCTTAACCTTTATAACGTAGTGCCTACTTATGAATTAATCAAGAATTAAGATGTCCCTGTTTTAATATTAAAATGGCCCCCGAATGCTAAACAAGCGTTCGGGGGCTTAATTTTAACAGTTTTGGTATTGAATTTTAAAACATTTTAATTACTATGAGTATAAGGATAACCCGCTATGTAAAAGTATACGCAATGCTGCTTGTGTTAGTGCTTTCATTTTTTACTGAAGGCATGACCCAGAAACTACCTGAAAGAATTGAGCCTCCTTTCTGGTGGACAGGCATGAATCATACAGATTTGCAAATCATGGTATATGGCAATAATATTGCTCATACAAGGGTGAAAATTGAATATCCGGGATTAATATTACGTGAAGTTGTGGCGGTTGAAAACCCGAATTACCTGTTTTTATACCTTGACATCCATAATGCTTTACCAGGAAATTTTGACATTCATTTTTATGATCAAGAAGAAATCCTTTATACATACAATTACGAATTTATGCGAAGGGACTATAGTGCTAGAACTCTTCAAGGATTCGATGCTTCGGATGCAGTTTACCTTCTGATGCCCGACAGGTTTGCCAACGGAAATCCTGATATTGATAACCTTCCGCATATGCTGGAAAAGGTTGATCGTAAAAATCCTGATGCACGTCAGGGTGGCGACATACAGGGAATTATCAATCACCTCGATCATATTGCTGACATGGGTTTTACTGCTATCTGGATAAATCCGCTACTGGAGAATAATCAACCACGGTATTCTTACCATGGGTATGCCATTACCGATTTTTACCGGATCGATGCTCGCTATGGATCCAATGAAGATTTTAAGAAACTTGTTTCGGAGGCCCGTAAGAAGGGACTTAAGATTATTAAGGATATGGTTTTGAACCATTGTGGACATTATCATTGGTGGATAAAGGATATCCCCACTCAGGATTGGATACACCAGTGGCCTGAGTTTACCCGCGTTGCATATTCTTTAGCTACATTGGCAGACCCGCACTATGCCAAATCAGATTTTATACGATATAATCAAGGCTGGTTCGACACCAATATGCCTGATCTTAATCAACAAAACAGGTTGCTGGCCGACTATTTAATTCAAAACAGTATCTGGTGGATTGAATACGCCGAAATAGGGGGAATCAGGCTGGATACCCAGCCATTTGCTGATAAGGATTTTGTATCACAGTGGGCTTGCCGCATAATGTCAGAATATCCTGATTTTAATATTGCAGGAGAGCAATGGAGTTTCATGGTGCCATTTAGTGCTTACTTTCAGGGAGGAAAAGAACAATACGACGGTTATAACTCCTATATTCCAACTGCATTTGATTTTCCACTGTTTGATGCAATAGGTAAAGCTTTTAACGAAGAACATGGCTGGAATTCAGGAATGTCCCGGTTATATAATATAATAGCTCAGGATTTTCTCTATGCCGACCCTTACCATCTTGTTATATTTGGAGATAATCATGATACTGACCGTATTTTTACAAGACTGGGCGATGATGTAGATAATCTCAAACTTGCCATCGCTTTTCTGTCAACTACACGTGGTATTCCTCAGTTTTACGCCGGGTTTGAAACCCTTGAATCTGCTTATGAACACGACGGACATGGAATTCTAAGGGTGCCTTATCCGGGTGGATGGCCCGATGATACGATAAATGCATTTACAAGGGAGGGTAGAAACAAACTTCAAAATAAGGTAGTGGATTATATGAGTCATCTGCTTAATTATCGAAAGAATAATTCACTGCTCCATTACGGAAAGCTCAAACATTTTGTGCCCGAAAATAATGTGTATGTTTATTTTCGGTATAATGATATGGAATCTGTTATGGTTGTGCTCAATAATAACAACGATGATGTGTTTTTGGATTTACGCAGATTTGCTGAACCAACCAAAGGTTTCAAATACGCACATGATATAATTACGAACCAGGTCTTTCCTTTTGCTGAGGAATGGTCGATCTCAGCCAAACAAGCACTCATTCTGGAACTCAAATAATCTGGTTTTAATTCCCGGTGCACCATTACTTTTCTTAATGCTGATTCCAAACAACTTATAACTATTCGGGTGATTCATTTTTTCCCTTTGAGAATTTCTCGTTGGGGTTACTGTAATTTGTAAACCTTCAAAAAATTCAGAAAATCAGCTATTTTAATTGAAATTAATTGATGATTTGACTAAATTTGCAATAGTGTTGCAAATGCAAAACAATTGCGAATATTTTGTGTTGGTTCTTCGGCAGTATGATTTCAATTGATAAATGTAAAAATCGGATTTCTTGAAACGGTTAATTTTCATCTTT
>SL_3KL_010_SEDDRAFT_10001943_pt1 | contig 18912 bp, 16 predicted proteins | sample SodLakKL_010_SED_2_FD_10381 | JGI IMG/M metagenome (IMG submission 10381) | reverse complement strand
ACAGGTCATTCCTGCACAACCCGTTTCAACATGGTCTATCGGCATCAGTGCACCTGAACTCCATTTTTTATTTGTGCCAATGGGCTCCCGGCCCGAAGGCAGGGGTTTCAAAGAAAGGTGGACGGGTGGGAACGAGCGAACCATTTTTGTTTGACTTCTCACAGGTGCACCGTTATGGGATTAGAGTTCACAAACCCCCCGGGTGAAATGCACCGGAAAGTGGTATGGCAAACAGGGAAGCGCCCGGGAGTCCTTCCATGATTTCGCAGGGTTGATTCTCACAGGGCATTGATTCGAAAGAAAGGATGACATCAACGTGGGACAGACTTTGATAATGACGGGAACTCAAGCTGCTGCTCTGGCTGCCAAGCTCTGCCGAGTTCAGGTGATCGCCGCCTACCCCATCACGCCCCAGTCCAAGATTCCGGAAGTGCTCTCGGAGTATGTGGAAAGCGGCCAGTTGAAGGCTGAACTGGTGCGGGTGGAAAGCGAACACTCGGCCATGACGGTGTGCATTTCCGCCTCCCTTGTGGGAGCAAGAGTTTTCACCGCCACGGCGGCCAACGGCTTGGCCTACATGCACGAACAGCTCCACTGGGCCGCAGGAGCACGGCTTCCCATAGTCATGCCTGTCACCAACCGTGGCCTGGGAGCGCCCTGGACCATTCTCAACGACATGCAGGACACCATCGCTCAACGGGATACAGGCTGGATGCAGTTTTACTGCATGAACAATCAGGAAGTGCTGGATCAGACCATTTTGGGCTACAAAATCGCCGAACAGCTGCTCATTCCGGTCATGATCTGTTTTGACGGATTCAGGCTCTCACACACGGTCATGCCCGTGGAAACCCCCTCGGAAGAGCAGGTCGACGGTTTCCTTCCCCCCTACAAAACACCCTACAAGATCGACCCTCAGAATCCCGTCAACATAAACCCTGTGGTGCTCACAGATCCCATTCCGGACCCCCACGGGGAACTCTGTCCAAGCTACATGGGGTTTCGCCACCGTCTGCAGCAAACCTTTGAAGACGCTTGGCCCACCATCGGTGCGGCCACCAGGGAATTTGCCCAGTTGACCGGGCGTTCCTATGAAGACTGCCTTTTTCGGTATCAATGGGAAGATGCGGAAATGCTCTTCGTGACCATGGGATCCCTGTCCAGCGAAGCCACGGAAGCGGTGGACTCCCTGCGCTCGCAGGGAATCAGGGCGGGAGTCATCGGCCTGCGCGTCTTTCGTCCCTTTCCCGCCGCCACCCTCGCTCAGGCCGTTTCCAGGGCAAAAATCCTCCTGGTGGTGGAAAAAGCCATCAGCTACGGTTACGAGGGGGCATTGGCCACGGAACTCAAGGCAGCCCTCTACCAGGAAAACGGAAGCCGCCCCGCCATTTTCAACACCATCGTGGGACTGGGGGGCAAAGACGTCAAACCAAAGGATCTGGAACAGATCGCCCGTGACTCAGCGGAAGAGGCAGCGGAAGGCAAAATCCGAACAAACCCCAGGTGGTTTGGATATGGGATTTAGGGTCCCGGAACCCACAAAAGGAAGGAAAGAGAAAAAGATGTCAACGGCCATACTGGATATACCGGAAAAAGAATACATCATGCCGGGAACCCGAACCTGCGCCGGATGCGGGCTGCCCATCGCCTACCGCTTCATGCTCAAGGCTCTCGGACCCAACACCATCATGACCCACCCCGCCTGCTGCCTGACCATCCTCCACGGCATGTACCCCAAAACGCCCGTCAGGATCAATGCGGTCAACAACACCTTTGCCAGCACGGCGGCTTCGGCGGCCGGCCTCGTCGCGGGATTCAAAGCCACGGGGCAGGATTTCACCGTTCTCGCCATGGCGGGGGACGGCGGAACATTCGACATGGGCATTCAGGCACTGAGCGGCGCCGCCGAACGGGAAACGGACTTCATCTACGTGTGCTATGACAATGAAGCCTACATGAACACGGGTGTGCAGCGATCCAGCGCCACCCCTGCGGGCGCCGTCACCACCACGACTCCCATCCTCCCCAAGGAGCAGTCCAAAAAAGACTTCATTCAGATCATGGAAGCACACCATCCCGCGTACCTGGCAACCACGTGCTCCTCCTACCCCGGCGACGTGTACAACAAGTTCGCCAAAGCCAAGAATATCAAAGGCACCCGCTTCATTCACCTGGCCATTCCCTGCCCCACGGGCTGGGGGTTCCACACGAAAGACACGGTGAAACTCGGGCGCCTCGCCGTGGAAAGCGCCATCATCGTGCTTTACGAAATGGAAAAGGACAAACTGCAGCTGACGGGTAAAAGCCTGAGCATGGCCAAGAGCGGGCGCAAGAAAACGGTGGACGAATACTTGAGCATGCAGGGCCGTTTCAGGAAGATGACCCCTGAGCAAGTGGAAGAATTTCAGAGGCAAACAGACAAACGGTGGGAAGATCTTCTCAGGAGAGCCGGCTTTTGATCTGTTCTCCGTGAATCAGGACAATTTCAAAAATCAGGGGCGCCAAGCTTGACTGGGCGCCCCTTCCGTGAAATCACCACCAGCGCAGCAAAACACTTCCCCACGTGAATCCCGCCCCAAAGGCGGACATCACCAGGTAATCCCCCTTCTTCACCCGGTTCTGCTCCACGAGGGCATCATAAAGGCAAAGAGGAATGGTTCCCGCAGTGGTGTTGGCATAACGGTCCACATTGATGATCACCCTGTCCCTGTCAATGCCCATTCTTTGGGCACAGGCATCGATGATGCGCAAGTTGGCCTGGTGGGGGAGAAACAAGGCCAGATCCTCACCCGTCAGACCATTTCTTTCCAGAATGGCGCCGGAAACCTGAGCCATTTCTTTCACGGCATACTTGAAGACCTGGCTTCCCTGCTGGCGCACATAGTGCTCCCGGTTCCTGACGGACTCCAGCGTGGGCGGCCTCAAACTGCCTCCCGCCTTCAAACATAAAAGATCCCCTCCGCTGCCGTCCGTGTGGTGAATGTAGTCCAGAATGCCATGGTCCTTGTCGGGACAGGGCTCAAGAAGCACAGCACCGGCTCCGTCTCCGAAAAGGATGCAGGTGTTCCTGTCCTGGTAATCCATGATGCGGCTCATGACATCGCTGCCGATGACCAGGATCTTCTCCTGCCCCCCCGATTCGATCATCTGGGCGGCCGTACTGAGAGCGAAAATGAAGCCGGAACAGCCTGCCGAAAGGTCAAAGCCCCATGCCCTGGAAGCCCCCAGTTCCTTTTGCACCAGGCAGGCCGTTGCGGGAAAGGGCATGTCCGGAGTGATGGTGCCCACGATGATGACTTCAATTTCCTCCGGGGAAACCTGGGCCCTTTCCAGGCATTCCCGTGCAGCCCGGACGGCCATGTAGGAATTGCCCAGGCCCGGTTCCAGTATGCGGCGCTCACGGATTCCCGTGCGCGTCAAGATCCATTCGCTGGTGGTGTCCACCATCTTTTCCAGGTCTTCATTGGTGAGCCTCTTTTCAGGGAGAAAGCGTCCCACCGACCTGATATAAGCCGTACGACTGCCCATGACCCGTTCACCTTTTCTATGCTACATCACGCCCTTGTACCAGCCGCCATCAATCTGGATGGACGCACCCGTGATGTATCCCGCCCGCTCGGAGGCAAGGAATGTGACCAGGGCGGCAAACTCCTCCACTGTTCCCAGCCGCTTCATGGGAATGGAGGACTCCCATCTTTGGATGATTTCCTGCGATGTCGTCCCTTCCTTTTGGGCTATGGCCTCTGCCAGAGAACGCACCCGCTCCGTCATGGTGTAGCCGGGGCAGACATTGTTCACCGTGATGTTGTACGTGGCCAGTTCGTTGGAAAGGCTCTTGGCCAGCCCCACCACTCCCGCGCGCACCGTGTTGGAAAGAATGAGCCCGTCAATGGGCTGCTTGACCGAGATGGAAGTCATGTTGATGACGCGGCCCCAACGTTTTTCCATCATGACAGGGACGGCCTCCCGGGTCATGACGATGGTGCTCATGAGGTTCAGGTTCACCCCCTGCAGCCACGTGTCATCGTCAATTTCAAGAAAAGTCTTGGACGGAGGCCCTCCCGCATTGTTCACGAGCACATCCACGGTCCCAAAGTGCTCGATTCCTTTTCTCACAAAGCTCCTGGCCTGCTCCGCATCACTCACATCGGCAGGAATTCCGATGACCTCGGCCCCGGTGGCCGAGCGCAATTCTTCCACCGTTTTGGGAAGCTCGGGATCATCCAGGGCGCAGATGGCCACCCTGGCCCCCTCACGACACAACTCCAGGCTCACGGCCTTGCCCAACCCCTGGCTTCCACCAGCCACAAACGCCACCCTGTCTTTTAAACCAAGATCCATTTTTGCTCCTTTTTCTGCCAACACTTTTCTTTCGCCAGGATTTCACGAACAGCAAACATGTTTTTTCCCCCTCGATTCCGCCCCTTCCCGGGGAAAGGCGTTTTCCCAATCCCCGAAAAATACACTGAGCCAATGGGTCCCCTTCCGTGCTGAAAAGAACTTTCAGCAATGGCAAGGGGCAGGCTCCCAGTGGTAAAGCTGCTGCATGCCGGTGGTGTAGGAACCTTTCCCGTCGTAGACGAAAAAGGGAGGCTTCACCTCCAGTTCCTCTCCCCCACCCTTTCGACACTCCACGTGAACCAGACGGCCTGTGCCGGAGCTGTCGGTGTGAATCATGGTGAGCTGCTTGGGAGCGAATCCGTGCTCCACCGCCGACACCAGAAGGTGAACCAGGCGCCCGGCAGGATAAATGATCGCCAACCGGCCCCCCACAGGGAGAAGATGCCTGCCTGCGGCAAACACATCCTGAACGGACCCCGTGAGTTCATGGCGTGCCTGAGCCTTTTGCCCATGGGGATTCATCCTTCCCGATCGAAGGCGGCGATAGGGAGGATTGGCCACGATGAGGTCGAAGCTTCCGGCAGGATAATGGGCTGCCACGCAGCGGAAGTCCAGGGAAACTATCTCCACAAGATTTTCAAAACCGTTTTCCCCCACATTCCATTTTGCCAGATCCCCCAACTCCTCCTGAAGCTCCACGCCCACAATCTGCCTGGCTTGACCCCGGTGAGCGAGAATGATCGCCACAACGCCACAGCCCGTTCCAAGGTCCATGACCCTGCCCCCGGGCACTGCACGGGTGAGCCCCGCCAGCAGTATGGCATCGAGGGAGAAACGATACCCATCTTTGGGCTGACGCAGGATCAGCCGCCCGTTGAAGAGGGAATCAACGGTCGTTGATGTTTTTCGTTCCATCAGAGGATGGCTTCCTCTTCCTGCAGAAGAGGACGGATGACCAGTCCGCTGCCCACCTTCGGGTAAAAGTAAGTGGATTTGTGAGGCATGATGAGGCCCGCCTCCGCCACTTCCTGCACCTGTTCGATGCGCGTGGGATTGATGAAAAAGCCCAGGTCATAAAAGCCTTTTCTGACTTTTTCCATGGCCTCGCCAAAGTCATGCTTGAAATGAATGTTGTGCTCGTTGGCCAGGAAAGACTCGGACAGCCCCATGAGGTGTTTGAGCAGGATCCGGTCGAGAATCACCACATCCAGGGTTCTCAGTTGCGGGGCAACACCCCCTTGGGCCAGGAAGGCATCGATGGATTCCCTTTTGGACTCAAGAATGTGGAAAAACGCCGCATCTTTTCCCAGGAGCCCCATGACCGTTTTCTGCCCATCGGCACCCTCGCTCAAGCGCTGCTGCCATTCTTCCTGAGCCCCCTCGTCCACCCCATGGGTGGAAATGGTGAAAAAATCCCGGGCTGTCTTCAGGACCCCCTCCAGGTTGGCGCTGTGGAGGTTTTTCAAAAGGCGGTGGGTGGGGAGAATGGTCAACCCTTCCTGGTTCATGTTGGAAAGATAGACCATGATGAATTCAAAGGACGCGTTGGGACCTGCCTGAGGATGTTCACGGCGCATGAGATTTCTGAAATTGACAGCGGTCTCATACCGATGGTGCCCGTCGGCGATGAACAGGGTCTTGTCCTGCATCCGCTCTCTCACCTGTTTCAGAAGCCCCCTGTCCTGGACCATCCAGATTCTGTGTTCCAAGCCCTTCTCGTCTTGGAACGCAAGGACGGGGTCGCCTCTTTTCCCCTGCCTGAGAAAGTGGTCCACTTCCTGNGAGGAATCACCATANAGGGCAAAAACGGGGCTGAGGTTGGCCCGGCAAACACGCATCAGGGCGAGACGCTCATCNTTGACCGCCTGAAAGGTTTTTTCATGAGGCCGTACGTTTCCGGAACTGAAATCTTCAAGGCGCAACGCGCAGATGAAGCCCCGCCTCGTCTGGCGTTCCCTTCCCGCAAGGTCGTAATCCAGCTCATAATAGTAGACCGACGGGGTTTCCTCCCTCAGGAGAATGCCTTCTTCCACCCACTGTTTAAGACTTCCGGCAGCGCGCCGGTGAACATTGTCCTCTTCATTGTCCTGGTCCGTCTTCATTCCCAGTTCCAGCCGGACCATGTTGAAGGGGCTCATTTCATGGAACCGTTCCTGTTCTTCGGGCGATATGACATCGTAGGGAGGAATCACGACCTTGCTGAGGTCGGGAATTCTATTGAGATTGTATCGCAACCCCCGGAATGGGGCGATTTCTGCCATGGTCTCATTGTCCTTTCACTTCGCTGGTTTTATCCGGACACATGCCGATTCAGCCCAACTTATTGATATGAGTCTATGTAGTGGGGTTTTCTTAGCTAGCACAGCTTGGGCCTTTTGACAAGGAAACAAGAGGGGGTGACCCTCCGTCCCAGACATCTCCCATAGCCCTTCCCGAGCACGGGCAGAGCACATGGGCGCGGGGTAATCGTGAGGTAAGGGATTTATTCAGGGCACCGCAGAAAGATCTCTTTCAGGGAGTGTTCCGAGCAGTCAAGGGAGAGGTGAGACTGGCATATAAGGGAAGCCACGGGGAGGGCGCACCATGCGAAGCTCAGAAAAGTCGGCCGCCAGGTGGAGAAGCCCGGTCCTGTTCAGAGTGCAGCGAGCCAGATCGAGCCACTCCCGGGAAGCATCCAGAAGGGCATGGTCACTGCTCGCAACAACGGAATGGTCAAGGGGAATCTCCCGTTCGGGCACGGGTACGGTGCGGGCATCTCCCTTCAGGCCCATGCCGCGAAGTTCCTGCCTGTAAAGCCCGGCCAACTGCCCCGAATGGCTCATGGGTGCATCAAAGAGGAACAAGACAGCCAGCGGTCTGTGGTGGCGAAAAAATTCCATGAGCAACTGCAGGGCCATTTCCGAAACGGGAGAAACACGGAATGACGAGGACTGCCCTGCCAGGTCCCGGACAGCACCATCGTTGGCAAGGATCAGGGGGCGTTCAAGAAGGGCGCTCTCCAGGGTGATGTGCACATTGTGCCCGTCGACCACCAGAAGCTTTTTTTGCCACGCGGAACCCCGTGCGCGTTTGCTTATTCTTTTGAGGCCATCTTTCTGGGGAAAAATTCCTCTGAGGAGGAGGTGCCGCTGGGAGCTCCCCAGGGCATAGCGGTTCCCCACCCACTGAAGAGCGGAACGCCTCGGATATCCCCGGTTCTGAAAATGAAAGAAATCGACCGCCGCCTCTTTCAGACTGGCGTCCACCAGAGGAAGCGCCGACCCGAAGCTCTTTTTTGCATCCATGTTCATGCAATCTTCGAAGGAATTATGGGGAATGCCCTCGATGAACGGGGGATATCCCCTCCTCTGTGCATGGAGAACCCGCGGGGCGCCTGGGCACGGAGCACTTCATTTCCCCTGGGCAGACCCTTCTCTTTGGCTTTCGTATTCTTTTCTGAGCTCTTTCCGCAGAACCTTACCCACCATGGTTTTGGGCAGGGAGTCCCGGAATTCCACCAGCTTGGGAACTTTGTAGGCAGCCAGTCTCTCCCTGCAAAAGGCAATCACCTCTTCTTCCTCCAGGTGTTCCCCCTCTTTGACCACCACATAAGCCTTCACCGTTTCTCCCCGGTGAGGATCGGGAACCCCCAGGGCCACCGCATCCACTATGCTGGGATGTTCATAGAGCACCTCGTCAATTTCCCTCGGGTAGATATTGTAGCCCTTGGCAATGATCATGTCCTTTTTTCGATCCACCACATACACATAGCCCGCCTCATCCATTCGGACGATATCCCCCGTAAGAAGCCAGCCCTCTTTCAGCGTTGCAGCCGTTTCCTCTTCCATTTTCCAGTAAGCCTGCATCACCTGAGGGCCGCGGACAGCCAGTTCCCCGTCCTCGCCCGGGGAAAGCTCCTTTTCGCCCGTTTCCAAATCCACGATCCTGCAATCGGTGTCGGGCAGGGCGATGCCGATGGATCCCGCTTTTCGTTCTCCCTCCAAGGGGTTGCAGTGGGTCACGGGGCTGGCTTCCGTCAAGCCGTAACCTTCGATGATGATGCTCCCTGTCATGGATTCGAACTGCTTGAGAATTTCCACGGGCATGGGAGCGGAGCCGGTCACGCAGTACCTGATGGAGGACATGTCGTAAGACCGGACATGGCCATGGTTCATGATGGCCGAAAAGAGAGTGGGAACGCCTGGGAGGATGGTCACCTTCTTCTTTTGCAGGGTCTTCAGGAACCGCTTGATCTCAAACCTGGGCAGGAGCACCGCCTCGCTTCCCGTGTAGAGAGGCATGTTCATGGAGACGGTCATTCCAAAAACATGGGAAAAGGGCAGTATGGACAGGAATCGCTCTCTTCCCCGGCGAAGATCGGGAAACCAGGAGGTGATCTGCACCACGTTGGCCTGAATGTTTCGGTGGGAGAGCATCACCCCCTTGGCCACTCCCGTGGTTCCACCCGTGTATTGAAGCAGGGCCAGGTCGTCCAGTTCCACCTGGCAGGGGAGCGCATAGGGTTCGTGAGAATCCACAAGCTTCTTGAAACTCAGGACTCGATCATCGTAGGGAACATTGGTGAACAACTTGTTTTTTCTGGCATTCAAGGGATAAAGAAGGCGGAGAAAAAAGGGGAGTTCTTCTTTGAGAGTGGTGACGAGAATCCGCTTTATGGATGTCCTGGGAATGACCTCTTCCACCTTGGGAAAGAGATGGTCGAGCACCACGAGAAATTCCGCTTCCGCATCATTCCACTGGTGGATCATTTCCCTCTGCACATACAAAGGATTCGTGAGCACCACCACCGCCCCAAGGCGCAGAGCGGCATAATAGGCCATGATGGCCTGGGGGCAGTTGGGCAGCATGACGGCCACCTTGCTGCCGCGGCCGACCCCCAGCGCATGAAGCCCTGCAGCCAGCTTCAGAACGCGATGCCACAGCTGTGCATGGGTGAGTTCCGCCCCCAGGAAGCTGGTGGCCGTGTGCCCGCCGTATTTGGAAAGGTTCTTTTCCAGGAGGACCGGCAGACATTCTCCAGGATAACTGATGGACCGAGGAACTCGGGCATCGTAGCTTTCAAGCCACACGCGTTCCATTGAACCCCTCCTTTTTCATGGCCGGCTCAAAGCATCGAAGGCCGCCCTTCCCTTCCATGGGCTCCTGGCGGCAATGGGATTTCAAGGGGCTGTTTCTTTAAAAACCCTGAACAGCACCCCTTCAAATGCCCCTGAAACCTCATGAGCAGGAAGTTTTGTGTTTTTTCACTTCTTCCACAAAAGCAGGCAGGAACTGGAAAAGATCCTCCACGATGCCATAATCCGCCTTGGTGAAAATGGGCGCGTCGGCATCTTTGTTCACGGCTACGATGTACTTGGAGGAACCCATGCCCGCGAGATGCTGAATGGCACCGGAAATGCCAACCGCTATGTAAAGATTGGGATTCACCACCTTGCCCGTCTGCCCCACCTGGTCGGCATGAGGCCGCCAGCCCGAGTCGACTGCCGCACGGGAAGCTCCCACGGCAGCGCCGAGGGCCGTGGCCAAATCTTCGAGGATTTTGAAGTTGTCCGCTTCTTTCAGGCCGCGGCCTCCCGACACAATGATTTCCGCTCCCGAAAGCCCCACGCGCCCGGAAGAATCCAATTCCAGGGATTTCACCGCCGACCTGGCCTCAGGGATGCTCACTTCCACCTTTTCCACCTCGGCGGATTTGCTTTCGTCNGGAACCAGGCAGCTCATCACATTGGGACGGCAGGAAATGAGGGGCATTTCCCCTTCCGCCCACTCGTTCCAACTGAAACATTTCCCGGCATAAACGGGTTTCTTGGCTCTGATCCGGCCGTTTTCCACCACTATGTCCGTGCTGTCCTGCACAAGCCCTGCAAGGAGCCTTGCGGAAAGGCGAGCTCCAAGGTCCTTCCCGTCCACGGAAGCGGGCATAATGACCACGGCAGGATCGCATTTCCTGATGAGATCAGCCACAACGGGAGCGTGAGTTTCCGCGATATACCCTTCCAGTGCGGGGTCATCGGCCACGAAAACCTTTTCCACTCCATAGCGCCCCAGCTCAGCAGCACCTTCCGTGACTCCTGAACCCGCCACAACAGCGCAAAGAGGGACTCCGAGAGCATCGGCAACCCGGCGGCCCTCACTGGCCACTTCATAGGTCACCCGCCGAAAACTTCCCCCACGATATTCTGCAATCACACATACGCATTTTGACATTTTCCCACTCCTCCCCTTTAGATGACCTTGGCTTCTTCGTGCAAAAGCCGCACAAGCTCTCGAGCCTTGCCTTCTGTGTCCAGTCCGCCGTCGATGACAATTCCGGGTTTTCTCTCGGGAGGCATTTCAAGGGACACGACTCGGACTTTCGCCTTCTCCGGGGTGAATTCCGCCAAATCCAGCCCCAGGTCCGCCAGTTTTTTGCTTTGGAGGGGTTTCTTTTTGGCCTTCATGATGCCGGGCAAAGACGCATAACGGGGATTCCACACGGCGTGGGAACCTCCAAAAGTCACCAAAACAGGCAGCGTGGATTCCTGAGTGACCTTCCCCCCTTCGATGGGCCGCTGTATGCTCACCTTTTTGCCGTCACACTCGATGGACGTGGCCATGGCCAAGTGCGGCCAGCCAAGGAATTCGGCAACCATGGGGCCGCGCTGGGCCATATCCATGTCCACGGCACGGGAGCCACAGAACACCAGGTCGGGATTCATTTCCCTGATGGCCGCCGCCACCGCCTGGGCCACCTTGATGCGCCCGCAGCTTTCGAGATGTTCTTCATCGATGAACACCGCATCATCGGCTCCCATGGCCAGGGCCGTGCGCACAGCCTCCACCACTCTTTGAGGCCCATAGCTGAGGATGGTCACTTTGCCACCATGTTTTTCCTTGATTTTGAGGGCCGCTTCCACGGCGAACTCGTCGTAGGGGTTGATGATCCACTTGAACCCGTCCGTCACCACCGATTTTCCGTCACCACTGATGCGAATGACCGACTCCGTATCCGGTGTCTGCTTGAGGATTACCACAATGTTCACGCTGACTCCTCCCTTGCACTTGTGTCGTTATGATTTGAGCATAAAAAGCGCCAGTGAAATCTCTGCAGGCCATGTTTGCGCATGATCAAATTTTTTTTACTAGCATATCCACAGGAAAAGATTCAAGAAAAAACCGTGAAGGCAGGTGCGCCCACCCATTTCCGCCCCTGTGTTTCACCGCTTTCGAAGGGTATTGCGACAAAGAAAAGGGCCCCCAGGGTTCATCTCCGCAAAGTAAAAATTTTGGGAAAAAGCTTGAAGTGGATGATCAGTATGCAGTTGACGCTCGAAACTCTCGTCAGGGGACCTGCCGGCCAGGAGGATGCGTGAAAAAAGAAGGATGGTTTGAAGTGGCCACAGATGAGTTTTCTGCTGCAGGGAACCGGTTCAGTTCTCCACCTGGCATGGAGGGCACAAGCCCTGATAAAGCACCTGCTGTCTCAATATTTTGCAGCCGCTGATTTCCACAGGGGCCGGCTTTTGCGGCAGGGGCGGGAGCTCTTCCAGGTCCCTGATTTGCTGACACCGAAGGCACACAAAATGGTGGTGAGAACCCGTATTGGCATCGTAGCGAGCCACCTCGGTCAGAGGGCTCACCTTTTGAACGAGCCCCACCTCAAAGAATTTTTCGAGAGTCTTATAGACGGTGCCGAGGGAAATCATGGGAAACCGTTTTCTGACCTGCTGGTAGATGGAATCGGCACTGGGGTGAGCCTTGGTGCTGCAAAGGGCCTGATAAATGGCGAGGCGCTGATAGGTGACCTGAAGGCCATGCTCTCTGAGAGTGGCAATAAAGTCCATATCACTCATCTCTTTCATGGTGGCTGCTCCCTGGTGAAAAAATCGAAGGAAAATGCATGAAAAAAGGTGCAATTACTAAGGTGCAATTCAATGGCCTGGAAATGGAGAACCAAGCATCGGGAACATGCTCAAAATCATAGAGCAGGGCCGATGCGGTCAGCAAGGCTTTTCTCCCCCGGGAATGAGTGATTCAGGAAACCGCCTGCTGAAGCGCTCCCCCTCCGATCCCATGAATGACAGTGAAAAATGCGAAAAGAGCAGGAACGGAATATCCGGGCGGGATTTCCCTTATGCCCGCGGCACACGCTTCCCCTGGGCGGCGGCGCCTGTTATGAAGAGAGGAACCTCTTCAGTCCACGCTTCTTTCCCCATGCCGCTTCAGGTAGACCATCAAAACAGAAAGGGCAGCGGGTGTGATCCCCGAAATGCGCGAGGCCTGCCCCAGGGAAACCGGCCGAATCTCCTGAAGTTTTTGCCGCACTTCGTTGGAAAGACTGGGAATGCTTTCATAGGAAAAATCCTCGGGAACGGCCATCTGCTCCAGCTGCCTGAACCTCTGGGCCTCCACCTCCTGCCTGTGAAGGTAGCCCTCATACTTGCATTCCACTTCCACCTGCTCTTTGGCCTTTTCCCCGATGCTTTTGAGGGGTGGAGAGAGGATTTCTATGTCCCCATATGACAATTCCGGCCTTTTCAAGAGGCGGTCGAGAGGGGCCGGTTCCTGCAGGGCCGCGGACCCTTTCTTAGCAAGGTGGTCATTGATCTCCCGGGAGGGACGCAGGTGAGTCCGCCGCAGGCGGCTCAATTCTTCCTTTATTTCTTCCCGGCGCTCTTTCAATTCTTTCAGAACATCCCGCGGGTAAAGTCCCAGTTCGTGCCCCTTCTCCATGAGGCGAAGATCTGCATTGTCTTCGCGAAGGAGCAGGCGGTATTCGGCCCTCGAAGTGAACATCCTGTAAGGTTCACTGGTGCCGCGGGTCACCAGGTCATCCACCATGACGGCCAGGTAGGCCTGAGACCGGTCCAGGACAAAAGGGGGCCTCTTTTGAACCTGAAGGGAGGCGTTGACCCCTGCCCAGAGCCCCTGCCCCGCAGCTTCCTCATAGCCTGAAGTGCCATTGATCTGTCCCGCCATGTAAAGGCCCTTGACCATCTTGGTCTCCAAAGTGGGCCGCAGCTGGGTGGGCTGGACGAAGTCGTACTCAATGGCGTAGGCAGGCCTCATGACCTCCGCTTCCTCCAGTCCCGGCACGGTTCGAACCAGTTGAACCTGCACCTCGTAGGGCAGAGAATTGCCCGTGCCGCTGGCATAAATCTCCTCCGTGTCAAGCCCCTCAGGCTCCAAAATGATCTGGTGATACTCCTTGTGGGGAAACTTCATGACCTTGTCTTCCAGGGAAGGACAGTATCGCGCCGAAACCCCCTTGATGGTTCCATTGTAGAGGGGGGAAAGGTGAATGTGGCGCTTCACATGCTCATGGGTGTGGGCACGGGTCCGCCCCAGAAAACACGGCACCTGGGGAAGCTCGATGCGGTCTGTGAAAAGAGAGAAAGGTTTTGGCCGGGCGTCTCCCCGCTGCTCCTCGAACCTGGTGAAGTCAATGCTGCGCCGATTGATGCGCGCAGGCGTGCCCGTCTTCATTCGACCCAGCTGAAAGTTCAGTTCCGACAGCTGGCCGGCAAGGCTCTGGGAAGCAAGCTCTCCCGCACGACCCGCGGCGACACTTGCCGTGCCCACATGAACCAGCCCGTGAAGGAAGGTGCCCGTTGCCAGGACCACCGCCCCAGCTCCGAAAAATGCTCCCAACTGATCCAGAACACCCGTCACGCGTCCATCTTCCAGAACCAGGGAATCCACCAAAGTCTGCTTGAAATGCAGGTTCGCCTGGGATTCCAGGCAGTGCTTCATGGCCGCGCGGTAGCGAACCTTGTCATTTTGAGTGCGCGTTCCCCGCACTGCCGGTCCTTTTTTCATGTTGAGAATTCGAGACTGAATGGAAGTCCGGTCGGCGAGCCGTGCCATCTCTCCTCCCAGAGCATCGACTTCCCGCACAAGATGTCCTTTTCCAATGCCCCCGATAGAGGGGGAACAGGGCATGTGGGCCGTCATGTCCAGATTGATGGTCAGAAGAAGGGTCTTACATCCCATGCGCGCAGCAGCCAATGCGGCCTCGCAGCCCGCATGGCCCGCTCCCACCACAATGACGTCATACAGATTTTCCATCTTGAACTTCCCGTTGTGCAAATCCGCTGTCTTCGTTGCTTTGCCTGATCACTCGAAAAGAGTTTGCGCCCCATGGATTGTGTTTTCCATTTCACTTCCATTTTGGCCCATTCCTCGCAGCCCATGCTTCTTCCCATGGCAATGACAGAACTGCACTGTGAGGATTGCGCGCGGCGATTTTTCAGGGCACGCGATCTTCATGCTTTTCCATCCCTGCAGGGAGTTACTCAAATAAAAATTTATGATAACATTTTCAACTGCAAAGGGTGAACGGACACTCCAGGGAGTGATCAGATTCCTCAAGCTCAGGGAAAAAGCCGCCTCAAAACCATTATCTTTCTTAGAGACCCGGGAGGACCATGCGGATAAAACCATTCCGTGATTTCAACGGCTACCTGAGAGAACATTTTGGCTGCCGTGTCCAGAAGATCAGCATCGATGCGGGTCTGACCTGCCCCAACAGAGATGGAAGCAAGGGTTTCGGCGGGTGCGTCTACTGCAACCTCCGCGGGTCGGGCACGGGGGCTTCTCTTCAAAAACAAAGCATCGCAGAACAGATCCGCCAGGGAAAGGCAAATCTGTTCCGAAAATACAAAGCGCGAAAATTTCTCGCCTACTTCCAGTCCTTTTCCAACACCTATGCACCTCTGGATGTGCTGGCCCCCATGTACCATGAGGCGCTCCAGGACCCCCAGGTCGTCGGACTCACCATCGGCACCCGCCCCGACTGTGTGCCCGACCCCGTCCTGGATCACCTGCAGGCCCTTTCTTCCCGGGGGAACCTTGTATGGCTTGAATTGGGGCTGCAGTCCGCGCATGACAGGACCCTTCAAAGGATCAACAGGGGCCATGACTTCGCTGCATTTCTTGATGCGGCGCAGCGCATCAGCAGCCGCAACCTGCCCCTGTGCGTCCACATCATCCTCGGCCTGCCGGGCGAAACAGCGGAAGACATGCTGCAAACAGCCCGGATCCTTTCCCGAATGGACATACAGGCCGTGAAGATTCACCTCCTCTATGTGATTCGAGGAACCGAGCTGGCCCGCTGGCACCGGGACGGCTCCTACACTTGCCTCACACGGGAAGAATACAGCGCACTGGCGGGCCGTTTCATCAGCCTGCTGCCTCCTTCCGTGATCATTCAAAGAATCACGGGAGATCCCCACCCCGAAGAATTGGTCGCCCCCCTGTGGGCCCTGGAAAAACAGAAAAACTTCCAGTCCATTCTGGATCACATGGAAGCACACCATTTGCATCAGGGAAAGTTCTACACTTCGGCACCTTCCCCTGCAGCGGGCTTTGTACTCCCCGGCGCCCAGCGGCGGCAGGTTTGACGGAGACTCCTTTTCCCCTGCGTTCACATGGAGCTCCACGGCCCCGGACGGAAAAAAAAGGTCCGCAGGAGACCACCTTGTAATGGTAAAGAATTTTGGCTATGTAATTGCAAATTCACGTGACAGGTCAGGACCAGGAAGAATCCACACAATTTTCACATTGCCCTTATGGAGCAAAACCATGCTGCACGGTAACATTGATGATTTTTCAAGGCAGAGTCCAAGTTCGGCCAAAAGAAGCCAGGCTGGTTTCACCCTCATCGAACTGCTCATCGTGATGATCATTCTGGGTCTTCTCGCCGCTCTTGTGGCCCCTAAAATGTTTCAAAAGGTCGGCACATCCCGGGCGAACGCGGCCAAGGCTCAAATATCCATGATCGGAACGGCACTGGACGCTTTCCGGCTGGATGTGGGCCGGTACCCCACCACTCAGGAAGGCCTGGATGCCCTTCGAGTGAACCCCAACCTCGCCAACTGGGACGGCCCCTACCTTCCCCAGAATGTGCCCCCCGATCCCTGGGGGCGCCCCTATGTGTATGAAAGCCCCGGGCAACACGGCGACTACGACCTCTACTCCCTGGGTGCGGACGGACAGCATGGAGGAGAGGGGGACAGCCAGGACATAACGAGCTGGCAGTGAGCCGCCGGTGCGACCAGGAGATGAAAAATCTTTCCTTGACTCCATGAAGTATAAATGGTTTTAGTAAAGTTTTTAAAAGGATTGACATGCGTCGGCGTGCGAGAGTGGCGAAATTGGCAGACGCACTGGACTTAGGATCCAGCCCTGGCAACAGGATGGGGGTTCGAGTCCCCCCTCTCGCACCACATTCAACAATCTCAATCGAACTCCATGGGGATCGTGTTCTGGGAGAAAGGTGAAAAACGTGGAATTGAATGTTTCCGTTGTCGACCTCAGCGCCAACCAAAAGAAAATTCAGGTAGAAATACCGGCGGAAAAGGTACGGAAAGAAGTTGAAGCACGCTACCGGGACCTCGCTAAAACGGTTCGCATCAAGGGTTTTCGTCCGGGGAAGGTGCCAAAGAGCATCATCAAATCCTACTTCGGCAAAGAAATCGAGCATGAAGTGTCGTCCAAATTCATTCAGGAGACATTTCCGGAAGCCCTTCGGGAAACCAGCCTGAAACCTCTGGCGGAAGCCGACGTCAGTGAGACCCACTTTGAAGACAACGGGCCCTTTTCATACACGGCGGTGGTGGAAGTTTGCCCTCCCTTCCAGGTGGATGGGTACCGCGGCATGGAGCTGAAAAAAACCCCGGTGCAGGTCACCGATGAACAGGTGGCGGCCGAGTTGGAAAAGTTCCGTGAGCAGCATGCCCAGCTGCGCTCCCTGGACGAAGAGCGCCCCGCCCGGGAAGGCGACGTGGTGGTTGTGGACTTCACGCCCTATATCGATGGAGAACCCTTTGAGAAAGGGGCTGCCCAGGACTACCTTGCGGAAATCGGCAAAAATTCCATTCATCCCCAGTTCGACGAAAACCTTGTGGGCCGTGCTCCCGGGGAGACCGTCACCTTTGAGATTGATTACCCGGAGGATGCGCCCACGCCTGAAATAAGGGGAAAGCGTGTGCAGTTCCAGGTGAACATCAAGGAAATCAAGGAAAAAGAACTGCCTGAGCTCAACGATGAGCTCGCCAGCACCATTGGAAAGCACGACACTCTCCACGACCTGCGCCAGGCCATTCACGACAGGCTCCTGAAACAGCAGGAAGACCAGGCCAAAGCCGCGGTCCGCCAGCAGATCACCGAAGAACTGCTCAAAAAGGTGGAACTGGATCTGCCTGAAAAAGCGCTGGACCGGGAAGTGGATCGGCTCATCGGCAACCTGCAGCACCAGTTTCAAAGCCAGGGCCTGCAGGTTGACGCGTCCCGATTCGACACCCCTGCCATTCGAACGGAGTACCGTCCACAGGCAGCGCTCAACCTGAAGCAGAAACTCATCTTCCAGCAGATCGCCAAGCAGGAAGGCATTGAGCTTGCCCAAGAGGAAGTGGAGGAAATTTTCCGACAGATCGCCATGTATGCCAGAATGGACCTGGAAAAAGTCAAGCAGGACTTCGCCGACAGCATTCTCGTGGAGCAGTCGAAGGAAACAAAAATTCAGGATAAAGTCTTTCAGCTGATCGAGGAAGCCGCTGACCACAGTGCCGCTTCCCAGGAGACAGCACCGGAGCAGGAGGATCAATAGAGCATGTCTGTCATCCCCATCGTCATCGAACAGAGCAGCCGGGGGGAGCGCGCCTTCGACATTTACTCCCGCCTTCTCAGAGATCGCATCGTTTTTCTGGGCACCGCGGTCACCGACGACGTGGCCAACGTCATCATCGCCCAGATGCTCTTCCTGGAATCAGAAGACCCGGACAAGGACATCCATTTCTACATCAACTCCCCTGGTGGACTGGTGACGGCGGGACTGGCCATCTACGACACCATGCAATACATCAAGCCGGAAGTATCCACCCTGTGCATGGGCCAGGCGGCCAGCATGGCTGCTGTCCTGCTCGCTGCGGGCGTCAAGGGCAAGCGCTATGCTCTCCCTCATGCACGCATCATGCTGCATCAACCCATGGGGGGCTTTCAGGGACAGGCCACCGACGTGGAAATTCAGGCAAGGGAAATCCTCAGACTCAGAGAAGAACTGAACCAGATTCTTGTGAGCCATACGGGAAGAAGCCTGGAAGAAATCCAGCGGGATACGGACCGGGATTTCTACATGTCCGGAGAAGAAGCCAAGAACTACGGAATGGTGGATGTGGTCATCAAGGACCGCGCCCAGGGCGTCGTGTGATTCCCTCCTGAGCAGCCCACCGTCATATGCCCGAAGAAAGAGTCCGGAGAGTTCCGCCCCTCCGGACTCTTTCCTGACACCTTTTCCCCTTGAAAATTCTCCCTGGAACTTCACAGGCCCCCGTCACAAAAAGCCCTTTGGTCACCATTTTTCCGCGTGAAATGGTCAGCTTCTTGCTTCACAAGGCAAACCTTTTGAAACCATGGAGTCCAGGCCATGAACCCTCGGACCGTTGCTCCCCTTGCTTTCAGTGGCTTCAAAGGTTATTTGATTTCGTTGCCGCGTGGGGAGCCTTGGCACTTCATGCCTTTCGGAACCACTGTACTTTCCACCGAAAGAGCTTATCCTTACCTGAAGGGGGCACCCCCAAATGCCATGGGCTT
>SL_3KL_010_SEDDRAFT_10001942_pt1 | contig 18922 bp, 14 predicted proteins | sample SodLakKL_010_SED_2_FD_10381 | JGI IMG/M metagenome (IMG submission 10381) | reverse complement strand
TACCGTTTTTTGGTATTTGTCTCGGTCTACAATGTGCAGTTGTTGAATTTGCACGAAACGTCGCCGGACTGAAGAGTGCCCACAGTACCGAGTTTAAAAAAACAAAACACAATGTGATTGATTTAATGACCGATCAGCGTGTTGTGAAGAATCTCGGCGGTACGATGCGGCTGGGTTCATATCCATGCGTTGTCCAAAAAGGGACGAAGTCCTATAAGGCATATAAAAAAGAATTTATCAATGAACGCCATCGTCATCGTTATGAGGTGAACAATAAATTCCGCAAAAAGCTTGTCGATGCGGGATTAATCACAAGCGGTGTCTCACCCGACAACAACCTTGTGGAGATGATTGAGATTCCGGACCATCCCTGGTTCGTGGCAGTTCAGTTTCACCCGGAATACAAATCACGTGCTGTAAACCCGCACCCTTTATTCAGGGATTTTGTAAAAGCCGCTCTTCAGCATAAAGAGGCACCGGCACAGAAAGAGAAACACGTTGTGCAGCGTGTTTAGTATATGATATAAAAAAACCTTATCTATCAAAAATTGTAGCTACATCCGGTAAATCGACTCTTACAATAGGATAACGGCCGGTTTGCTGTAAATGCCTGAACTCATCATATTGCAACAACCCGTGCATCGATTGCGGCTCAAGTGCGGTTGCTATTAACATGCGTTGCAGTTGATCGGTTGGCACAAGTACATCACCTTCGTGTGCCATGTGAACGGCCGTCTCGGTTCGTAATTCCGGGAAAATAATCTCCGTTTCTTCCAGCTCAATTGTGGTCAATTCATTAATAATGTAATACTCACCCCGTTGAACATCTCCTTCCTCAAGGGGTTTCATAAGCACATTATGTTTTTCAAATAATTCAATGATCCGGTATTCCGATCCAGGTATAAGATAAGCATCGGGTACCGTTGTGACTTCTTGTTTGACTACCAATGGAAAATAATTTTCAATATCAACCATAATAGTATCGCCGGTTTCGTATTCATCATTTACTGGGGAAACTTCAAGTGCCGGTATAGTCAGTATACTGCTGTCTTTTTCTCTGCTCATCGTGAGCACAAATTCGGCTTGTGTGGTGGTGATGAGATCCCGCCGGGCAGACCTGACGATTGATAAGATATCTCCTTTCTTCTCTTTGCAGAAGGTAAGCAACGTCTCGAGTGCATGCTGTTGAGCTTCGGTGCGTTGTTGTATATCCCCGGTGGGTGTGCGGGCGTTTTTCCCTTCGAGTATCAATGAAAAAGTATTCAGAATGCCGAATCCCTGTCTACCGTCATTAATGCTGGTAGTACTGTAGCGAATTCGGTCGGGCGGCCCTACGATATAATTATGGAATGTATAACCCGCTCCGGTAATTTCCCGTTCAGCATAGGGAAGAAATTCTTTCTCTGAAAATAGTCGAATCGTTTCATTGGTATTAAGATTGGTCACCAATCCGTATTGTTCATCAAATAGTTTAATATAACCTTCCTCAAGCCACGAGCGGGTCCAGGGTTGATATTCATGGATATCAACGGTGACATATGGTTCCCATCTGTGAAAAAGATTGCGTAACGCAATCGTTTCCGGTGCGTTAAGTAATAAATGACTACGGTTAAGATCAACGTCATCGGCATTCCGTCGTTCATGACGCTCCGCTCCGTCGGGATTGACCTGTGGTACGAGTAGTATATCGAGATGTCCAAGCAATTCATCATGTTTTCCTATGGCGATATCACGGGCGAGTGCGAGCACCGCTTCTTTACCGGATGGTTCATTACCGTGTTGCTGAGCAAACAACATAACCATGAGCTTTTCAAGGCGGTCTTCTCCGAATTCACCCGAGCTGATCTTCATGTAGGGGATTACCCTTCCCTCCACCGACAGGCCGAGTGTATCCACGGTTATAAAATTACTGCGCCGGTCAAGTATTTGGACAAATTCAATAATCGATTCATGGGAGGTTAGCTGATTGAAATTTTTGTCTTCAAGCGGGGTGTCTAATCCCGGATCGGGAGCGCATGATACGAATACCAGACAGATAATGAGGTAAATAAATTGGGACATACGGGGCATAAACATACTCCTTTGAGATGAATTGGTTGATTTCAAAGTTTAACCGCAATAATATAATCAATATCTTGAAAAAATAATATAGATTTGATTATCTTACTATTTGAGAGAATGTACACAATTCAAATCCGGATCGCTTTACCTGTCACTCAAAAGAGGAGATGAGATGATGGCACATTTCATGTACACTCTGCTTCTGCTGGTTGTTTTCCTTTTCTACAATACGGGCTGTGGGGTAATCGGAGGGAGTAGCACGTATACCACCCGTACCGGTATCGGGACTGCATGGTTAAACGAGGTTCATCAAAAGGTACCATCGTTACTCGAACATCGGTACGGCTATGATCTATTTAATATCACCGAGAATCCCGATCTACTTTTGTACCAAACTGATTGGAAGGAACGTATCCTCTTTCCTCAGGAGAAAAATATGGGTGCGATTAATGCAAGGACACGATTGCGAGTTGAAGCCCGTGCACGTGGTCGTGCATCACCGACAAATCCCGGGGCACGGCGCGGACCGGTGACGATAACCATCGAGAATTCGTTAGAGATTCCTGAAGAAGGATGGATTAGTGCGGAACCTACCGATCAATTTAACGACTATATTAATGGGATTATCAGCGATTTACGCCGGGAATTAATTCCCCAGGGTGGATAGTGTATTACGGCTGATCGGGTGATTCAACTTCCAGGGATAGTTTCATCATCGCGAATCTTCGGTGCAATTTTGAATCCGGTAAATCCGTAGAGCAAAGCAAAGATCCAGCCGCTGTAACACATTACAGCCCAGGGTGCATATTCGAGTGTCGGTACACCGAGTGTGCCTGCCATAAATACACCGGCTATACTCCACGGTACAAGCGGAACCATCACGGTACCGGAGTCCTCGGTTGTTCGTGAGAGATTTTTTGCAGCAAGACCACGTTGTTTATAAGCAGGTGAAAACAACTCGCCGGGCAACAGAATTGATAGATAAGAACTTCCGGTCATTAACGCGGTTAATATGCACGATGTGACGGTCGCGGCTACAAGCTTTCCTGTTGTTCGTGCAACCTGCAGTAAACGTTGTAATATCACATCCAGCATACCGGTGCTTTGTGCTATGCCTGCAAATGCAAATGCACACAAAGCGATCAGGGTAACATCCATCATTTGCTGCATCCCTCCCCGTGATAAGAGCGTATCGACAAGCTCCACGTCGGTCGTTGAGGTATAGCCGAAAACGGTAACGGCAATTGTATCGCCGAGCGTTTCTGCCTGAAATGCAATTGCGAGCATGATGGCGATAAATGTAGATGTTAACATGCCGGGAATGACGGGTAATTTTCTGATGGTAGCATACAGTACAATTGCCGGTGGAATAAGCAATAAAATATTGAACGTATAATTTTCGGAGATAGTTGACAAAATTAATACAATCCGTTCAGATTCTACTGCAGTGACGTCGAATTGTAAGCCCGCAATGAAGTAAACGATAAGCCCCAGCAGCCATGCCGGACTGGTTGTCCATAAGGTATGGCGGATGTGATCGAACAAGTTACTTCCGGCAGCAATGGGAGCAAGATTGGTAGTGTCGGAAAACGGTGAGACCTTATCGCCAAAATATGCCCCGGCCACGATAGCCCCTGCTGCCATACCAAGAGGAATATCGAATCCCTGTGCAATTCCGATAAATGCAATCCCGACTGTACCGACTGTACCGTATGATGTGCCGGTCAATACAGAGACAATGGAACATACAATACAAGCGGTAACAAGAAAATACTGTGGTGAAATGATCTGTAAACCATAATAAATCAGCATTGGAATTGTACCGGCGGCAAGCCACGAACCGATAAGTGCCCCCACGATGATGAGAATACTCATCGCCGGCAATCCTTTCCGGATGCTATCCATTACACCGTTTTCCATTTCCTTATAGGTATATCCCAGCCGGTACCCAATGATACCCGCGACAGTTGCAGCGGTTAAGAGCAACACTTCGATCCGGTATTGAAATATCCCGTATCCTACGGCAAGTAATGCTGCGAGTATAATGAGTGGTAACAGACTTTCAAAGAACGAAGGTGGGCGAGGAGAGTCATTATTAACTACGTTATTCATAATATTATTTTTTCATTATATACTATGGCATTTAAAAATATGAATTCAACAAACGGACAAGTAATCAGGTTACAATGACTAAGAGCGTGCTAGCCGTTGTATCGATTAGATAAAATTCTGCTGATTAAGTGACGGTAAGCAATGTGGTTTCTGAATCTGGTAGTGATATCATGGATGATTGCACAATAGCGTTTAATTTTCATCAGGATGTTATTGCGTGATTAATTGTTTACTAGGTGATTTGCAAGAAAATCATCAATCTCGTCTTCTATAAATTCTCCTGCAACCACGAACCAGGTGTCGGGTATATCGTTGACATATATAATGTAGAACGGTGTTCCCCATCTGCGATAGTCATCGAGGACGGTGCGAAGAATGTAATGAGTTGTCTCCAGCCGGATTTCGGGATTTTCTTCACGGTCTTCGCTGCCGATTATAACCGGAAAAGGAATATTGTTTTCTTTAACATATTCACGCACGCGATCCGGATCGCTATACATGAAATTTAAAACGAATTTAAGACCTTTGTCTTTGTAGCTATCATATAGTCTCAAAGCAGCAGGGAGGTTCTGACGGCAATTCGGGCACCATTCGGCATAATATCCAAAAATAATAATTTCCGAAGGAGTATATCCATCATACTCCGGCTGCGAGAAATTGACGGGATTACCATCCAGATCAGTGCCGATAAAATCCTCAAAATGCAATATACTCATCACTTCTGTACTATCGGCAGCTGATAAATCCTGTTCGGATATGAATGTTTCCAGCTGATATCTGAGATCGTCAACCGGTACGGGCTGAAGATTGGTTTTCTCATCGGTGGAGAGCAAACCAAGAAGCAGAATTACTATAAGTATATGCATATTTTAATAATACGAAAATCACCTATTTTGGGCAAGTGAGAAATGTGTAGATATGATAGATAGTTTGATGCAACATATATTTTGAAAATGTGCCGGAAATTGTTACATTAAAAGCGAATTTTATCCTTTTTATCAAGGTACTTATATTATGATATCGTTTCAGCAAGCACTTGAAAAGGTTATCTCGAAAACCCCGAAGCTAGCTTCTGATGTTATGGGCACCAAGCAAGCCCTGGGTTATGCACTTGCAAAACCGGTTGTAGCATTGGAAGACCATCCGATGTATGATTTATCGGCGATTGACGGATATGCCGTTTATCAAAGCGATATAGCGAATGCCAGCGATGAGAATGTTGTCGATCTGAAGATAGTTGCAAAAATCCCGGCAGGCGATCATAAAAAAATACGTTTAGAGCCTGGAACAACTGCCCTTGTGATGACTGGAGCAAAAGTTCCCGAAGGATGTGATGCTGTTTTATCTCTCGATTATGTTCAGACAAAAGGTGAGCGGGTGTCGATCAGGAAAAGTGTGGAGCGGGGCGAAAATATTCGATTCAAGGGGAGTGAACTCCGTAAAGATGATGGAGTTCTCGAACCGGGAAATTACATTACACCCGGAACGGTGGCAATGCTTGCAGCGCTTGGCTATCCGTCTGTAATTATACACAAAAAACCGCGGGTTGCTGTTGTTACTACCGGTGACGAACTTATCGATATTTCTCAGCCGGCAGTGGAAGGGAAAGTGAGAGATTCAAATGCGTTTTTCCTCGAATCTGCTTTACAAAAAGCCGGTGTAGAATCGCACATGATAGAACGTGTACCCGACGAGGCAAAATTATTATTATATGCAGTTTCTAAATCGATTGAGTCGGCTGATATTATTATTGTTACAGGCGGGGTCTCCGTTGCTGAATATAATGTTATGGAGCCAATTTTCTCTGAATTGGGTGTTGAACAACACTTCTGGGAAGTAGCCATAAATCCGAATAAACCGGTATTTTTCGGGACAATTGGAAATAAGTTGGTTTTTGGATTGCCGGGTAATCCGGTAGCGGTCGGAATGCTGTTTTATGAATTGGTTTTACCGTCAATTCTTACAATGATGGGACGCCGGGCTGTTTATTTACAGCGTGTACACGCTAATCTGGAATCCACTCTATCAAAACGCAGCGGTCGTTTGGAGTTTATTCGCGGTTATTTATCATGGATAGGAGATACATGGTCGGTTGTTCCGTTTATGAAGCAGGAATCTCATATGATGAGTACCTTTGCAAAATCAAATTGCATAATTGTATTTCCGGAATCAAAGAAAATAATGGAAAAAGGGGAAAAAGTTGAAGTTCATTTACTTCCCTGGTTCTATGACTGAAATAATATAATAAGATATAATATTCCGAGTTTATACTTTTTAAGAAAATTCCTTCCAAATTTTGACAAGCATTTCCTAAATTTAGTAGGATTTCTGTTCCAAAAATTTCCAAAACACCGTTTCTGTAGCTATAATCGACATGACAAAAGATGGCACGTGACTTGCAATTATATATGACGACCCTGTTGTTTAGGGTTCTGAGCTATACGTGTTCACCACATTTCCTACTGTCTGTGTACCGGATCGGTGAACATAAGTAGTTCAGCAGAAACAAGAAACAAGCAACGGGTCTGAGCGATGCCCGTTGTGTACCACTCAAATCCTCAAAGCACTCTACTACGACCCCATCCTTTCCTCCCGGGATGGGGTTTTTATTTAATTATTCAGTGGTAAAAGTAAGTTCACCAACAATATTCCCGGTTTCATCCAGCAGTTCAATCTGCCATTCATCAATCACACCCCCGATGGTTTTATAGGTATAGGTTCGCCAGCGTGGTCCTTCCCGGAGTTCCAGGGTTACTTCAGATACTTGTGTATTGCCGGCATACCATACAAATGTTACCTCAGTATCCCGCTTTATGTCCCGGGCTTCAAGGAAGCAATACACCCGTCTGATATCGGCGGGGAAAACCTCTTCCAGGCCAAATGGTTCTCTCTCTTCGACGCCTTCTGCAGTAAGCAGTCTCTCAACTTGAAACAATTCCTCGCCCTCTTCGGTACTACGAGCGAACGAAACCACAAATAGGAATATCGCTATGATCCGGATTCCTCGTACCATATCTGCCTCCTTTTATTAAATATTTTGAATTAGTATCTTATGACGGTAAATTTACACAAAACATAGGAAAAATATCCCATTCGGTCAAGGTGGTGATGGATTGGTAGTTTGCCTAACATTTTCGGTTTTTTTTCGTATTTCTACTTGATATAGTATTAATCCATTATTTAGAGGATTTGAATCATGAAAGTTCAGTACATTTTTATATACTTTATTTGCTTAACAATAAATTTAACAGCACTTTATAGCAATGATATTGCAGCCAGGGTAGATGAGTATGTTGATAGCTATGTAACTCAAGACAGATTTAGCGGAAGTATTCTCATTGCAAAAGATGGAGAGGTGCTACTGTCCAAAGGATACGGCTATGCAAATCGTGAGCACGGCATTCCCAATTCTCCGGAGATGAAATTCAGGTTGGGCTCTGTTACAAAACAATTTACAACAATGGTGATAATGCAGCTCCATGAAAATGGTGAATTGTCGATCCAAGATCCTATTACAGAGTTTCTCCCCGACTATCCGCAAGACGATGAAATTACTATTCACCACCTAATGTCTCACACTGCAGGCATCCCGAATTTTACATCGTTCCCCGATTACCGGGAAACCATGATGAACCCCGCCACACTTGAGGAAATTATTGAACGCTTTAAAGATAAACCACTTGAGTTCGAACCGGGAAGCAAACAGAGCTACAGTAATTCGGGATACATACTTCTCGGATATATTATTGAAAAAGTTACCGGCAAACCCTATGCAGATGTTGTGAGAGAGCGGATATTCGATATTGCCGGGATGGATAACTCGGGCTATGATGATAGCAGGCAAATAATCAAGAACCGGGCATCAGGGTATGAGGTAAACGGCAGCGAAGTGCGGAATGCTTCCCATATCGATATGTCTATTCCCCATGCAGCCGGTGCATTGTATTCGACGGTTGAAGACCTTTATAAGTGGGACAGGGTATTATATACAGACAAACTGTTAGGGAATGAGCTCCTGGAGAAAATGTTTACCCCCGTTCGCGATAATTATGCCTACGGCTGGATCGCAGGCGAAATGTTTGATCGGAGAGTCCTGTCACACGGAGGCGGAATCAACGGCTTTCAGACGAATATCGTTCGATTTATCGAAGACGATATCTGTATCATTGTATTAAGTAATATAATTCCCGCTCCTGTGAGTGAGATAACGAGAGACCTTGCCGCTATTGTATTGGGGGAACCCTATGAATTGCCGAAAGAACGTTTAGCCACAGAGCTGCCCGGAGAAATTCTCGAACGCTATGTGGGGCAATATGAATTGGCCCCGGATTTTATACTGACGGTTACGCGGGAAGGAGACCAATTATTTACGCAGGCAACCGGACAACAAAGAGTTGAAATATATCCCGCCACCGAGACTGAATTTTTCCTGACTGTTGTTGAAGCAGAAATTCATTTTGATGTGGATGAGGATGGATCTGTGGACGGGCTGATTTTGCATCAAGGCGGAAGGAAAATGCCTGCGAATAAAATAAAATGATTGGAATTTATAGTGCTTTCTTTGTACATTTGGGTATCGCTCAAATCTGTATTAAAATAATATCATTCCAATTCTATAAGGGAGAAAACACTATGATGAGCAAAAAACTGTATGAGGTACTTAACGACCAGATAAAATACGAACTTGATTCGGCATATATCTATCTTTCAATGGCCGCCGACTGTGAAGCCAAGAATTTAAACGGTTTTGCAAATTGGTTTAAACACCAAAGCCAGGAGGAAGTAAAGCATGCAATGAAGATTTATCAGTTTTTGCTCGACAGGGGAGAAGAGGTAAAATTACAGCAAATTGACCAACCTCCTAACTCATTTAAAAATCCCGTTGCTCTGTTTGAACAGGCGTTGAAACATGAACAGAAAGTAACAGGACTCATCAATAAGTGTTACGAAACAGCGGTTTCCGAAAAAGATTATCCTGCACAGATAATGCTGCACTGGTTTATCGAGGAGCAGGTTGAAGAAGAGCAGCAGGCAAGCGAAATACTTGAACAATTAAAATTAGCGGGCGATAGTGGTGCGGCGCTGATTATGATGGATAAGCAACTTGGAGTGCGATCGGATTCTGATTAAATAGTGAAATGAATGAAAAATGAAACAGTTGTGGATCGTATCTATGACAGTGTTTTTGAAGATGAGGATGACCGTCTTTGCGATGCGATTCCGGATGAATCCTGTTCCAATGTACCGCGAAATTTCACATTAAATACATTAAACGGTAGTTCAACAAAGCTTGCCGAGCAGATTGCAAGTCCGGGTTTAGTGTTGCCCTGGTTTTTAGCTGCACTCGGGGCACCGTCTGTATTCGCCGGATTTCTTGTACCGATAAAACGGGTGTTTTCATTACTTCCCCAGATAATTGTCGCAGGTGCTATACGTGCATATTCACACCGTAAATGGTTCTGGGTATCTGCGGGATGTATACAGGCGCTTATGCTATTACTTATGATAGTAAGCGCTATTTCATTTTCGGAATATATTGCCGGCATTGGAGTACTAATTTTATTTGCACTCTTCAGTACCGCAAGCGGTGTGGGTTCTGTTGCGTTTCAGGATGTGATGGGTAAAACTATACCTAGGGGAAGGCGCGGACGGCTACTTGCAATACGTGCAACAATTGGTGGAGTACTAACGCTGGGTGCTGGTTTATTTCTTTATTCATATGTATCCGGTGAGGCACCGGTTGAGACGTATTATTATCTGCTTGGAGGTGCTGCAGTATTGTGGTTGGTGGGAGCAATTTTATTTGCACTCATACAAGAGTCGCCGGGTGCAACCGATGGCGGAAGAAATGCGGTCAGTGAATTTAAGCAAGGTATCGGGTTGTTGAAAGAGTATCCCCCATTCCGGCATTTTGTTATAACACGTATCTTATATGTCAGTGTTGCGCTATCTGTTCCGTTCTATGCATTATATGCACGTGAACTGACCGGTGCAGGCGCATCTAACCTCGGCATTTTTATTATAGTAACCGGCATTGCACAGATACTCAGTAGTCCTTTCTGGGGTTTGTTCTCAGACAGGTCCAGCCGAACGGTTCTTCTATTAAGTGGTGGATTTGCAGTTGCCGGTGGTATATTGGCAATAGTGCTGGGGGTACTGCCTGATGAGTTCCATACGGCGTTAGCGTATTCACCTGTTTTCTTGCTCATCGGTTTTGCAGAAGCAGGTGTCCGAGTCGGCAGAAAAACATATCTTGTTGATGCAGCACCTGAAAATGAACGACCGCTATATGTTGCAATGAGCAACACGGTTGTTGGGGCTTTTACGATTTTAGCCGGGGGATTGGGATTCATTGCAGATACATTCGGGCTTGTCACACTATTGACTATATTTATTTTGCTTGCTGCAAGCGGTAGTATCTCTGCAATTATTTTACCGACTGCTGATAAGTTTCAGCAATAAAACGAACGATTTTTAATTTATTTTGAATCCTATTGATAAAAAATGGTGGAATGCGTAACTTCAGAGTAATTACTTCAATATTGATTTCAGAGGAGGATTTCCGTGTATTTTATGGTTTTGCTGTTGCTGGGCTTATTTTCATTACAAGAGATGCCGGTCGAGAAGGAAGAGTATGCAATTATGTATTTTTACAATCCCGATTGTCCGGCATGTAAGGAGATCGCCCCTTTTATTGATTATTTAAAAGAAGAATATGAAGCGGTGATATATTCCTATAATACCCGTAATCCGGTCGGTTTTCGCTACGGCATGCAACATCAGATACGGTATGTACCGACCATGATCATTATGGTTGAGCGGGAAGGCGAAAAGGAGGAGAAACGCTTTGAGGGTATTGAACAGATTAAAAATGCCGAATCGGAAATAGCCCTGATCAGCAACAGTAAAGAACCTGCAGCAATCGATAATGAGTAGGAAATAAAAAAACCGGATGAGGCAGTAACCCCATCCGGTTTTTTGATTATTTATTTATTTTTTATTCTTCAACATCTATAGTTCCAAGATCAGTTGCTTCACCACTTTCAATCTCCACATTTGGAACCTCATATATTACGTATCCTTCTTCTTGTGGTTCAACATAGACCTGGTAGGTACCGGCAGGTACCGGTTGTGAGAATTCTCCGTTTTCCGGGTTAACATCAATCCGAGCTGCTACTTCAGCATCTTCAATAACCCAGACAACTGCATTTGCTTCTGCAGGTTCAACAACACCCTCTAAATATCCCTCATTCTCCTGTGCCTGTATTTCACCGGCCGGATTAAATAAGAGAGCAAGCATAAGTGCTGCAACCGGAATTGAGATGATCAGTTTTCTGGATATCATGATACTACCTCCATTAGTATGATTATTGGGAAATTAATTAAAGCAAACTGACATCAGATTTCCGTGAAAGTCGCTATTGTAGGAAACTATAACATATGTGTTATCCCATCTGTTCCCATGCAAATTTCATACCGTAAATTATTAAAAATTTTTAAAAAATAATTTCCATAATGTAAGACCTGTTGCATATATATTAACTAAACAAAGCGTTCCTGTATGCGGACGTTTTAAAATGGTAACCGTATTTTAAAATATCCTACATAAAATTGCCGGGGGGCATATCATAGTAAATTTGTACCAAGGGGAAACAAGTAACGTTTGTTATTATAGTAGAGTCAAAGTCCAAATAGTATCACACCGTAAGAAGGGATTCCCTTATTTTTTTTCCCCAGTATGTACATCTTTACCTTTTTACATTTATAATTAATTCTTCACTTGTTTAATAACAATTAAATCACAATAATCGGGAGGTATACTCATGAATAAATCATACAAATTAAAAATTACTAAGTCGCTCGGTGTATTTTTCGCAGCGTTGTGCTTAGTATTATTAATAATCGGAGATGTACAGGCTCAGGTAACATTCGTTGTGAATTCTACAGGCGACGATGGAAATGAAGAGGTTGGAGACGGTTTTTGTAATACCGGCACTCAAATAGGTACAACCCCACCTCCACTTGAATTACCAATTATGGAATGCACATTACGTGCAGCTATTGAGGAGGCGAATGAAGCTGACGAAGCAGTAATAATAGAATTCGGTAGCTCGTATCTTCAAACGAACCAGTATGATCTTTCTATGATTGTCGTTCAAAGCAATTTACCGTTCATTCAAAATCAGGTTACTATCGCAGGCGAAACTCATCTCGATTTCGAAGAAGATGAGGATCATCCGACTGGCGGACATCCCCGCGTTGTTATCAGCGGCAGTAATGTATCTGCCAGCGGATTGCGTTTTGGTTCTGGTAGTACCGGCTCGGCGGTCAGGCATATAGCTGTTGGCGGTTTCGGAAATAGCGGAATTCTATTGCAGGGTGGTAATAATTATACTGTCGAAAATTCAATAATCGGTGGTTATTGGTCACCGAATGTCGTGGGGCATATGGGAAATGGTGAACACGGAATTAACGTAAACGGTGCTTCGGAGACAGGAGGCGGAAATTTAACCACCATTTTCGACAATATAATTTTTAATAATAGCGGCGATGGTATTCACATTCGTAACGGCTCAGAAGCGACGATAGTCCAAGGAAATATCATTGGTCTGACCCCATCGTATCTTACCGATATTTTCCATCCAGGCAGCGGTAATGCCGGTGCAGGTGTGTATATTGCTGAAAATGCCGGATCCGATAACATAATTGGTTTCTTGGAAGGTAATACCATTTCGAATAATGGAAGTGGTGGAGTTCACGTTCTTGCCGATGGACAGAGTATTCTCGGAAACGATATAGGTGTTCCCCATAACGGTGAGATCGAATCCGGTTATGATGCCAGTGACTATGGTAACGACAGTAACGGTATTATACTTGAAAGTTCAAACAATACTGTTGGTGGCACCGGTGCAGCAACGAATACTATTGGGAATTCACAATATGTCGGCATACGAGTCGGCAGCGGTGGTAATGATATTGAAGCGAATGACAATGAAATTAGAATGAACTATATCGGTACCAATGCTGATGGTGACGATTTCGGACAGAGCCAGGGGATCCGAATTGATAATGGATCGGACAATAATATCCGTAATGTAACGGTAGCATATAATACAACCGGTATAGAATTCAGAAGTGGAGGCAACGTAATACGTCGAAGTACAATCGTAAACAATACGGCTTCAGGTGTTTGGTTTAGGGGGGCATCCGGTTCTTTAGGAACTGACGATCTTGACGATGCCAATGTGATAGGTGAAAATAACCAGGGAGTTTATGTCTCGGGTAATGCAACTAATGTGTATATTACAAACAACTATATCGGTACCAACGAAGATGGTGATGATCTCGGAAATTCCAGCAGCGGAGTCCGGATAGATGGTGAAAATACATCGGTCGCGATCGGACAACCCGGTCATGGGAATGTGATCGGCAATAATCACCGTGGCATTGATTTTCGCGACGGTGCTTCAGGTACCTATGTATTCAGCAACTACATCGGGGTGCATCCAAACGGTGATCCTATCAGTAATATGTATGGTATTATTGCTGCTAACGATGCAGATGTAGGACCTAATCAGATTGGTTATCCTCCTGTTTTATTTGATCCCGAAGACTGGGAACCGGGAACAGGACCAGGTAACATCATTGCTCACAATACAGTAACAGGTGTAGATCTCTCATCAGCAAATGATAATGCGGTAAGCAATGTAATCCGTGGTAATAGCTTTTATGGGAACGGATCAACCGGTATTGATCTCGGAATGGACAACGTCGATGTCGGCGGTGGCAGCAGCGGGCCGAATACATGGCTTAACTTCCCCGAATTTGATGAGGACGAAACATTCTATAATGAAAATACCGGTGAGATTGAACTCAGATACCGGGTTCGTACCAATGCAGGGAATGCTGATTACGGACTCGGGATCGATGTTTACTTGGCGCAGGATGGCGAGCGCCAGGGTAAAACATTCCTTGGTACGGTAATATATGAGGAAGACAATGCAACTAATTGGGTCTTTGACGCAATCGAAGTCCCTGCTGGAGTATCTGTTTCGGCAAGCGATCATATCGTAGCAACTGCTACTGATAATTCCTGGAATACAAGTCAGTTCAGTGAAGCGGTGAAACTGGGGGATGATCCTGAAATAGTCGTCTCAACTATCGAGGTGGATTTTAGTGTAGTATCAATCGGTGATACGGATACGTATACCGTGGAAATTAAAAACGAAGGAGAAAGTGAACTTTCCGTTGAAGTGACACTGGCAAATGATGGAAACGGTGTTTTCAGCATAGCATCAGGGGACGGTAATTTTGCGCTTGATCCTTCAGAGGATATGGAGGTTATAATTGAGTTCACACCCGATGCGGAAGGTGAAGTTTCCGGTTTGCTCGAAGTAAGCCATAATGCAGGGAATGAAGATGATCCGGTCGAGATTGCACTATCGGGTAACGGGGTCATTACTAATATCGATGACATTGCCGATGTACCGCAAGAGATGAATCTTGATCAGAATTATCCGAACCCGTTCAACCCGGTAACTCAAATCAGGTATCAGCTGAATGAACAAACAAAAGTAACGCTCGAGGTCTATAATTTGCTGGGTGAGCATATAACGACACTCGTACATGGAACCCAGAGTGCGGGCTGGTATGAAGTAAGCTTTGACGGGTCGAATCTATCAAGCGGAACATATATCTATCGGCTTGAAGCCGGTGATTTTGTTGAGACAAAATCTATGATTCTGGTGAAATGATTTTCAAGCAGAATTTGTTTCCTGAAGAAAATCCCCTGTGTTCTCACATACAGGGGATTTTTTTCTGCTGTCAAAAATTCCATTTTGACCCCGTTTCTGCATATATATTTGATATGTAGAGATGCATCCCCAGAAGAATTTTGATTTAAACCAAGATGTAGCGGTAAATATGTAAAAGAATTACAAAAGGGGGACATATCTTTGTTTCCATTCTACAGAGGAATTTACCTCTAAACTCAACCGGTATTGTTTTACCCAATATAATTATACGTCTGTTAACTGCTTCTAAATTATTCCCGGTTTTTTACTTTCAAGCAGTTCTTTGCTAAAACACACTAAAGTGGAAATCACTATAAAATACTGGGAGGTCAATTATGGTACACATTTTACTCATCTATACGCTTTTTTCCACTAAATCACTTTGTGTTTGCTCAGGCAATCGGGTTGCCAAAGCCGGTTTTGCTGGAAGGTCACAGACAATAGGTCTCTCTGTCTGTGAAATATGTGCAGAAGATTTTGTAGAGACAAAGCAGATTATACCGGTGAAATAATAATTTTAAAGAACAAGAGAGGTGTTCTATGAATAAGTTTATGTCATTATATATAGTTACCGGTATTTGTATTATGGTGTTGGCCTTCTCCGGAACAATTATCGCTCAGGATAATGAGTGTGATGTTATTGTGCAAGAGGGAGAACTTATACAGGATGCAGTAAATAGTGCGTCACCGGGAGATATTATTTGTGTTGAAGAGGGAGTATATGATGAAGATATCGAAATTACTACACCAGCAATCTCACTTGTATCAACAGATAATGAAGCGACACCGGTTCTTTCGGGAAACTCTTCCGGTGTTTCAATTACTGATGCCGATAATGTACTTGTGCAGGGATTTATTATCCGTGAGTATGATGACGATGGTATCTTAGTCGAAAACAGCAGCGGTGTTGTTGTCCGTGAGAATTCTATTAGTGAAAATGGAAATGGAATTTCTTCAACAGATTCACCTCATCTCTTAATCGAAGAAAATGAAATATATGACCAGGAATTGGGATTTCGTTCTGGATATGGTATCGATCTTGCCGGATCGGATTCAGTTCGAATAAAAAATAATCTGCTCACAGGCAATCGTGCTGAAGGGATTCAAATCGTCGAATCGAATCAGGTATTGGTGGAAAACAATGAAATTTCAGATAATGTCAGATCGGGAGTACTTCTCGAAAACTCGGATGGTGTTGTGATAACCGGGAATACAATTACAGGCCACACTCAGAATGGTATCTTTGCTGAAGAGTCCAGAAATTGTGTTGTGGAGGAGAATGTTATTGCTGATAACGTGTCGGATGGTGTAGTCTTTGAAGATTATTCACACTGGCCAAGTGTTCTTGATAACACGTTTTCGGGACACGCTGTCGATATTCTCATTAACCAATCTGCATTTGCTGAAATAAAAAATAACACTATGGAAAAAGGGGTGGTGATCGAACCGAACAATATCCGGTTCGATTTTGATGCCGGCAGAACCTATTACGATCTCGAAGTTGATAATAATACGGTTAACGGTGGAACATTATATTATGCTAAAAATACAGATGATCCAACGATACCCGCCGATGCTCAACAGGTTATTATTTATAATTCAACAAATGTAACTGTTTCAGATATGGATTTTTCGGATGTCTCGGTAGGTTTGCAGCTTGCGTACAGCAATGCCGCGGAGATATCAAATATATCGGCAGATAATCACACGAGGGATGGTGTCCGTTTAGTGGTTTCACGTTATGCAGCTGTTACAAACAATTCCTTTAACGAGAATGAGGCGCATGGGCTTTATCTTGAATCATCTGACACTTCAAATGTAACCAATAATAGTGCTACGAATAATGGTGAAAAGGGGATGGTGGCTTTCTGGTCGACTGGTAATGTTTTCTCTGATAATACCGCATCAGGCAACGGCGGCATCGGAATTCATCAATGGCATTCTCCGGATGGAAGAGTTCAGAATAATATCGCTGAAGAAAACAAAATCGGGATTCATGCCGAGCGGTCGAACAGAACTGTAATGCATAATAATATCGCAAATGAGAATGAGGAATATGGCCTTCGTTTGATTCTTATCCGTAACCCCGAAGTAACTGATAATGAGGCACGGCATAATGGCTGGGGTGGTATGAGATTCGGGAATGCCGAGTGGACCGGATTTATTACCGGTAATGAATTTACCGGTAATGGACGTGATGGACTGTGGCTGGAAACACTAAGCACTAGTAATAATGATATCACCATCGCTGATAATGTGTTTTCGGATAACGGCCGGCATGGAGTCTACCTTCCGCGTTCTGATGACACTTCGGTGCTTGAGAATACCATTGAACGAAATCAGGAAAATGGGATACATCTTGCGAACAGTCATATGGTATATATGATAGAGAATTCAATCAACGATAACGGCGGGTATGGAATATATATGAATAATAGAGTCAATCAGTTTGCGCGGGTTGAGGGAAATGTTTTGAGTGGTCATACCATTGATCTGCATATTGATGAGGTGAGTCAATCGAACCGTATTCAGGACAACTCATTCCAGACCGGAATCTTAATCACAGGTGATGAATTAGACCATTTTTCGCACAACATTTCAGATAACACTGTAGGTGACAAGGAGTTGTTTTATACCAGAAACGATGATGAGGTGAGTGTTCCCGATGATCCGGGGCAGATCATTGTTGTAAATTCCGACTATCTCGAAATAACTGATCATCATATTGAAGGTGTGGCCGCAGCAATACAGGTCGCTTATACCGATACAGTGTTAATTCACAATAGCACAATTAACCAAAATGTCGTCGGTGCTCATCTATTTAATAATGAATTGTACACAATAGACAACAATCTATTTCAAAACAATGGAACCGGCTTGATGTTGCAGGGGGAATTCGTTCCCGACACATTGGTAAACAATGAATTTGTAATTAATGATGTCGGTCTTGATGCAGACAACCTCGACGATGTCGCAGATGCCAGACATAACTGGTGGGGAGATGAATCGGGTCCGGGAGGCGGGATCGAAGATCCCGAAACAGGAACTATCGCCGACGGTGACGGTGATGTGATCGAGGGGTCTGTTCGATTCGATCCATGGCTCGGTGAAGGAACCGAACTTGACGCACCATTTTTTGCCGTGCAAATAGATTCGACTAATTCCCCGGTGCAGGAAATGGAAGAACTGATTGTTGATGTAACGGTAACCAATGAAGGTGACGGCACGGCATCTCAGGAGATAATTCTTCAGAACTTCGATGGTGATGTGGTAGATTCAAAAAATGTAGTGCTTGATGATACTCACAATACAGAAACAGTAACTCTCGTTTGGAGTACAGATGATGGTGATGCAGGCGAGGGTGAAATAGCGGTTCTGAGCGATGATGATTCGGACAAAAAAAGTGTATTGATAGATGACGTTACGTCGGTGCCGCAGGATGATAGACCTGTTGCATATGAAATGTCACAAAATTATCCCAATCCGTTCAATCCCTCAACGACGATCCGGTTTGCATTGCCCGAATCGGCACGGGTGCAGTTAATCATATATGATATGCTCGGACGAAAAGTTGAATCACTTGTTGACGGATACACGGAAGCAGGATACCACGATGTCGTCTTCGATGCCGGTCATCTCTCAAGTGGGGTTTACATTTATCAGATCCGTGCCGGCGATTTTGTAGAGACGAAGCGGTTAATGCTGATAAAATAACGGAAACTGAGTATGAAAGAATTTTGCCTGACTAATTCATAGAAGTGCCGTGACATCTTTATTTAATCAATCATATACATACAAACTACCTTAAGAGGATGGTATGAAGCTCTCTAAAATATGTACAACGCTTTTTATATTTACGTTGTCTGCTCATGCCTTTTTATTTGCAGATGATCCGAATACTATAGAATCTCCTTTACCCGGAGAACGATTTGTTTCCGGTGAGGAGGTTGTTTTTG
>SL_3KL_010_SEDDRAFT_10001941_pt1 | contig 18930 bp, 19 predicted proteins | sample SodLakKL_010_SED_2_FD_10381 | JGI IMG/M metagenome (IMG submission 10381) | reverse complement strand
TCCGTTATAACCAGAAATCTTCCCATGGGTGAGGCCGAATTAATAATCACCAAAAAATCAGGGCGAAGGCTTTAAAAGCCTTCGCCCTGATTTTTTGTTATTTCTCTTGTCAATCCATCTAAATCCGTTCTTGCTTACTCCGTTCTAGGATGGCATCCGACGCAGGTGGTGGGTGCAGCTCTGGTTTCGTGCTCTCTGTTGTATTCTCGATGGCATCCCGTGCAACTCATATGCATCGCCTCTGCATGATACTCCAGCCTTTCTTCTTTGGTCAACCTTGGAGCATCTGGACCCTTGGGTGCTTCTGATGGAATACTGTGGCATTCGATACAGTTTTGCACATAATCCCCTTCTTTAAGATCCAAAGGCTGGCCTTGATCACCGTGATGGCATTCACCGCATGAGATTCCATAGTCTTCAGTGTGTTTCCTGTGGGTAAACTCAACAATACCTCTGGTGTGCTCTTCATAGGCCTCGTTTTTCAACTGAATCACATCCTCAAACTTTGTGCTGCCCGCGATGATGCTCCCGGCGATGAAAAATACAGATATGCCGGCAATAAACAACGTAAGGAATAATGACTTTTTATTCATCAATCTGTCTCACCCCCTTTCGTCTACCATTTTATTTGTTTTTCCGAAAAATTTCTAAAGCTTCTCAGAAAATTTTTGTGCCCTCGTTACCGGTTGAAAATATACGACAATGCAATATCTCTTCTCTATAGTCTTGACAGAAATCTTTTTCCGAAAACCTTACTTATTAACTTTTTATAGCATCTTTCTGTTTAGCGGATTTTTACCAAGAATTGTCGGAAATGTCAATGGCAAAGCTAACCAGTGGAAAAACGATAAAAAAGTACGTGAGGAGATAATGCTTTTTTATCGTTGTTTTTTTATCTGATACTTGATATTTTACCGACGGGTGACCGAAGGAAACCTTGACGGATCTGTGTGCGGGATAAATTTGGCAGCGCTAAAGCGATTCATAAATTCCTGGTTTACGTTAAGCTCCATGTAAGTGATACGATCCCTTATAAGGTCGATTTCATCGAGATTTTTTGGTTGGGTTAAAATCAGGGAAGCTCCGCTTAAGGAACTGTTGCCCAGTGGTTTGTAGCATTCCAGGGGAAGATCGGGAAGCATTCCGATGGAAATGGCTGAACGGGGGTCAATAAATGATCCGAAAGTACCCGCAACATAGAACGCGGAAAGGTCGGAAAGTGTTATACCTACAGTACCGGTGATGGTTTCAAGGATTGTAAACATGGCGGCCTTTGACCGGATAAGGCTGTCGAAATCCACCTGGCTGATAGTCAGCGGTTCGCCTGTCGCCGACTTTTCAGCCGAAACAATCACGATATGGGAAATCCCATCGATTTCTTTTAAGCGTCCATCACAATTGGACGGAACAAGTTTTCCGCGAATATCAATCATTCCGGCCAAAAACATTTGAGCTGCCAGATCGATCAGGCCTGAACCGCATATCCCCCGGGGAGGCTTGTTATCAATAGTATGAATAAAGATTTCCTTGCTTGACGGGTCGATGATGACTTTATCGATAACACCGGGTCCGGCCATCATGCCCATGCGTGTAACGCCACCTTCAAGAGCAGGACCNGCCGCACCGGCNCAGGCAATCAACCAGTGTTCGTTTCCCAGAACCACTTCCGCGTTGGTCCCCACATCCACCAAAATGGACGTTTCTGGTTGTTTATGAATGCCTGAAAAAAGAATTCCGGAAACCACATCTCCCCCAAAATAGCTTCCAATATTGGGAAAAATCATAACCCGCGCAAAAGGATTTACGGCAATTCCCAGCTCCTGTGCTCTGAAAAGTCCCGGCCGGTTAACAACAGGAATATAGGGTTCCCGTATAATCCATTTGGGTTCTATTTTTAAAAATAGATGGGTCATGGCCGTATTTCCGGCAACAGTTACCAGATAGATACTTTCCGGTAAAATTCCGCAAGTTTTGCACAAAATGGCAATCTCTTTGTTCAGGCCTTCAATGATCAACTGGTGCAGATTTTCCAGCCCATCAGGCAATTCTGCATGGTGAATGCGAACAAGTATATCCGGGCCAATGGCTGCCTGAGGATTGTCAAAAGCCGATTCTCCCAATGTTTGACCATCAACCAGATCCAGAAGACGTATGACCACCCGCGATGTCCCCAGGTCAATGGCAAGCCCGGCAGACCTGCAATCCTTTCCAGCCTCTAAAATGCCTGTCAGGATATATTGCTGGCGATCTTTAAAAAGAACACACGTTGGCTGATAATCACATTTTCTTAAAAAATTCGGCAGGTTTCGGATCAACTCAAGATCCATCTGAACAAAATCGGTTTTCAGCTGTTTTTTTAGCGCACCGGCAAGACGATCCCCATCAGCGGTGTTGTCATTTAGCGACGGCGGAGTAAGGGATACGGATTGTACCCATCTTTCAAGGGGTATTTTATTTTCGGCTCTTTGAGTCAAGGCTAAACTCCTGGTATTATTAAGCTCCCCACCCTGCTAATTGGTGCTGGTTCAGAAACTCCTCTCCCTCTGGGAGGGGGTGGGGGAGGGAGTATAGGAGTTTCCGGACAGACACTAATTATGTTCCATTTCGGTCAATAAGCGGTTCATCATTTCTCCGGCCTTTCCCAGTAAAATCAAGTCACTCACATGTCCTGTCAAAGCAGTGGTTTCCATGTTGATTTCGATAATTTTTGCTCCGGAATTTTTTGCGATAACAGGCATGGACGCTACCGGTTGCACAACAGCAGATGTGCCCACTACAAGCATGATATCACAGGTGGATGCCGCATGCCGGGAACGCCACATGGCTTCCGGAGGAATCATTTCCCCGAAAAATATACATTCCGGCCTGAATATGCCACCACATTGGCACCTGGGGGGGATTTGGGATGAAGTAAGGCTATGCGTTTCTGCCCGATAGTCACATACCATACAGCGATGCCAGGCAAAGTTTCCATGAAACTCGATAACATCCGTGTTACCGGCTCTCTGATGAAGACCGTCCACGTTTTGGGTAATAACCGTTTTTAAAATGCCCATCTGTTCCAACCTGACCAAACCTTTGTGGGCGTCATTGGGTTCTGCTTTGCCAACCAGCATTTTAAGCTCGCTGAGAAGCACTCTCCACACCTTGACGGGATCTTTCTCAAACGCATGAATTGTGGCATACTCCATGGGGTCAAATCGTTCCCATACGCCTCCCTTTCCCCTGAAAGGCGGAATACCACTTTCCACAGAAATACCTGCGCCGGTCAAAGCCACTGCGTTTTTGGCCGAAGAAAGTAATTTCGCTGCTTTTTTAATCGATTCAATCATATTCACCAGTCAATGGATTTCACCTAAAAAGGTATGCCAAATACCGTCCCGCTCCCATTTTTTCAATATCGTCACACCCGGTCTTTTTAATTGCTGAGCAATATCTTCGGCCTGGCTTCTCAAAAGGCCTGATAAGATAAACCATCTTTTTCTGAAAAAACCTTTGACTTGCACTATTTTTTTCATGATATCGTAATGGATGTTTGCCATGAGAAGCTCAGCATTCAAATCCACAAAGTTTTCAGCCCTTGCCTGGGCCACGAGAATATTGTTTCCCAGACCATTTAATCTGACATTTTGAATGGCTGTTTGGCAAGCCAGCAGATTGAAATCAAGTGCTAAACAAGTTTTGCAGCCCAATTTGCATGCCGCAAGCGCTAAAATTCCTGTTCCACAGCCCAGATCCAAGGCTGAATTGACCGTTTTTGCAGAACAAAGCCACCCAAGAGCTTCTACACAATCACGGGTTGTAGCATGTAATCCATTTCCAAAAACAACACCCGGATCCAGCAAAATTTTGGTCATATCCCGGTTTTCCAAGGTTATCGCCTCAGATTCCCAGGGTGGAACGATCAGAAAAGGGTTAATTTGCAGGCAGGACAATCTGCCTCCCTGCCATTGATCATAAGGCATTTGGTATTGATCCAGCAGGGTCAGTCCACCCTGTTTCTCAATGAACTTTTGCACGATCTTATCTGAAGATTTTGAAAAAAAGAGGAAAGAAAAGCCGTCTTCCTCCCAGTTTCCTATAAAATTTTCACCCAGGCACCCCGTTGGGAATTGAACCTTCCCCTGAAGATAGTATATATGCAAATGCCCATATGGCGGACCGTGGGTATTGCTATTGCAAATAACCGAATTTTCCACTTTATTCATTTTCGGGGTAACTGATCCAGGTGCCATTCCAAAGGATCCAGAAGTTCATAACCAGCCTCCTCAAGCTTCTTTTTTATTCGGGCCTTATTTAATGTCATCAAATAAGGAAACACAGCCCGCTTGCCTTCTTCCCAATGCCTGGCAACCAGTATACTTCCCATGGAAATATTTTCCTCAGTGATAATATCCACAATATTTTTCATCTGCCCAAGCTTATCTTCGGCTACGATACCAAGCAGCGCTCCGGGTTCCCCGATACCCATCACATTGATAAAAGCACGCACCAGATCTCTTATGGAAATGATCCCCTTGATGACCCCCTTGTCGTCAACAACCGGAAGGGCACCATAATGGTGCTTCTGAAAGAGCAAAAGCACATCCTGAAGCGTATGCAGAGGAGAAACCGTTACCAGATCTCTGGTCATGATCTCTTTGACTGTAAGTGCCGACAACTTTTTGCGTTCATCCTTACTGTCAAAGTCTTCATGGGCAACCGATGACATGGCGCTGCGAACATCACGATCGGTAACCATTCCTAAAAGGATATCGCCTTCGTCCACCACCGGTATATGCCGTATCTGGTTTTCTTTCATCATTTTTCCGACAGTTAGAACATCAGTTTCGGGGGTAGTGGTAATTAGCTTTCTGGTCATTGATTTACTGACAAACATTTGACTATGCTCCCTTGGCATAAAAGCCCGATATTATTTGTTTAAAAGGTGTTTGGCCGTTATTTCTCTTCCAGCAGTACTTTTATGTGATTCCGGGCCAATTCCGGAAGCCGTTCAATACAATAACCCCCTTCCAGAATACTGATCAGGCGGCCCTTACAAAATTTTTCAGCCATGTTCATAATTATTTCCATCATCCAGGTATACCACTGGGTTGTTAGCCGGATGCCTGACATATCGTCGTCTTCATGCCCATCGAAACCGGCGGATACCAGAATCATCTGAGGCTTGAATTTTTCGAATGCCGGAATGAAATCTTTTTTAATCAGTTTTTTATATTCCTGATCTCCCTGGCCTGGTAATACCGGAGAATTTAATGTAAAGCCGGTTCCCTTTCCAACGCCTTTTTCAAATTCCCTGCCGGTTCCCGGAAAAGCAAATGACGGATGCTCATGAATAGAGTAATAAAACACAGTGGGATCATGTTCAAAAGTATTTTGTGTGGCGTTTCCGTGATGAACATCAAAGTCGATAATTCCCACGCGCTCTACCCCGAATTCAATCTGCAGATACTTTGCACAGATGGCAACATTATTAAAATAGCAAAATCCCATGGCCTGGGAATGTTCGGCATGGTGGCCGGGAGGGCGAACGGCACAGAACACATTATCCAATTCTCCCTCCATTACTCGTCTGGCAGCATCCAGGATACCCCCCACCGCCAAAAAGGCAATATCGAAAGTTTCCGTACACATCTGGTTATCTGTGGAATCTAAACAAGTATTCCCACATAAACAGACTTCTTCAAAGCGCCGTATATAATCTGTGGAATGAACCGTCTCTATCCATTTTAAATCCGCTCTTTTTGCTTTCAATAAAACCACTTTTTCAAGCAGTCCGCCTTCCTCGATTCCTTTGTATATGGCAGGGAGTCTTTCGGAGGTCTCCGGATGATAACTCCCGGTATCGTGGTAAAGATACCTTTCATCGTATAAAAAACCCGTTCTTTTCATTTTATGCGCAACCTGTCTTTGTTAAAGCATTCTAAAAATAGGATCATGACCTATTGAACAATCTTGTCAAATATCTCAAAAGCGGCCTTAACCGCTTGATTGTCCCTGGGAATTTCAATGGTGGGTTTTCCATTGAGGTCATATTCATAAACCCGCTCATCTTCCGGAACAGTGCCGATCAGTTCCAGACCTCCTTCTTGGATCATCTTGAGAGCAGCTTCCGGAACCGCTCCTCCATTCTTGGCCTGGTTGATCACCAGGTAGCTTTTTTTAACCCCTACGTTTAAATCTTTGGTTAACTTATTGATTCGAAGTGCAGCCTGAATGGCCCTCCGGGAAGTATCCGCTACGATGAGAAGAACATCGACATCCTTGGTTGTTAACCGGCTGATATGTTCCATACCGGCCTCGTTGTCTGTGACAATATACGGGTAATTATCCGTGAGTTTCTCCAAAAATCCACATAAAAGGCTGTTGGCTGCACAATAACAGCCCTCGCCTTCGGGCTGCCCCATGACGATAAGATCATAACCGTCAGCTTCAGCTACCGCCTGCTGGAGTTTCATGTCCATAAAGACATCTTTGGTCATGCCTCCGGGCACCTGCCCTCTTTTCATTTCTTCCCGGGCATTGCCCAGTGTTTCGCTTACTTCCATCCCCAACACCTCGTTCAAATTGGCATTGGAGTCAGCATCAACGGCAAGAATCGGTGCCTTTCCCTTTTCCTGTAAATATTTTATCAGCAAGCCCGCAAGCGTGGTTTTTCCCGTACCTCCCTTACCGGCCAGTGCAATTGAAAATGCCATAGTTTTAAACTCCCTGTTTGAATTGTTGATTTTCCTTTAGGCGGTTTTCTTAAACCATTACTTAATACAGGCCCAAGTTTCTTTCTAACTACTCTTAGAAATAATTAAGACAGTTAGAGCTAACAGTCAAGAAACTTTTGAATTTCGCAGGCATATGAAACAGTGAGGATGTCAAATGTTTAATTGCACTGGTTGTTGCCCCTTGCAAGGGTTTAGAAAACTATGGTATTTGATAAAAACAATTGAGTATAACCTGTTTGTGTGAAATTCGATATTCTGTAGGTGCGAATTCATTCGCACTCAAAATCCGGCACGGATTTACAGTAGATTCTTTAAAACCATCCAGCAACCTTCTTTCCGGGAAAAAGGTTTTAGAGCCTATAGTTAACATCGGGGTTCACATTGTGCGAATGAATTCGCACCTACAACTGAGCACAAGCCTTTTTACACAAACAGGTTACACTCAAATCAATTTCCAACAGGAGGAAAAAAAATGGATTTTGAACTGAGTAAGTCTCAAAAAGAGATTCAAAAGGCTGCCAGAGAATTTGCAAAAGGCGAGTTTGACAAAGAGCTTGCCATTGAGCTGGAAAAAAAACACGAATTTCCGGCAAAAATTTGGAAAAAAGCTGCCGAACTTGGCTTTATTGGCATTCACTTTCCGGAAAAATATGAGGGGCAGGGTCTTGGAGTGATGGAAAATATTCTCGTCGCCGAAGAATTTTGCCGGAAGGATTCAGGTATCGGAGCCGCGGTTATTCTTGGCGGTTTTGCCGCAGAAAATATTCTTCGTTTCGGCAGTGATGATTTGAAAGAAAAATTTCTACGAAAGGTAGCTTTGGGTGAAATGCTCTGTGGCGGATGTTTTACTGAGCCGGATCATGGATCGGATATTACCCGCATGAATACTACTGCGGAAAAAGACGGCGATACATGGATTATCAATGGCGTTAAGACTTTTATCACCAATGGATGCCTGGCAAGCTTTTTTTCGGTATTGTGCCAGACAGACCAGGAAGTACATCCCAGCCATCGGGGACAAAGCCTTTTTCTTGTTGAAGCCGATCGCTCCGGAGTTAATGCAAATGAAATCGGCGATAAGATGGGAGTTCGCATGATGTCCACCGCTGAAGTTACATTTAAGGATGTCCGGGTGCCTTTGGGCAATCTGATTGGAGAGGAAAGTAAAGGTTTTTATCATGTTCTGGAATTTTTTGATGAAAGCCGGATTCTTATCGCTGCACAGGCATTGGGTACGGCTCAGGGAGCATTCGATAGGGCTTTGAGTTATATTAAGCAGCGAGAACAATTTGGTAAAAAAATCGGACATTTCCAGGTTTCTCAACACAAAATTGCGGATATGGCCACCAAAATTGAACTGGCAAGGCTTGTCACCTACAAGGCCGCCTGGAATTTCGACCAGGGACGTATAGATCCGAAATTGACCTCCATGGCCAAAATGTATGCGGCACGAACGGCTGTTGAAGTAGCCGACGAGGCTATCCAGCTTCTGGGCGGATACGGCTACATGCTCGACTATGAAGTCGAACGTTTTTACCGTGATGCGAAAATTACTGAGATCTACGAGGGTACCAAAGAAATTCAGAAAAACACCATCGCAAGTGCTCTTCTTGGGAAAATGAAATAATAGGCCATACATTATTGATCGGTGATTGACAAATCGAGGTCTAATGAATAGTTTTCCTCCCATAGTAAAGTAACCATAGTGTTAAAAAATCACTCTTACTTTTTTAAAATTGTTTTATTTCATCATTATTAGGAGGACATATGCTGGAAGTTACACAAACGGCGTCAAATCAAATCGCCGAATATTTTAAAGGTAAAACACCATCACCCATCAGAATTTTTTTGAACGAGGGCGGATGAGGCGGACCGGGACTCGCTCTGGCTCTGGATGAGCCAAAAGAAGAAGAGGACAAAGTTTTTGATATTGATGGATTTCGATATGTTGTCAATAAAGAATTTCTTGAAAAAGTGAAACCGATCAAGGTGGATTTTTCACCCATTGGCTTTAACATAGATTGCGGATACGATTTTGGTTCGAGTTGTTCATCCTGCAGCTGTTAATGATGTGATCTGTAGGTGCGAATTCATTCTCACAGAGGCGTGTATGTAACCAAATGTGCAAAAAATGAACCCTGTGAGTATGCCAGGCTCAGCCGTGAGAATCAATTGGCACCTGCAAGCAACCAAAACAAGGAGCGGAAAAGATGAAAATATTTATCACCGGAGGAACAGGTTTTGTAGGTCATAATCTTTCCCAACATCTACTATTAAACGCTCATCATGTGACGGCAACGGGAAGGTCTGAAAAACAAGACCGAATTGATCATCCAAATTTTACCTACATTTCTGCAGACACCACAAAACCGGGCAAATGGCAAACCCATGCAGAAGATAGCGATATCGCCGTTAACCTTGCTGGAAAATCCATATTTACCCGCTGGACCCCAAAGACCAAACAACAGATATATGACAGCCGGATTCTCACCACTCGTCATCTTGTGGAAGCTTTGCCATCCCACAGCTCCCTGCTGAGCACTTCGGCCGTAGGTTATTACGGACACCGGGGCGATGATATACTCTCCGAGGATGCTCCTGCCGGAAGTGATTTTCTGGCAAAGGTCTCCATTGACTGGGAAAAGGAAGCAATGGAGGCTGAAAAAAAAGGGGTACGGGTAGCCATTACCCGGTTTGGTATCATATTGGGTAACGATGGCGGGGCCATGGAAAAACTGGTGCCGGCATTCAAAGCTTTTGTGGGGGGGCCCATTGGGGATGGAAAACAATGGTTTCCATGGATTCACATAGAGGATATTATCCATGCCGCTTTTTTTATCATGGAAAATTCTCTGATGAAGGGAATCTTTAATTTTACAGCACCCCATCCGGTCACCAACAAATACTTTGCCAAATCTTTGGCCGAATTCCTGAACCGGCCTGCATTCATGCCTGCACCGGCGTTTTTGGTTCGACTCTTTGCGGGCGAGTTTGGTCAAACACTCTTAAACAGCCAGAGGGCCATTCCCGAAAAACTGATCAAGTCGGGCTACCAATTCAAATATCCTGATTTGTCCGATGCATTGAAAGATCTTGTAGATTAATCGCAAAGGAGGTTTTCATGTCGGATTTCATGTCTATTATCAAAGAACGGCGGAGTATTCGTAGTTATGAAAGCAAAAGTATTCCGGATGACCATTTGAACACAGTACTGGAATCGATTCGGTGGGCTCCATCATGGGCCAACACCCAATGCTGGGATGTTGTGGTGGTAAAAGATGATACCGTGAAAGAAAAGCTTCAGGAAACCATAGCACCCAAAAATCCGGCAACCAAGGCGATCACTTCGGCTCCGGTTGTGCTGGCCCTGTGTGGGAAGCTCAAAACATCCGGATACTATAAAGATGAGGTTGTAACAAAATTCGGGGAATGGTTTATGTTTGATCTGGGCCTTGCCACTCAAAACTTATCCCTGACCGCCCATCATCTTGGCCTTGGGACAGTCATTGTCGGCCTGTTCGATCATGATAAAGCAAAAGAGGTTTTGAAAGTTCCTGACAGCCATGAGCTGTTAGTCCTCATTCCTTTGGGATACCCGGCTAAAATTTCCAAGACACCCAAAAGAAAAGAGATTTCGGAATTTATTCATGATAATTTTTTCTAGCAGATGAATCTTTTAAGCGAGATTTCAAGCCATCTCAGTATATTCTGGATGATATTCTCTTTTTCCTTTCTTGTGGCGCTGACCGGGGCCATGGCACCCGGCCCTCTGTTGACTTATACGATCATCAAATCCGTAAAATCCGGAAAGCGCGGTTACTTGACCGGTTTGTGGGTGATCGCCGGGCACGCTGCTCTGGAGATGGTTATCATTATATTGTTGCTGACGGGTTTTTCTTATTTCTTGAAAAACTTAATGGTCATACGAATCATCGGGATTTTGGGAGGGGCTGTTTTGATTTATTTCGGCGTCTCCATCATCCGGGATGCTTTCGCCGGAAAAATTTCCGCGGATTTTATAAACCCTTCCCAAGATCTGGAAAATCAGGACACACCCCTGAAAAATAAAGGTCTGGAAAATCCGGTGATTGGGGGCATATTGATTTCCATGGCAAATCCCTATTGGTGGGTCTGGTGGGCAACCATCGGTTTTGCATTCATGCTCCAGTTTGAAATTTCCTTTAATGATTGGCCCAGGCTTCTTGCTTTTTTCTTAGGCCATGAGGCCGGAGATCTGGTTTGGTATATGCTTGTTTCCGTGCTGTCTTTTTTCGGTATCAGGCACCTTAACAAAAGAGTTTACTACTCAATTTTGGTTGTATGCTCCATATTTATGATCTTTTTCGGCTTTTATCTGGGTATTTCAACATTTTTTTCAACAAGTGTGTAAAGGTTAAATGTTTAGGAGGCCGAAAAATGAATATTTTTGATTATCATGATGCCACAAAGCATCATTATCACCGGTCCGCAAAGTCGTTGGGATATATGGACTGGGCAAACCAGCCTGAGCCATTCCGATATTTCCAAGGCCGACCCCCAATTCATCTGCCTCTGCTGGAAAAGGATCCTGAAGCTGATTATTTTGATCTGTATTTACGGGAAAACAATACCCACAAACCTTTTTTGCTGGAAAATATAGCGGGTTTTCTCGAGCTTTCTCTGGGACTTTCCGCATGGAAAAGTGTGCCGGGTAGCCGATGGTCCCTTCGGATCAACCCCTCCAGTGGTAATCTTCACCCAACCGAGGCACACTTGATTCTTCCCTCAATAAACAGCATTGATTCAGGCGTTTATCACTACAATCCTTTTTTGCATGCTTTGGAACCACGTGCTGTTTTTTCCGGCAACCTTTGGGAAAAAATAGAAGGGCACTTTCAGGCAGAAGGTTTCATGATCGCCTTAAGCTCCATTTTTTGGCGTGAATCCTGGAAGTACGGCGAAAGGGCTTTTCGTTATTGTAACCACGATGCTGGACATGCTCTGGCCGGCCTCAGTTTTTCCGGTAATCTTTTCGGTTGGAAGGTCATTTGCTTAACTGCGCTTTCCGATGATAACATCGAAACGCTTCTGGGCTTTGACAAGACTCACTGGCACCACATGGAAAAAGAGCATCCCGAGTTTGCCTGCTATGTGTTTGCATCTTCGAAAAATTTGGAACAACAAAATGTATCTGAAGATATTTTAAAAGATTTTAGTGAATTGGAATTTTTTGGAATTCCCAATCGTCTGAGCCAAGATCATTATCACTGGAAAAATATTGAGTCTGCAAACATGGCTTCAAAAAAACCGCTTACCCCCCCTGTTCAGATCTCCTTTGATGATAAGCCCCTTTTGCAAAATGCTCATTCTAAATTGCCCGCAGCAAAAATTATCCGGCAACGAAGAAGCGCATTGGGTTTTGATTCGGAAGGCTCTGTTGGTTTTGACCAATTCTTGGCCATGCTTGACAAGACGTTTCCCCGAAATAATGTAGCTCCTTTTGATACGCAACTTTCGTTTCCCCGGGTACACTTGCTTTTGTTTGTACACAATGTCCAAGGACTTAACCAAGGGCTTTATTTTTTCTTCAGAAACACTGTTGACAAGGATACCCTTCAATCTGCAACCCGCTTGGATTTTTTGTGGAAACCCGTTGAGCAGGATTTCCCTCTGTATCTTCTTGAGGAAGGTAATTTTCGCAGGAAAGCAGCCAGGGTGAGCTGCTACCAGGAAATTGCCGGAGAAAGCGCCTTTTCAATGGGAATGATTGCAAAATTCCGCGATCCTGTTGAAAAAAATCCATATTTATACCGCCATCTTTTCTGGGAAACCGGTATGATTGGTCAAGTGCTGTATCTGGAGGCCGAGGCTCACGGCTTTCGCGGCACAGGTATTGGATGTTTTTTCGATGATGCAGTTCATGACATTTTGGGTTTTTCGGACAATCAATTTCAAAGCCTCTATCATTTTACGATTGGAAAATATTTTGAAGACCGGCGTTTAAATACTTTGCCACCTTACTATCATATTGAACATAATCGTGCAGGTGGGGATTAATTCGAATTTTCATCATCCCCGGTTTTTTGTTTTTTTTAGGTTTTGACTTCAACCAAATTTTATGATTATAAAAGCCTCATAAACAGAAATGGTGAATTCACTGTTGCTTTTAGAATCATGGCACCTTAATATCAGTCTCGGCAAGGCCGGGTGAAACACTTATAAATTTAATTTTTTCCGGGAGAAAAATATGGCACCCAATAATCTCATCAACGAAAAGAGCCCATACCTTATCCAGCATGCCCATAATCCGGTAGACTGGTATCCGTGGTGTGATGAAGCCTTTGAAAAAGCGAAACAGGACAATAAGCCCGTGTTTCTGTCTGTAGGTTACGCGGCCTGCCACTGGTGCCATGTCATGGAAAAAGAATCTTTTGAAGATGAAGAAGCTGCAAGGTATTTAAATGAGACTTTCGTTTGTGTCAAAGTGGACAGAGAAGAAAGGCCTGATATTGATTCGGTCTATATGGCGGCCTGCCAGATGCTTACAGGACGAGGGGGATGGCCGTTGACAGTGTTTTTGACACCGGATAAAAAGCCATTTTTTGCAGCCACCTATATACCTAAAAAATCCAGATTCGGACAACCAGGTCTCATCGATATTTGCAAGCAGGTCAAAAACGTTTGGAAAAATAACCAGGAACAAATTTTTGAATCGGCTAAAGAAATTTCCGGTCATATAGGCAAAGCATTCGAATATGAATACACTGCGGAAGATCTCGATGAAACTGCTCTGAAAGCCGCTTATGAAGGGCTTGAAAAGAGCTTTGATGAAGAATACGCTGGGTTTGGGGCTGCCCCCAAATTTCCCACCCCTCACCGGATGCTTTTTCTCCTCAGATATTACCATCGCACCGGGGATGAAAAAGCGTTGGTAATGGTACAAAAAACACTTAAGGCCATGCGCCTTGGGGGAATCTGGGACCATGTGGGGTACGGTTTTCACCGTTATTCCACAGACAACTATTGGCTTCTTCCCCATTTTGAAAAAATGTTATACGATCAGGCACTTTTGGCCATAGCGTATCTGGAGACTTTTCAGGTTACCCGGGATCCTTTTTATGCGAAAACTGCCGAGGACATCTTTACTTATGTCCTGCGGGATATGACCTCCGATGCCGGCGCGTTTTTTACCGCAGAAGATGCTGACAGTGAAGGTGAAGAAGGAAAATTTTATTTATGGACCACTGACGAATTCAACGAATTTCTGGGGGCCGAAAGAGGAAAATTGTGGCAAAAATTCATGAATATGGATCCTGCAGGAAACTTTTCGGATGAAGCCACAGGTCAAAAATCCGGTGCCAACATTTTACACCTGGCACTTTCGTTTACTGATTGGGCTAAAAAACTCGATATGGGAGAAAGTGAGCTGGCCGACCGGTGGGAAAAAATACGGGAAACCCTTTTCCATATTAGAAAACAACGGGTTCCTCCTTTAAAAGATGACAAAATTCTGACCGATTGGAACGGTTTAATGATTGCAGCACTGGCCATGGGAGCGAGGATTCTGGGAAATTATGTCTATGCCGAAGCGGCAAAAACAGCTGCGGCGTTTATTCATCGGCGATTAACAGATGAAAACGGGCAATTACTCCACCGTTTCCGGGATAATCAAGCCGGTGTCCTTGCCAATGCCAATGATTATTCCTTTATGATTATGGGCCTTATTGAGCTTTTCCGGGCAACTTTTGAGCCGGAATATCTCAGCAGAGCCATTGAACTGCAAAAACAAATGCAGGAAAATTTTTGGGACCATGCAACCGGTGGATTTTACCTGACATCGAATATGGCAGAGCCTCTTCCCACAAGACCCAAAGAACTCTATGACGGTGCCATGCCTTCAGCAAACTCAGTGGCATTTTCAAATCTTTTATTGCTCTCCAGGCTGACCGGAGATACCCGGTGGGAAGAAAGCGCCGATGAAATGGTCAAAACATTTTCAGGTACCATTAAAAAACAGCCTTCAGCATTTACTCATTTTCTGTACAGCCTTGAATTTGCAACAGGCGAGAACCAGGAAATCGTTATCGCAGGGGAAACAACTTCAACCAACACCGAAAAGATGCTATCGGTACTGGATAAAAAATATATGCCCAATATGGTTCTTTTAATAAAAACGTCTAAAAATGGAGAGCAACTGGCAAAAATCGCACCGTTTACCGAAACGCTGGATCCGGTCGATAACCAAACAACGGCATATGTCTGCACCGGTTTTTCCTGCAGCACTCCCATCACAGATCCCAGGGAGCTGGGTTCATTGATAGAAGGTTCTGAAACTTAAAACCTGTCAGGTATAAGAGCATGAACATTTATTCGCAATTCATAAAACGTTCTGAGGCGCTGTTACTGATTGTCGATATTCAAAAAACCATGTTCGATCTTTGCGTGGAAAAACACAAGGTCACTCAAAATATCAATGCACTCATCGACATGGCAAACAACCTGGAAATACCCATCGTTTTTACGGAACATAATCCCGTCAAGCTCGGCAATTTCGATAACTTTATGACTCAAAAATCGCAGGACAGCTCTGTGCTCAATAAAATGGAATTCAGTTGTTTTGGAAACGAGGTCATTAGAAAAACCATCGCTGATACCGGCAAGAAGTCGATCATTCTGGCTGGTATCGAATCCCATGTTTGCATTTTCCAGACAGGAGTACAGGCAATACAGGAGGGATACCATGTTCATGTGGTAGCAGATGCGGTATCGGCCCGCAGCAATTTCAGCCTGAAAACCGGACTCGATAGGCTCAGGCAGGCCGGATCGGTGATTACAACTACCGAAATGCTTGTTTTTGAACTACTCTTAAAAGCAGGAACTCCTGATTTTAAAAAAATGCTGCCGATAATTAAAACCTTGTAATCAAGCGAACGAGTCTGGAAATTAAAACAGATACCATTGCATTGCCATTGATTGAAGAAAAAACCGGCTTTGTTTTTTTTGTTTATTTGAAAAAAAACTTGAACATCGAGTAATATGTTCTGCGTATTGCCAGTCACCTTACTTCACACAGGTAATGACTCCATGACAGCGGCATGCGGTGCTCAATAACATCGTGGTTCTGGTTTTGGAAACTTTTTGTAAAGCCGAAAAAAGTTGTTCCGGCCGATACCCCCCGACACCAGGGGCCAATTGATAACTCCTGACAACAATGGGGCGAAATCCCGGCACCTTGAGTTCATTGAGCAGGTCAAACATATTCTTTTTTCTTTTTTTTCCGGTAACAGAGCAGACATTTTCAGGTTCCGGACAATCATCTGGACAGATAAAATCAGCATGGCTGACATAAACATCGCCATTTTGGCCCTCGAAGCAATTCGGAAGTTTGCTGATGGCCGCTTTGGGAATTTGGATTCGCTCAATACCATCGGGTTTTCGTTTTGCAATAACCCACTGGGCAAGCAGGTGCACAGGAAGGGCGGGTATGATCCAGTCAGGGCCTTTTCCCGGATAAAGGTTGCGAAGAAGAAAAGAAACCCCGTCCGCCTGCTCCAGGGACCGATCGGGACCTTCCGCCTTTATAAGATTCTCTTCTGCCGGATCCACAAGAACAAAACGACAATTGCGGTATATGCCATCCAGACGATCAGCGGCCAATGATCCAAATTTGCCGATACCGATGATCCATATTGTTTTCATTCTCTTAAATGAATGATCTTCTTTCTCACATTAGTTCAATGAGACGATGCTCTATCATGAGTGGACCGCGTGCTTGCATTTTTTGCCCTCCTTATACAGCTTTCCAGAATTTGTCCGGTTTTATCTGCTCACCATTGTGTTTACAAACTCGATAATACGGTTTGTGCCCGTCACATCTCCCATTGCCATAATATGGATGCCATCAGCATGTTCGAAGATTTCTTCTATAAAGTCACAGGTAATCTCAACCCCGGTTGTTCCGCCATTTTCCATGCGTGAAATAACCTTTTCCGGAACATTGATGCCTTCGACATTCTTGTTCATAAACCTCGCCATTTTCACACTTTTAAGCGGCATTACCCCAATTAATATCGGCCTGCCAAGTTTACGGGCCTCTTTGAGAAAACTTACCGCCTTTTCGGGATCATACACCACCTGTGTCTGAAAAAAATCCGCTCCGGCCGAGATTTTTTTTCTCATCCTTTCCAGTTCACGTTCGGGATTTTTTGAGGTGGGCATGGCCGTACACGCTATTTTGAATTCAGTTTTTCCGCCGAATTCCTTTTCATTGTAATCAAGACCGCCATTCATTTTTTTGATAAGCCGGATGAGTTCGAATGTGTTGTAATCATAAACGGCCTTGGAGGGATAAGGTCCGTGTTTTGGTGGATCACCGGTTGTTACCAGAATGTTGCGAATGCCCATGGCATGAGCGCCGAGAAGATCGGCCTGTGTACCCAGAAGACTTCGGTCTCTGCATGTGAAATGCGGTACAGCTTCGATATCAAGCTTTTTCTGAATCAGATCTGCCATTGCGACTGAATTTATTCGCAGATTCCCCATTGGGCAATCGTGAATATTGATAGCGTCGAGCGGAAGATATTCACCGGCTTTTTCCAGAGATTCATCTGTTAATACTCCCTTTACCGGTCCCAGTTCAGTAGTTATAACAAACTTTTTACCCATTTTTTCAGTTAAATTCATAAAAAATCTCTCCGTGAGTCAAAGTTAAGAAATCCAAATAAACATTCACAAAATAAATCTCCAGTTGGGTGGCAGCAGCAGCATCATAGTGACGACGATCAGTGGTTTTTCTTCTTCAGCTTTCGGGCTTTCATTTCCACTTCATAAGTTTTCACCAGTTGTATATGCGGATATTTTTCGGCCACATAATGCTCAACTTCCGGAGCAAAGGTGTATCCTATAAGTATCTGAATAATTTTGCCTTTTAGTATTTCCGACAATCTTTTCAGCATACCGTTGAAACGGTCGGCATCAGGCGATCTTCCACACCATAGCCGACAGCATCTGAAAGGCCTCCCACCTGCTGTTGAAGCTGGTGGTGGCTTTTGGCCAATTTCCGCAATTCTTTTTCAGTAACACTGACTTCCACTATGGACTTCTCCGTTACGGCCATATGCTAAATATACTAAAGGCTTTGGGTTATTTCAAGTTGATATCGGAAAGGTTTAAAAAGGCTGGGGCGATCCTTTTTTATCATTGTCAGCAATTCTCGGTTTAGAATTAGATACTCAGGAAAAATCAACCAAATGTAATTACAACCATTCAGCTTTTTTTTTTCTTCATAAAATGTTAGAGTATGCGTAAAATAATCATAACGTTAAGAGTCGAAGAAAGAAGATAAATGGAGTCGATATGATAAAAGAAAGAAAGCTTCTGTTGGATTTCGAGCGGGAATTCATTCAAATGGAAAAGACAGACTATTTTAAATCCCTTCGATTGTTTGAAGAATTGTGGAAAGAGGCTGTTTTTCTGAAGATTTTACCGTTGAAGGATCCTCTCGAAGGTATTGAGGTCGATCTGCGAATTGCCCGGATAATCAATCATGTTTAAAGACCTTCTGAGAAAAATAGGCCAAAAGCTTTCTGATTCCGGTCTGCCTTATATGGTCATTGGCGGACAGGCCGTACTTCTTTATGGCACTCCAAGATTGACCAAAGACATTGACATCATACTCGGCGTCAACATTGAAGAGTTGAAAACGGCCCTGAAGGTTATTGAAGATTTGGGTCTGAAAGTCATTCCCGATGACCCCGAGGATTTTGTGAGAAAAACATTCGTTCTTCCGGCACAAGACATGATTACAGGAATAAGGGTTGACTTGATATTTTCTTTCACACCTTATGAAAAACAAGCAATAGAGCGTGCTAAACCCGTTTATTTTGATGATACGGCTGTCATGTTTTCTTCAGTGGAAGACCTGATTATCCACAAAATCTTTGCTGGTCGCCCCAGGGACATCGAAGATGCTACCCTGGTAATGCTCAAGAACCCTGATTTTGATGGTGATTACATTGAAAAGTGGCTGAAAGAATTAGACAATTCCATGGACTCGAATGAATTTTTCAGCCTTTTTGCAGAAATCCTTCACCAAATCCGGAAATAATTAACCTTACAAGGATACTTTTTTCTCAAAAAAGGCATTTCACTCACTTTGACGCTAAAAAAAATTGACCCGTCTGTGCTCATGAAAATTGTCCCTCCAAATATTTTTAGAGAACCTGCTTTCGTT
>SL_3KL_010_SEDDRAFT_10001940_pt1 | contig 18931 bp, 21 predicted proteins | sample SodLakKL_010_SED_2_FD_10381 | JGI IMG/M metagenome (IMG submission 10381) | reverse complement strand
TATCTTTTTTATTATCTTTTTTATTATCTTCTATTATATTAATATTATTATTTTTATGTTGTTTTAAAATACTTTTCAAAGTTATAAAAAATATTTTACAAAATCAAGAAAAAAATGCTTTTTTGTCAAAAAATTTTATTGTACCTTTACATTGTTAAATAAAGTATAAATAAACTAAACAAATTACAATGGAAATTAAAAGTGCTGTTCCAATTACTCATATGAGTAAATTAGAATTACCTGGTGTAGTAGAAAGAGAAAGAGGCGAAAGTAAAGCTGTTAGTAGGGTGCCTTATATTCCTATTAGAGATAAGGTTCTTATTAAAGCTATATTTGAACTTTCTCCACTTGCTACTATTGATGAAAAAACCCTTAGAAAAGAAAATCCAAAAATAGCCTATGTTGTAGGTATGGGTGATGAGGTACAAGGTTTAAAACTAGGAGATGAAGTTACAGTAAGTTTTAACGCTAATATTGAACCTATTTTCTTTGATGAAAATGATAAATCAATGTTAGCTGCAATGAAAAAGAAAAGTGATATTAAACTTCTTGCTGGAACTAAACCTAGTAAAATTACTATAATTGAATTTTATGTAGTTCCTTTTTTTGCTATTAATGGTATTTATGTGAATCCATAAAAGAAGCTAAATAAGTTATCCTGTTATTAATACTATTACTACTGAACAATGAGTCAAAAAAGAATTATAAAAGATACTGTAAAGAACTTACATCTTAGGGAATATCCATATACTAAAGAATGGACTGAGAAATTTAATAAACTTCCCGTTGGAAGAAAAGAGGATGTAATTGAATATATGAATAGAACACAAGCACTTTATGTTAAAGATATGATGGGAGAAATGGTTAATGATATTTCTCTACAAGGATTTGGTAAGTTTTATTATAAGAAAAGCAGAGTGGATTTTTATGAGTTCCGAAAGCGTTATCCTGATATGTCTATACCGGAGGTTATTGAAATGGTTAAAGAAAAACACCTAGATAGACTAAAGAGGAAGAAGGGGTTAAAAAAAATATCAAAAAATAAGACAATAATGTTGCAGAAGTAAAAAATATTTATTACTTTTGCTTAACATTAAAATTCACAGTCATGGAAAAGCAAATAGTAATTAAAAACAGAGTAGCTAAAATGAATTTTAAAGACGTTGATGAAGCTACTAAAGTTGCTAAAGATAATACTAGTAAGGTTAAGAAAACTAAAGCTGGTATTAATATTAGGCGTCTTAAAGACCTGCTAATTCTTTTTTAATAATTTAAATTAGCTAAATTAAAACATTGCTAGTAGCTAATATAAATGGGCAATACTATGAGCCGTAAAATATTTTTTAATGAAGGGTTACATAAATATACTGATGAATATAATAATGTATTCACTAGTGTTACCACTGTTATAGGAAAATATAAAGAGAAATTTGATACTGAAAAAATGGCTAGGATATGTGCCCAAATAGGTAGAAATCCTAGACATCCAAAATATTTAAAATATAGAGGTAAAACTGAAAAGCGGCTTAAAGCTGAATGGAAAAAAACAACTGAAATTGCATTAGATCGGGGTAATGATCGCCATAATTACCTTGAGGGTATAATTAAGAGTTGTAACAATTACAATAAGGTTAGGGATAAATTTACTAAGGATAGGATTTTCACTATTCCTGATATAGTTTCTAATCCGGTTGTAGGAAGGGTATCTTTAGAAAAACTTAAATCACTAAGTTTGGATAAAAGATACCCTTTAATATATAATACCATTAAAGCTTTAGTTAAAGAAGGTTGGAAAATTTATGCTGAAATCGGTACGTATAGTGCGGATTTACTTATTAGTGGTCTTGTTGATTTACTTCTTGTAAAAGATGATAAATTTATAATTATAGACTGGAAAACTAATAAAGCCCCTATTAGTTTTAAGTCTGGTTATTATGAAAAAGATGCACAGAATAATATTACTAATAACTTTATATTAGATCATAAAACCTTTGAATATCCTCTTCAACATATTCCTGCAAGTTCAGGTCATACTTATACTCTTCAACTTAGTAGCTATGCTTACCTTATAGAACTATTTGGTTTAAAATTAAATCATATATTACTTTTTCATATCAGACCTAGTGATATAAACAATCAAGATAGTGATGAAATTATTGATGTAGTAGGTATTAAATATCTTAAAACTGATGTTGGTAATATGCTTAATCATCATGCCTCTAGTATAGATATTAAAACTCAAAAGGGTTTATTTGTTTAATTAAATAACTTAACATGACACTTAGAGAACTAGTTAAGCCAGGTAGGCTTATTAATTATGCTAGAAGAAACGGTTATAGAATTTTTGATAGTACCACAAATTATAATTTAAATATATGGGCTGTAAGAGCCAATAATCAAGAAGCAGGTAGATTTGATGATATTCAGGTGGTGTTTTGGAAAGATGGTTTAGGATGGGAATATGAAGTTTTTAATTGTACTACTGATCCTAGTGATCATTATCTGTTAAATCCTATTAATCCTAGAGGTACTGCAATAGTTAAGCCCGGACAATGGAGAGGTTTGTGGGAGCTTGGTTATCATAGAAGTAACCATAATCATCCCGCTCTTATACAAAAAGAACCTATAGTTGTTATTAGGGATTTTAATAAAGATATAATTTTAGATTATTATACCCCAGGTAATCTAGGTGCTTTTGAAAAAGATGTAATAAGGAATGATGCTCATGGTTATACTATGAGATGGAAAGATCAATTTGGTAATATTGTTTATAAAGAAGATAAAGGTTACTTTGGAATAAATAATCATAGAGCAGCATTAGGATATATAGCTAAAAAGATAGGTTTATATTCAGCTGGATGTATTGTTCAAAATGATACTAAAAAATATAATGAAGTATTTATACCTTTAATAAAAAGAGCTATACATAATTGGGGTAATTCTTTTTCTTTTACTTTAGTAACTCAAAAATCTGTAGAATATGAAGCAACAAGGTAATTTTTATAATAATATATCTATAATACTTATAGCATTGCTAGTTATAGGTCTTATAGCTTGTATTTATTTTAATCATTCTAGAATAACGGTTAAAGATCAGATTATAGAAAATATGAAAGAAGAAAAAGCAAGATTGGATAGTTTACTTAATGTTTACATGTTTGATTATGATAATATACAAATTGAATATGCTAATAAGCTTGATTCTCTTTCTAAAGCAAAAACTAAAATTACAATAAGTTATGAAAACCGTATTAAAGATCTTAGGGATATTACTATTGTTAGTGATGACAGCGTCACCCAGTACATCTCAAGTCGCATACAAGATAGAAAATAATAGATTAGTTTGTTATACTCCTGAAGAAAATAGGGTTATTGCTGAAATATTTTTAACAGAGGAATATTTATATGAAGCGGTAATACATTTGGATCATGAAAATAACTATATGATAAAAGTAAATGAAGAATTAGAAAAGACTATAGAAGGTATGAGCATTGTTAATAAACAATATGAAAACCTTCTAAAGGAGTGTATAAAACATTCTGAGAGCATACTTGAAGATAATTATGGACTTAAAAAAGAAAATTCTTTTTATAAAACTATTCTTTATATTAGTATAGGTATTAATATTGTAACATTTGGACTTATATTATTATGAGTTATTTAAAAGTTACTCCTGAGGGTTTAAAAGTAGATTGGGAATATATCCTTTTATATCCTGAATTTGAAAAATTATATAAAAGAGATGATGATCCTGAAAAGAAATATGCAGACAAGCTTTTAAGGTATATTTATGAAAGGTGTGATGTAAAAAGTTATTGTGTTAAGAATGGTTTAAAAGAACGTGAAGCACATAAACACGCCTTACAGTTAGCTGGTTTACCTTTTTCATTTGATCTTGATAAAGATATTGTACAGGCAATGAAAAGGTATAAACAGATACATTATAATGAGGTAGCTGATTTATTATCCAGTCTTAGAAATACATTAAAATTATCCAAGAAGATTAACGATAAAATTCAAAAAGCTATAGAAGTAAGATTGAGTAATCCTGATATGAAGGAGGAAGATATTCCTCATATGATTATGTTAGAAGAAAAGTTATTTAAAGTGATTGAGAACTTGCCTGATAAAATAAAATCACTTAAAGAGTTAGAATCTGTAGTACATAAAGAACTTACAAAACCAAAAGGTTTAGGAAGAGGTCAAAAAGTAATACCAGATAGTTATGATGGAGATCCCGAAATTGAAGGAGCTTGAGGAGCATGAATATACCTTCTTTAACTTTATTGCAGAAGATAAAAGTATATATCCTAAAGCCTCTGATAAAGGTTATAAAGATAGCGATGATGATTTTATTGTAGGTAAATCTGGTGGATTTTTATTAAATATTGATTTTATATTTGTTAATACCCATGTTTTTAAAGAAGTAGCTAATTACTTTGAAAAGCATGGGTATTATATTGATGAGGAAAAAGGTTCTATAGATTTTAAAAACTTTTATAGAAGAGAGACATATCGTAGGAAATATGGTATGACTTCTAACTGTAAATTATATTTTAAAGATATAGCTGAATATACAGATAAAAATACTACTGAAAAAAGAAGAAAAGAACTTTTACACCCCCTTAGAATTACAGGGGATCATTATAATTTTCTTAATTATGGTAGGATATATCGTTCTTTAAGAGAAGATGAAAAAGCAGCTTATGTCGGTTACAAAGGTAAGATACCTAAAAAGAAATATGGTTTTCCTAATTTTATAGATGGTCAGTATTGGAACTTTAAGGTAGATGAGTTTATTTATTATAATGGGTTTCATTTATGTAAAAGTAAAGCCAGGAGAAAAGGTTTTTCATTTATGCGTGGAAGTCAGGCTTCTAATACTTTAAATCTTAACAAGGACTTAACAGTTGTACTTGCTGCTTATGATTTAAAATATCTTACTGATCCAGGTGCCACAACTGATATGGTTAAAAAGAACCTTGATTGGTATGAAGAGCATACTTATTGGCAAAGAGGTTATTTAAGTGAAGATTATTCAGCTATAGAATTAGGATATAAGAAACAAAAAGAAGGTAATAAGAAATTTGGTTTTAGAAGTAAACTGTTATCTTTAGGTTGTAGAAATAATGAGAGTGCTGTAGTAGGTAAAGATTCATTTGAAATAGATTTTGAAGAAGCTGGCAAGTTTCCCAATCTATCTAATGTATTAGATGTTACAACTAGTACTGCTGAAGATGGTGATACTAAAGTAGGTACTATTCGTATTTATGGTACAGGTGGTACAAAGGATGCTAATTGGTTAGCTTTTAGAAAAATATTTTTTGCCCCTGAAGCTAATGAAATGATGCCTTTTGAAAATGTATGGGATGATGATTTAAGAAATAGAACTTGTGGTTTATTCTATCCTCAAGTATGGGGTTATGGTACTAAAGTTGATGAACATGGTAATTCTAAATTGCTAGAATCCTATGAACATGATCTTCAAAGAAAAGAAGAATATAAAAAGCAAAATCCTGATCATAAAACTATTATGTTTATAGCTCAAAGAGCTAATAGACCAGCAGAAGCATTTCTTAATACAAGAGATAATATGTTTTCTTCTGTTGCTCTTAACCAATGGATTACAAGACTTCAATATGATCCCGATGTTCAATTTTATAAAGATGGACAAATAATAGAAACATCTAGTGGTCCTGTATTTAAAACTAATCAAAAACTTAGACAAGAGGGTAAATCAATACATGAGTTTATAACTGACGTACCTGTTACACCTACTACTAATGTTACAGGATGTGTAAGGATAATACATGAGCCTTATACAATTAATGGTAAAGTTCCTGATAATTTATATTTTGTTACATCAGATAGTGTAGGTATTGATAAAGATAAAAAAGAATTAACTATTAGACACTCTCTTAATAGTTTTAGTGTTTGGATGAAAGATACAGATGGCATTACTCCTTATGCTGGTAAAAGGCTTGTAGCTTCCTATTGTGGTAGATATGATACATTAAAAGAATATGATAAACTTTTGTTAAACATTTGTAAAATCTATAATGCAAAAGTTTTAGCAGAGGTTAATAGGGGAGAAACTATATCTAATTTTAAACAATGGGGTGAGCTTAATAGAATGCTTAAAGATCCAAGAAGTCTTATATCAAAAGGTAAATACACAATGAATGCCGGATATGGTATGATTATAGGTGAACAAGACACCAAGCTTGAAGGTTTGAGGATGTTGAAAGAGCTTATTTATACCAAATTTAATGTTGATAGTGATGGAAATTTCAATTACTTCTTACACTATATATATGATATAGCTTTTTTATTAGAGTTGCAATCTTTCACATTAGATGGTAACTTTGATAGAATTAGTAATGCTATCCTAGCAGCATTTCAGTTTAAAGCATTTGATGTAAAGGAAAAGAAGGAGAGACAACAAACAAAGAAACCCAATTCCAAGAGAATAATAAATAGATTATTATATCATGCCAACTAAAACAAGTAATCTTAGAGCTTTAAAAGATTCTAAATTTCATGGTTTTCCAGACCAAAGAGTTAGTGAAAAAGAAAAGCAAAGTGAAGAATGGTATATTAAATGTATTAACTATATTATTGATAGAGCTTTAGCTGAAGATGAGAAATCGGAAGTTATAAAACATTTTAATGCCTCTAATGGAGAGATAGACGAAAGCACTATTCAATATGCTTTATCTCCTTATGGTAAAGATGTTCAACAACAAGCCAAACAAATTAGATTCCCCAATACTATACGTGATTTAGATATTATTGTTCCTATTAAAGAACGATATATGGGAGAATATATTAAACAGTATTCTAATCATCAAGTTTATATACATGATTCTGATTCTGTATTTGAAAGAAATGAACAATTAAAAGCTGCTGTTAAAAGTAAAATATTTGCAAAATTTCAGGAGCTTATAGAAACAGGTGATGAAAGTGTATTAGAAGATTTAGATATTGAAGCTTTTAGTAAAGAGTTTATTGAAGAATGGGTTGATGAAAGAGTTATAAGAGGCCAACGTAGATTAGATCTTATAAACGACTTAACTAATTCTACAGTAAATTATATTCAAGCTTTTTTATATTGGTTTGCTACTGAAGAGGTATATAGTCATAGAAGGGTTGTTAATAATGAACTGAAAAAAGAAATTATACCACCTTGGGAATATTATAGAATTGACTCCGGTAATTTATTTGTTGAAGATGATGATATGGGAGTTAGAAAATATAAGATGTCTATTAATCAAATAATAGATGAATTCAGAGATGAATTTCAAGGCTCTCAAGGTAAAAGAGATTTTGAATATTTAAGAAGTCTATTAGATAAATATAGTACAAGTGGTGATCCTATAAGTGTGCAGACCAGTCTTATAATGGATCGTAAAGCTTGGGAAATATATGATGGAAACAGTATATATAAAGCTAAACCGAATACTAATTTAGATATTACAGATGCTAGCAGACTTTTAGATGTTTATCATTGTGTTTGGAAAACTGAAAAAGAAATAAGAATACTTAAATACGCTGACCCCCTAACGGGAGAAATTAAAGAAACAGAAGTTAGTCCTGATTATGAGCTTGATGCTATGTCAGGAGATATATCTTTAACAAAAGATTATATTAATGAGGTTTATGAAAGTTGGAGATTTGGTGGTAGATTTGAAGGTGTATATCTTCCTGCAAGGCCTGTAGAAGTACAAAGACAGGAAGTAAATAATTCCAGTATTTGTAAACTTCCTTATAACGGTCTAACAGGTCTACTTAAACATAATGCTAAAAGACCTGTCCCTAGTAGATTAATTGCTTACCAAGAACTTATAAAGCTATATAATTTCCAAAGAGAAAAAGCTATAGCTAAATTTAAGACGTTTAATCTTATTCCCGAAAGTATTCTTTTGGATAGTGATGAAATGACTCTTGAAGAAAGGTTTCATTATGCTGCTATGGATGATATTCTCCCATTCAGAGATATTGATATGGAGCCGGGAGTATATCAGGCTATAAAGAGTTTGTATAATCAGGGAGCAGAAAGATATATTACTATTCTCACAGAAGTAATTGAATCTCTGAAAAGAGATGCTATGGATGAAGCCAATATGAACGAACAAAGGTTTGGAGATATTGGCCAACAAGCAGGTAAATCCGTTACTGAATATGCTATAACAAAAGCTACTACAGGTAGTATTTTGATGTTTGAAATGTTTAACAAATTCAAAGAACGTGATTACATGGCAGATTTAGATTACTCTAAAGCTGCTTGGGTAGATGGTAAACAAGGTTCTTATATTGATCCTAATACTAAAGATGTTGTATATGTTGATATTGATGGAGTTAGTGATCTAGGTACCAATTNGGGAGTATTTATAAGAAACTCTGCATTAGAAGAAGAGAAGTTAAAACAATATAGAGAGATAGCATTTGCAGCATCTCAGGGTGGGGAATATGGTGTAGCAGCTGATGCAGTTCATTCTGAAAACAGTACAGAAATACGTAAGATAATTAAAAAGGCACAAAAGGCGAAAGAAGAATATCAAAAGAATATGGAAGAGTCAAGAAATCAAATGCAGGAAAGAATAGCACAACTTGAACAAGAAAAGACTGAAAAAGAAAAATTGCATGATGAAAAAATTACTAAGATTAAAGAACATGCATCTACAAATAGAAAGATAATGGAAATTGAATTAGGAATTATGAAATTAGAAGCTGAGTTTGAAAAAACGTTAGAAATGCCCGATGGTACTATTACTGATGATCATAAAGTGGCAATGGATGAAGCCAGATTGGAACTAGAAAGGCGCAAGCAAGAACTTGATGAAGTTAGAGCTACTAGAGAAAAAGAAGCTCAACCTCAATAAACACTATATTACATAATATCTTTATACTATAGATTTCGCTGATGTTTAATAAACAGATTGAAATTAGTTATCTTTGTAAATATAAGTGATTGTATAACACATAAATTAATAGACAATGGCAATTAAAGTTAAAACACCTTTAGATGATGAAACAGGTTCCCCTAGAAAAGACCCTAATGAAGGTGGTGAAGGGGGTTCTACTGATCCTAAAGATCTTAAACAACCCAATAAACCTGATGAAGAAGGTAATAAGGGTGAAAAAAATGATGATGATAAAACTGGAAAGAAGCCTGATCCTGAAAGGGGAGAAGGAGGTGAATCCGATGTAGGTAAAAAAACAAATGAAGATGATTCCAGCAGTGATGATTCCTCTGAGGTAGTTGTAGTAGATGATAAAGAATACAAGCTTGATAAAGATGGTAATGCTGTAGATGATAAAGGCGAAGTCTTTATGTCTAAAGAAGAACTTGATAGATTAAGTGAAGAACCGGAAGGTGGAGATAAAGAAGGAGAGGGAGATAGAGATGTTACAATAGAGGATGTTGAAAAATTATCTGGAATTGAAATTTATGATGAGGAAGGTAAAAAGATTGAGTATGAAACTACCTTAGAAGGTTTAGCTAAAAGAGAAAAGGACATTAAAGAAATGGCAGCTAAAAGTGCTGCTAGTAAAGCTATTCAAGACTTCTTTAATAATAATCCCGATCTTTATAAAGCATATGTTCATAAATCTAAGACTGGTTCATTAGAAGGATTTACTAGTCAGCCCTTTTATAAAGGTATGCAACTAGATGAAAAAAATGAAGATCAGCTTATGGGTCTTGTTGTTGAAGCTGAAATTAAAAGAGGTAGTAGTCCTGAAAGAGCTAAAAGTATTGCGAAGTATTTTAAGACTGATGGTAAGCTTGCAGAAGAAGGTAAACAAGCACATGAATATTTAATGTCACTAGAAGAAAAAGAACTACAGGAGTTTGAGAAAAGTAAAACTGATAATCTTAATCAACAAATAGAACAGGAAAAGAAAATATATGGTACATATTATGATGAAAACGGAAGAGAGGTTGTAGTTGATACCGAAGGAAGTTTTTATAATAAAATTGTTACTAAAGGAGAATTTGGTAAGTTTTTTATACCTCATGAAGGAATAAAAATTAAGCAAGAAGATGGTAGTATTAAACGATTTACTAGAAGGGATATTTTTGATTATGTAGCTAAACCAATAACTCAAGACGGTCGTACTCAAGCTGAATTAGATGAAGCTAAAAAACGTCAAGATAGGGATACTGTATTATATAGCTATATAATCAATCTTACTAAAGGTAATATTTCATCTCTTGTTGACAAAGCAGTAATAAAAGAAAAAGGAAAAGGAATTAAGAAAAGATTATCAACATCTAAAGGTAGTTCTAAAAAGACTGAACAACAACTTGGTGGTAGTACAAAAATGAAGATTAAAACACCTATAGATTAATACTAACAATTATTAAAGTTTAACAAACAATGAGAGAACTTAGATCACAAATGTATGATTCTAGGACATATTCTGATGAGAATATGCTTATGAATTATCAATTACTAGACCCGGTAAGGATTAGTAAAAACCTTACCTACATGTGGGGTAAAGATTCTAGTAGATTTCCTCTCCTATCTCTTACAGAAGGTCAGGGTTCTATTAAATCTCTTCCTACTAAGAAGCTCAATGATACCCAATACACATGGGATGTGATGGGTAGAATGAAGCATATTAGTAAGGTTATCGGATTGGTTCATGCTGAAAATGCTAAACCGGGAAAGAACTATCAAGAATTTGATGTTTATTTTGAAGATAACTGGCTTATTAAGGACTATGGTGTCATGTCTCCTGATGGACAATGGCATGGTCGTATTCAAGGTGAAGGAAAAAAAGAAGGAGACAGGAAATGGAAATATACTTTTGTAGGACAACATGCTGATCCCGATAAATTCTGTGATCCTTTTAACTTCACTCAAGGACTTGCATGGGTTATGACTGCTCCTACTGTAGCCGCTAGTAAATCTGACGGTAATAGGAGTAATAGCATGGCTCCTGGAACTATGACTAACCAGTTTGGTTTCCATAGGTTCAGTAAGAATATTGCAGGTAATATTGCAAATAAAGTTACACCTATTGAGTTTGAACTTGAAGGAGGCGGAACTACAAATATGTGGATGCCGTTTGAAATGAAGTTATTTGAACTTGATAGACGTTTTTATTTAGAGGAAGATTTGTGGTATAGTGAGTACAACAGGGATGATAAAGGAGTTATTCATCTTAAAGATCAACGTACTGGCGAACCTATTCCTCGTGGAGCGGGTGTCAAGCAGATTTGTAAATCTGTAGGTAACTTTGATACTTTCTCCAACCTTACCCTTCAAAAAGTTGATTCTGCTCTTAACGTATTGTATGATGGTAGAGTAGATCATACCCCTACAGAAATTGTTATTTACACTGGTAAAGGTGGTAAAAGGATGTGGCATAGAAGTATTGAACAAGATGCTCTTGCTAAGCAATTTTATACTCCTCTTGGTGAACATGTAATTAGTGGTGGAGACTATCTAACTTATGGTAGGTACTTTAATCAGTATAGGACTATTGATGAAAGGCTTATAACTGTTAAAGAGGCTAATATCTTTGATCATGGTCTTATTGCAGAAATGCAAAGGGCTAATGGTGAAATGTATATGGGACTTCCTAAGAACTCATATACTATGGTATTTATTGATCAAAGTCGTACTGATGATGGTGGAAGGAATGTTGAACTTGTAGCTGAAGAAGGTCGCGAGATTATAACTGGTGTATATAAAGGTTTATCTCCTGTTCCTGGATCTTGGGGTTCATTCCAAAATATTCTTTCTAGTAGAGATGATGTTGCTGCTTATGAAGTAATGAGTTCTCAAGGAGTTCATATGGCTAATCCTACAACTTCCTTCTGGATGGAAATGGAATTGTAGTAAACTACTAATTAAATAATATATAAAACATTTTAAGTTATAAATAATGAAAGAAGTTAATCGTAAAGTTCAAATAGTTTGGAAATACAACCCTACAGTATTTGAAAATATAAATAAGGATGTACTTGGTGAAATGACCAGATTAATAGGTTCTTCTGTATCTGCCGTAAACAAGATTATAACACAATCAGGTATGATACGTATGCTTATGCCACAAATATTGGGTATTAGCCCTGATGCAAAAGATGTTAATTGGGAAGCTAGAGTTAGGAATCATTGGGATTCTTTATCTGTTCCTATTGAATCAGGTGGCAAAACCCTTGAAACAGGTTTTATATTTGATATTGGAGACTCAGAAAGAAAAGAATATATATCGCAATTAAAAAAAGAACACTCCTTTACTAGTTCTAATCAGCTTGCTGATTTTGTAATGGGGGTAGATAAAAATGGAGAATCTAATATAAGAGAAGAAGATAGATGGAAATACGGAACACCTATTAATGTTGAACATTATCTCTTATGGAGATATTTATTAAACTACAGACCTGTAGCCAATACTGTAGAGGATGTAAACAAAAGTCCTAATATTAGGTTTTATTTATATACTCAAGAAGAACAAGAGCGTGCTAAGAAAGAACGCATGAAAATAAAACAAACTGCTATTACTAAGTATATGAAGTTTATGGAGAATGCACAAGAAGAAGATCTTAATAATGCTTTATCTGTTCTTAGTCCTGAAAGTGTTATTGATATTGTAAAAACTAAAAACTTTGAAGAAAAGCAAATGGAGCTTATGACATACGCAACTGAAACTCCGGTTAAATTTGTAGATGTCATAACTGATAAGGCTTTATCAAGTAAAGCTAATATCAATAAACTTATTGCTTTTGGTGTATTCAAACGAGTACCTGGCACTTCAAGTATTATAGATAGTTCAGATGCAAGTGTTATTGTTGGAAACAATATGGATGATGCTGTATCATTTATGAACAATGAAAAGAATGCCAAGTATATAAATGAAATCACAGTTAAATATAAATCTTTAATTAACAAGTAAGATGTATAATACAGTAAAGGAAATGCATATAGCTTTAGATTTAGCTCTACAGCATATAGATAGTAATAGAAAACAGTCTATACCTGAAGAGTTTAAAGATATGGTATTAAACTACGCTGTGTTACAATTTGTTGAAACTAGAAGTAGCAACAAGACAAATATTAAAAGGGAAGGATTCGGAGATAGTGTTAAAAGGGAAGATGATTTAAGAGATTTAAAATCAACTGCACCTAATCTTCCTGTTTATACAAATGAAAATAACAAGAAATTCTCCATCCTTCCTTATAATTATTATAAATTTGTTTCAGGTGGTGGCAGTGTAAAATTTTCTAAATTTGAGTTACCTAAACCTACAAATTATAGTCATTATATTTGTCAAGTTATTAAATTTGAACCTATTAAAAAAGGTTCTCCTAGCAAAAAGGATGATGGTTTCTATAACGGTTTTGTTATAGAATTAGATGATAAAGTTATATTTAATATTTCTGATTATGGAAACATGCCATCTTATTATACGGAAGATGCCAAATTTATGATAATTAATTTGGTATTAGAACAGCTAAATAAAAGGAAAGACTTTAAAGTATATTGGGAAAACTGGAATAATATTTATAAACAAGATTCTTTTATATTTATTCAGAATGTTAATGCTATAGAAGAAGGCTTTAGACATTTCAGAATTACTTATGATAATCAAATTATACTTCCTAGTGTAGAAGTTCATAAACTTAAATCTTATCCTTATCTTAATACTAGTCCTAAACCTATAGTATTATCAGATTCTGAAGAATCTTATTTAGATAGTGATAACTTTTATAGTAAAAGGAATAGACACAGTGCTGTACAAGTATATTTAGAAGGACAAAGATTGTATGTTAAGGAAGGAGATAACTTTATAGTAAAAGATATTACCCTTTCTTATCTTAAAAAGCCTAGGTTAATAAATCATGCTACAAATCAAACTTGTGAAATAACTGTTAATAGGGAAATAATAGATCTTGCTGCCCAACGTCTTAAAGCTTATATTAAAGATGAAGGTTATCAGCACATTGTAAACGAATCACAAACAATAGAATAATTAAATTAATTAACAATGAGACACATTTTAGTTGGCCTAAAGAAAAATTTTGGTGCAGGTCTTGATGCAGATATGACAAAATCTGGTATTCAAGATTTGGAACTAGGTGCTATGACAGTTAGTCGTAGTGATACTGACGAACTGATTCAACAAACTGCGACTGGAGATATCTTTGATACTAGTTTTGTAGAAGATACTAGAGTTCAGTTTGCACTTAGGAGTGATGATGGTGTGCTACTTAGCCCCATCATTAATCCTCATACCTTAAAGTGGTATAAAACTGCTTACACTGCTTCTGTTGCTCCTATTATCCACATAGGTCGTGATAATACTGGTACTGGTGCAGGTGAAACATGGAATCTCCCTGATCCTGCTAACCATGTAGGAGAATATGCTGTAATTAGAATATTTAATCTTGAAGCTGCCCCCGGTGTTACCAATAACATGAGGGTTGCTGAATACCTTATTAAACAGGGTGATACAGCTGCTGATGTACATGATGGTTTATATGATAAATTAACAAAATATCAAGGAGAATTTTATGCAACAGTTGCAAAAACAGTTGATGGTAGTAATTATGGGTATGCATTTACTGGTTTTAGTGGTAAGGCATTCAGAGTTATTCCTGAATTACTTTTAGCAGGTTCTAATGTTACAATTCAAACCGGCCTTGTAAAAGGTCATGGTCTTGGTGAAGTTCTTGCAGAACTTGAAAAAGAATATGCTTCCTACAGAGGATTTAATAATACCAAATGGATGCAGAATGAACTTTATACTGCTAGTTGGCTTACTGATGATACTGGTCAATATGATGTATATGTTCTTCACTGGACTAATCCTAATAAACATGTAGTTGCAGCCGGAGATGATCCAATGAGACAACATCTAATTTTGGCTGTTCCTAGAACTACTACTGCTCCTAACCTCACTGGTCAACTTGAGCTTGTTCTTAAAGCTGTTCTTGATCAGAGTGTTGCTTGGGATGATTAATATTAATAAAGGTAGCTCACTTACTGTAGTGGGCTACCATTAGTTTATTTAATATGAGCTATACACTTAAACAACTTTCTTTAAAAGAATATGTAATAGAGAATAATCTATCACACGAAGTTCTTAAATTTAAAGTATATCAATACGATAAAGGAAAGTTATCTGAACCTATAAGAGATATAACTATTGATCCTGAAAGTAAAGATGGGTTTATCCTTGGGGCAGATGGGGTATATGTATTACGTATTTATGATGAAGATGAAGAAATAATTTTTGATACTTATACAATTCATAATTGTCATAATGCTGTAGTAGCTAGGCAAAAATATCTTACTAAATCTCTTACAGAGTTTGAAGTAGTAGAAGGTAAATGCAATCATAATCAATATTATGATTATATTACTTTTAATTTATATTACGATACCTATATGGCTTTAGTACAAGATACCTATACATCTGCTAGTATTGACCCCGATCATCTATATAAAATATGGTATATAGTAGAACAGCTTAAAAAATATTATAATGAGTAACTATTATATAGGTCTAAATGAAAGTTTAGATTTTGTTAAGAACAAGCAAGAGTTTTTTTTTAATAACCTCTCTAGTATATACAAATATATTAATGAGCAGGATAAAGAAGAAGCTATTAAAGGTTACTCTTATAAGCAATACAACATAGCACTTTATCAGATGGCTTTTGAGTATTGTATATACTTGAAATATCTAGCTATTACTGCTACTAGGTATGGCTATATTGAGGAGACAATAAAACAATATAAAGAGAAAAAAGAATACAACTTAATACAGAAAAAATTAGCCCATAAAAATATAAATCTAGATCAAATTCTAGACAACATAGAAATTAGTTTTACACCTGTACCTGTTGAACCATGAGTAAAATAGTAAAAGCTATATTAAATATTTTTCCAAAGGAAAAACCTACATTTAATGTAAACTTTTATGCTTTTAAATTTATAAAAGAAGTATATAAAGTTACATTTAGTGTATTGGGAGCCTTAGGTTACAAAGTAAGTTTTACTGTTCTTAGAGAAGCTGTAAACTTTTACAATGTTACTTTTATAACTTTAGGTAAATATCTAGAAACATATAAGGTAAGTTTTATTGTAATAGGTGAATATATTACCCCTGTAATGTTAAGGAATGTTATATTTACTGTAGTAGAAGCAACATTTGGTGTTCATTATGTGAAGTTTGAAGTATATGAAGCTCCCGAAGATGAAGGTGGTGATAAAACTATAAACATACCTTGTATTAACGATTAAACAAAATAATAATGACAAGTAAATCACAAGTACCTATAACAGATGCTACCATTGAGGTTTATAAAAAGGATGGTACACTGGTTGGTAGTGCCACACCTGAAGGTGGTGGCAATTATGTAAAAGAAACTTTAGAGGAAGGGGATTACTACTTTAAGGCAATGGCTCCCGGAAGAGGTACTGTAATTAAGGATTTTAAACTTCCCTCTGATACTCCTAGTGACGAGGCGTTTAAAAACATAACTGTAAATATGTATGAAGGGGTTCCTTTAATTAATGTACATGTAGAGGATAAAAATGAAACTGATGTAATTGATAATATTGCAGTTAAACTAGCTAGGATTGAAGCACCTCATAATTTGAATGGAAATTATGAAGTTGAAAATGTACCTATTGGCACACAAGTTCTGGAAATTATTCCCGATGAGGGATATGAGGAAACATATCAACATTATAAAAAAGAATATCATGTAAGCTCCGGTCTTAGTATTAATGAAGTTTTATATCCACCCGTTACAGTTAGAGTAAGAATTGTAAATGCTCAAGGTGTTGATATACCCGGTGCTCAATTATATGAAGGTTCTTCTGTTGATCCTGCTAAGGAAATTACTAGAACTTCCGGTCAGCTTATTCTTCCTTTACAAGCAGACAGGACTATTACATTTACTGCTAGAGCTACTAATTATGTTACTAGAACTATTCAAAGAGTTATTTCTTATAAACACACTATGGAAAGTGGCTCAGATGGTAATCAAATATTCTTAATTGAACTACAACCACAATTTGGAGAAACCCCATGAGTACTATAACCTATAATACATCAACTACAATAGAGGGTATTTTAATAGGTAAAAATGGTTTTATAAGAGCTATAGAAATAACTTCTTCACAATTTAGAGATGTAGTATGTCATACTGTATCTGGACATGATGTTAGTCATGAAGGGGGTTTTTATGGTGGTGAGGGTAGTATTACTGCTGAAGGTGCAGCAATAGGAAAACATGCTACTACTTTAGATTTTAATAGTGTTCCTATTAATGCTGTACAAATTGGACAAGGTAATAATCCTAATAAAAAGACTGTTAAATTTTATGGCTATGAATTACTTAAAGCTGATGGCACAATAAACCCTGATAGAATTCCTGATAGTAGTGGTTCAGGTGTTGGTTCAAGCACTTTAAGAAGATTAGAAGTTGTATCTTCTAATGAGGTTTTAGTATCTCCAAATAGATTATCTTATATTGTAGATAGTAGAAATAATAATGTTATTTTAATATTACCTCAAGTACAAGAGGTAGAACATAGAATCTTTCATTTTAGATTAGGTTATCAAGATCACGGTTATGCAATGACTATTGAAAGATCAGGACTAGATGTAATAATAGTAGATGGTGAAGAATGGTTGGGTATTACATCTAATGATTTAGGGTTTTGGGTATCATTAATGGCAAAAGATGGTAAATGGTATGTGATATTAGATTCAGGTATAGATCCAAACAATAACATTTAATATGCAAGCTCCTGTAAGTAAATATGATTTCCTATCTAGTTTTAGGGTTAGAGCCGATATTAGTTTAAAGACTTATAACGACTTACTAGCCCTTAAGACTTATCGTAGGAAATGGGGAGTTACAGTTGCTGTTTATAATGATCCAGATGAAGAAAAGAATGGACTTTATGTTCTTTTATATAATAAAAACTCTGCTACTATATCTGATAATGATAATTGGGATAAATTAGAAGATGCAGTAGGAGAAGGTGGTTCTGGTATAAGATTTATACAGGAAGAAGTACCTACTATAGAAGAAAGTGATGTTGGTAATTATTGGCTTAGACTATCTGATGTAAAGTTATTTGCTAGAATACAATTTGAAGAAAATGAAGAAGTATATGATTATTGGATAGAAATAACAAGTCCTAGTGGAATACAAAACTTTTCTAAAGATATTCAAAACTTTGAATTAGAGTTATTAACTAAGGTTGGTAAAGATACTTATATTGATTTTGTTTATGATGAAGACATATTGATACAAGTTGATTATTATGTTGATAACACTAAAGAAAAGAAACTTTTTACAAAAACACTCCAATACGATAATGAAAAACTAATAAAAACCATCGTTAAAGATGAAATAACAAAAAAAGAATTACATACAGAATTATTTTATGAAGACGATGTTCTGGTTAATGTAAAAAAACATATAGTAGGATGAGAGTAAGAAGATGGAAAAAACCAAAGGCTGTTATCACTAAAACTGATGAAGGCACTATTGCTGCAGGTACTTATTATATTTGGGGATATGTAAGTAGAGATATTGGGCAAGTAACTGGTACATATAGAGCATTTGCCCATTCTTTAGTAAGTGATATTTATGAAGTAACTGTTGATGGTATAAATGAAACATCTATTAAAGTTGAGTTTTATGTAGATGGTGATATTGAAGTTATTGATGGAGATAGTAATGAACTAGTTATTTTTTCTGAAAAACATTCTTTAGATGCAGGTGATGAAATTATTATAAAAAATACAAATAATTATAATAATACATATACAATAACAGAGTGGATAGATTATGACCATTTTAAAGTAGCAGGTAATTTTGATGAAGTAGAAACAGGGGAATATGAATGTTGGGTTGCACATAATTCATCAAATAGAATAAATATACA
>SL_3KL_010_SEDDRAFT_10001939_pt1 | contig 18936 bp, 19 predicted proteins | sample SodLakKL_010_SED_2_FD_10381 | JGI IMG/M metagenome (IMG submission 10381) | reverse complement strand
TGGGTGAGGTTCTCGAGCAGCGACTGGCGCCGCTGGCTGATCACGAACTGGTCGGCAACCTGCGCGGCAAGGGCCTGATTGCCGGTCTGGAACTGGTCGCCGACAAGGCGACCGGCAAGTCATTTGCACCCGAGCAGAAGATGGCCTTCAAGGCTGCCGCGGCCTGTCTTGAAGAGGGACTGGTGGTGCGAGCGCTACCCGGAGACACCATTGCGATCTGCCCACCGCTGATCATCGACGAATCGCAAATTGATGAGCTGGTTGAAAAGCTTTCCCGGGGGTTGGATCGGGTGCGGTAGCCGGTGCGTCAGTAATCAGTACGTCAGTAATCAGTACGTCAGTGCGTCGGATCCACGGCTACACAGACGTACCGCCGCACAGACGCACGGACGTACAGAAACGCCGGGTCACATCTGCGACTGCAGATACCGCTCTTCGCCGATGCGTTCGACCAGCTCGAGCTGGGTTTCCAGCCAGTCGACGTGGCCTTCCTCGTCTTCGAGAATGGTCTGGAACAGGTCGCGACTGACATAGTCGCGCACCGACTCGGCGTATTCGACGGCATTGCGGTAGAGTTCGATGCCCTCGTGCTCCAGTGCCAGATCACAGCGAATCGCTTCGATGGGACCTTCGCCAACACGGAGTCGGCCGAGGTCCTGCAGGTTGGGCAAGCCTTCAAGGAAAAGAATGCGCTTGATGAATTCATCGGCGTGTTTCATCTCGTCGATGGATTCTTCGTACTCCTTTTCGGCCAGTTTTTTCAGGCCCCAGTCCTCGTACATGCGCGAGTGGAGAAAATACTGGTTGATTGCTGTCAACTCGGCCTTGAGTGCCTGGTTGAGGAATTCGATGATTTTGCTGTCACCCTTCATGGGGTCTGTTCCTCCTGTTCTCCTGACTGTCAGGACACAGGATAACCCGTCAACAACAATACGGTGAGAAGAAGCGGCAATTAGTCACTTGCGCGCCAGGCGCGGGGAAACCCATTCTGGGTCTCAGGCGATCATCGGCAGATTGACGGTCTCGGGGGGAGTGATGGGCGGGTGACGTTCAAGGGCCTGATCGAGCACCTCGAGCGCGTAGTCGCGGCAGGTTCCGCAACAGTCGGCACATCCGGTTCGGGCCTGCAGTTCGCCCAGCGTCGTGCAGCCACGCCCCACCAACTCGCGGACGGTGCGTTCGGTCACTGCATTGCAGACACATACATACATGAGGCAATGGTTTCATGAATGAGAATCATTGTCAATGCTTTTATCGATACACTTTCATTCGATTCCGGGAAAGAATCCGACCTCCCCGGTCGACAGGATGCCATCGGGATCAAGCGGAAATTTCGGCTTGCAGGCCGGAACGGTAACGCAGATACTAGGGATGGGGAATCCAATCCGTTCAGGGGTTCATGTCTCGACGTTTCTACCTGGAAAGTTCTGGAAAGGATGCTAGTCTGCCGCGGCACCTGCCGCTGGACGAACTTCCTGCCGTGATCGGCCGGCACCCGGAGTGCACGATTCAGCTCGGCGTCGAGCGGGTCTCGCGGCGGCATGCCCGCCTGGATCGTTCGGGGCCAGCGCTGGTCGTGGAAGATCTGGGCAGCACAAACGGCACTTTCGTCAATCACGACCAGATCCTCCAGCCGACGGCACTCAATGTTGGCGATGTGCTGCATCTTGCCGATCACGAGTTCCGCCTGATGGCCAGTGAGCAGAATCGTCACCAGAGCGAGCGATCGGATGAAACAATGGTTGGCATGACGGCGTTACCGCGGGATTTCCCGCTGAAGATGCCGGCCTTTTTCCAATTGCTGGAACAGGAACGGGTGGCGGGTTTCTGCCAACCCATCGTGACGGCCACGGGGGAGCCGTTTGCCGTCGAACTGCTGGGCCGAAGCGCCCATCCAGCTCTCGACAAGGGTGCCGGCGAAATGTTCGCACTGGCTGCAGCGCTGGATTGTGAGGTTCGACTAAGCCGCCTTTTGCGACAACACTGCTTTGCAGAGGCCAGTGCGGCAGGGATGTCCGTGCCGTTGTTTTTCAACAATCACCCGGCCGAGTGCGAGGATCTGCCCGGGCTTCTGGACGAGTTGCGGCGCTTGCGCAACCTTTATCCGGACCTCTCGCTGGTCTTCGAGGTGCATGAAGCGGCCGTTACCGATCTCGGTGCGATCGCGGAGGTCAAGAGGGAGCTGAGGGGGCTGGATATCGAGCTGGCCTACGACGACTTCGGCGCCGGCCAGGCGCGACTGCTGGAGCTGGCCGAGGTGCCACCGGACTATCTCAAGTTCGACATGGCGTTGGTACAGGATCTGACCGAGGTCGGTTCGCCCCGTTATCGCATGCTCGAAAGTCTCAACAGCATGATTGCCGATCTTGGCGTCAACACGCTGGTTGAAGGCGTGGAACTGGACGCGACGGTGGCGTTATGTCGGGGGATCGGTATCGACTACATGCAGGGCTTCTATTTTGGCCGGCCCCGGCCCATCGCCGAGTCCGACTACCACCAGACCGAGAACGACAGGGCGCCGTAACTCTGGTCATCGGGCTGGCCGATGAACTCCCGGGTTCGCCAGACATGCGAGTAGGCCAGGCGAAACACGCCCCTGGTGTAGACGGCGCCGGCGAAATATTCCCCGACCTGACGCTCGATTCGCACACCACTGACGCCGCCGAAGCTGTTGCCCTGCAGGAACATGTCGCGAAAGACCTGGCGACCCTCGGCGCCGACGAAGAAGTAGAACGACGAATCCTGGGCACCTTCGGCGCGGAAATAGCTGCTGCCCGACGCCGCTGGCGAGATACGAGGGGGGCCGTAATCGTCGGGCAGGTTGTGGCCAAGGCGAAGAAATCCGCCCACGGTGGCGTGGGAATGGGCGTTGCCGGCGGTGATGCCGGCCAGCCATGACAGGTCGAAACCGACTTGGTCGGGCTCGGCCCGGTCGAGAAAGCGGCGCATGCGGTCGTATGCGAGCTGAAGTGTAGGCTCGTTCTTCAACTGGGTATCCCAGCCCACCGGAATGGGGGAATCGATCAGCTCATGTGCGTACTTCTGAACCTGTCGTCCCAGCGCCGCCGGCCCGACGATGCCGAGACCGATCCGCACGCGATCGGCACCCTGCGAGTGCAGGGTGCCGGTCGAAGCCTGGCTGTAGAGCCAGGCGGCATAGGGTCGATCATCCGGAGGAAAGGACGGGTTTTCGATATTGGCGGGGGTGTAAATATTGTGTCCGATCGAAAGCCGGTAGGGCAGTACGTCATGCTCGGCGAAGCCCGGGAAACGCATCGCGACCGACTCGAGCCAGGACGGCGCCTCGCGTGCCTCGGCGATACGTGAGAACCGGATACCGCTGGTGTAGAAGCGATCCTCGCCGGCGAACAGGTCGTTCTCGTACTCGACCATCCATATCGCGGGCGCGCGTTCCGATCCCCGATCCCGCTCACTTTCTTCCCCCGCCGGCGCTTCGGGCGGATGGGCCAGCAACACCAGAATCGGGAAGCAGGCGCTAGAGAACCTGGTCAATAACGACACTGGTATTGATTCTGTCGCTGACGGGAACGCTGTCGGAGTTGCCCTCGAAATCACCGCTTTGCGCTTCGGCCACCCCGCTGCGCGAAAGCCTTGCGGTGACGCGGATGGCTTCGAAATCACCAATGCTGGCACCGCCCATCATGGAGTCGTTGCGCCCGAACGTGACCTCCGTGGGCAATTCGCCGGCGGTGAGACGGTGCACCGCCAGGGGGGCGCGCGGTCCATCGGCTGCCCGGACGATGACAAACACGGTTTCTTCGCCGCTGACACGTTCGGCCAAGGTATCGTCCAGCGCCAGGGTCACCACGAGTTGAGGATCGTCACCCGCCTCGCCGTTTGTCCCCGGCACAACTGGCTGGCCCAGTCCGCGACGTGCCTGTTGCAGGTAATTGCGAACCGAATCGCGAACACTGCCCTCGGGCAGCATGGCGTCGAGTTGCTCCAGCCGGCCAACCGCTTCCTCGTAATCTTCGCGTTGCAGGGCATCCAGCCCCAACAGCCAGTAGGCTTTTTGCTGTTGCGGGTCGGATTCGAGGGCATCATGCAGCAAGCCCCTGGCCTCGGTTGGCAGGCTGGGGCGACCGGAGTCGAACAGCAGGGTTTCGGCCAGTTCGATCTGGATGAAGGGATTGCCCGCGTCGATGAACAGCGCCCGTCGGAAGGCATGTTCGGCCGACGAGTACTCCTGCAGTTCCTTGTAGGCCATGGCCATGCGGATCCAGTTGTCGGCATCGTCTGGATTGCGTTCCAGTTGCCGGGCGATGTCGATCAATGCGGCACGGATCATGGCCGTATCGCTGGTCGGTGGTGAGATGCCTTCCGGCGTTCCCACGGCCCGATACGTGACCCAGGAAGCGGCCGGGATCAGCAGGATCAGAGCCAGGATCAGGATCGGCGCGGCGCTTTTTCGATTGGCATCGCCGATAAGCAACGGCACAATGGCGAAGGCGATGGCGACCAGCACGCAGGCGGCCGCAATGATGATGAATCCGGTAGTCAAAGTGCTTTCCTTCGGCGTCTGACGATAACGATGGTCGATCCAAGCGCGATCAGCAGAAGAATGATGGGGCCGGCCCAGAGCAGAATGGTATGGGCAGCCAGCGGCGGTCGGTAAAGAACGAAATCACCGTAGCGCTGGACCATGAAATCCCGGATCTCCATGTCCGAGCGACCGTCCTGCAGCATGGCGAACAACTCGCGCCTGAGGTCCTGAGCCAGCGGCGCGTCGGAATCGGCCAGCGACTGGTTCTGGCAGACGGTACAGCGGATTTCCTCGGCCAGTGCCCGGAAGCGCTTCTCCTGCACCTCGCTTTCAAACTGGAACGGCTCGATGGCGGATGCGGCAAGCACTCCTGAAAGCAACACGCCGACAACAACCGCCAGCGTCGACCGAAGTCGGCCCTGTATCCTGAACCCTGTAACCTGAACTCTGATCACGATTCCGCCTCCGCCTTCATCTGCATGACACGCCGCATGAGATCTTCAAACACGGTCGCGTTAATGGGGCCGATATGCTTGTGCTGTATCACGCCGCGGTGATCGACCAGGTACGTCTCAGGGGCACCATACACCCCCAGATCGATGGCCGCGCGACCCTCGAAATCGACCAGGTGAAAGTGCCAGGAGTCGCCGAAGCGATTCAGCCACTCCAACGCATCCTCGCGCTCGTCCTTCCAGTTGAAGCCGACCAGAGGCACGCCCGCCTCGCGACCCAGCCGGTCGATGTAGGGATGCTCCTCACGACAGGCCCAGCACCAGCTGCCCCACACGTTGAGGATGTAGGGTTGACCGAGCAGATCGGCAGTTGATCGCGTTGTTTCGGGATCGTGCAGCCCGGGCAGCGTGATTTCCGGCACCGGCTTGCCGACCAGTGGTGACTGGACCAGCTTGCGCTCATCGGCGGTCTGCAAACCGGCAACCAGCAACACCAGCAGCCCGCCGAACACGATCAGTGGCAGCAGCATGCGGATCATGCCGGTGCCTCTGCGGTCTTTTGTGCCTGTTTCGCTTCGGCGCGGCGTCGACGCCAGTAACGTCGGTCGCTGGCCGAAACCAGGCCGCCCAGCGTCATCAGTGCCGCACCACCCCAGATCCAGCGCACGAAGGGCTTGATGTGGATGCGAATGCTCCAGGCACCGCTGGCCGGGTCCAGTTCCTCGCCCATGGCGATATAGAGATCACGTGTGATACCCGGTCGCAACGCCACCTGGGTCATGACCTGGCCACCGCGGTGGTAAAGCCGCTTCTGCGGATTCATCCGGGCGACCTGGCGGTCGTTGCGGTAGACCGTGAAGCGCGCTTCGTCGGCGCGCCAGTTCGGACCCTTGACCTGGGCGACCTCGTGCAGGGTGAACCGGTAGCCGGCCGCCTCGACGGTCTGGCCCGGCGCGATGCGCATGTCGCGCTCGAAGGTCATGGATTCGACCATGGCCACGCCGATCAGGAACACGCCGACGCCGAAATGCGCCAGGGTCATGCCCCACTGATGCAGTGCCAGCCCCGACCGGGTACCGCGTGCCTGGCGCAGGGCCCAGGCGATGGCACCGGCCATCACCCAGATGCCGCCGATCCAGCCGGTGATGGCGCGCAGGTTCCATGCGCCGAGTGCGGCACTGATGATCAGGCCGAGCACAATGGCCACGGCGGCACTGGCCGCCAGCGGACGGATCACGCGCATCACCTCATCCTGTTTCCAGCGCGTGAACGGACCCAGCGGCAGCAGAATGACGATCGGTGTCATCAGCAGGATGAACATGGCGCCGAAGTAGGGTGGGCCGACCGAGATCTGACCCCAGCCCATGAAGTCGACGATCAGCGGATAGAGCGTCCCGAGCAGCACCATGGCGGCCGAAACCGTGAAGAACACGTTGTTGATCAGCAGCATGGTTTCGCGGCTCATCCAGTCGAAGCCCGGGCCGGTCATGATGCGCGGGGCGCGCAGGGCGTAGAGCAACAGTGCGGCACCGGTGATCACGGCCATGAAGATGAGTATGAACAGGCCGCGCTCGGGATCGTTGGCGAAGGCGTGAACCGAGGTCAATACGCCGGAACGGACCAGGAAGGTGCCGAGCAGCGACATCGAAAAGGCGGCGATCGACAGCAGGATGGTCCAGGCCGGAAACGAGCCGCGTTTCTCGGTGACCGCCTGCGAGTGCAGCAGGGCGGTACCGATCAACCAGGGAATGAAAGAGGCGTTTTCGACCGGATCCCAGAACCACCAGCCGCCCCAGCCCAGTTCGTAGTAGGCCCACCACGAACCCAGCGCGATGCCGGCGGTGAGAAAGGCCCATGCCGACAGGGTCCAGGGGCGGGCCCAGCGTACCCAGCCGCGCTCGACCTTGCCGCCGAGCAGGCCGGCAATGGCAAAGCCAAAAGCCACCGCGAAGCCGACGTAGCCCATGTAGAGCAGCGGCGGGTGGAAGATCATGCCCGGGTCCTGCAGCAGCGGGTTGAGATCACGGCCGTCGGTGGGACCCGGCAGGACGCGGTCGAACGGGTTGGAGGTCAGCAGTGTGAACAACAAAAAGCCGATCGAGACGATGCCCATGACCGCCAGTACGCGGGTGACGAATGCCTTGGGCAGGGTGCGCGAAAACGCGGCTACGGCCAGCATCCAGCCGCCGAGCATCAGCATCCACAGCAACAGCGAGCCTTCGTGCCCGCCCCACACTGCCGACAGCCGGTAGTACCACGGCAGCAGCAGGTTGGAGTTCAGCGCCACGTAGGAAATGGTGAAATCGTGGTTGAGGAAGGCCACTGACAACGCCACGTAGGCGCCGGCCAGGAACACGAAGTGCCCGATCACCAGCGACGGCGCCAGTCGCATCAACGACTCGCTGCCTCGATGGGCGCCATACAGCGGCAACGTGGCCAGCAGTACGGCCAGAACGAGCGCCAGGATCAGTGAGACTTGTCCGAATTCAGCAATCATTGCGGCATGCTCACTTCCGGCGGATGGCCGGCTTTTTCAAGCGCCCGCATGACCTCCGGCGGCATGTAGGTTTCGTCATGGCGGGCCAGCACTTCGTGGGCCTGGAACACGCCCGATTCGTCCATGAAACCATGAGCAATCACGCCCTGGCCCTCGCGGAACAGGTCGGGCAGGATGCCGTTGAAACTGACCATGACATCGTGGGCACCGTCGGTGACACCGAACGAGACCGCCAGGCTGTCGGGATCGCGACTGACGGTGCCGTCGGCGACCAGGCCACCCAGGCGGATCTGCCGATCGGGCGGCAAGGTCTGTGCCTGAACATCGCTGGGGGTGACGAAGAACAGCATGTTGTCCTGCAGTGCGGTGATGGCAACTACCGTTGCTGCACTCACACCCAGGACAATCAGGCCGACCAGGGTCAGTCTTTTCTTGCGCGTTGGAGTCATTCGTAGCTACCTGTCTGCAGTGCTCTTTCTTCTCGGACCTCGGCCTCGATCCGGCGTTTCCTCAGTCGGGGCTGAATGAACTGCCAGGCGATGACCACGGCAAAGATGCCATAGCTGGTCCAGACATAAAAAGCGTATTCGAAATCGGGAATCATGTGGTTTCTCCCAGTCGGGACTGTACCCAGCCCTTGCGACGGTCCTGGTCGAGCAGGTCGTTGCGGGCGCGATCAAGCAGGGCGGCACCGAACATCAGCTTGACGGCGATGGTCATCCACACCAGCGGCGGCATCATGCTTGCGTGCAGGGTGGACTCGCCGGAGAAGAGGCGAATGGTCGCCCCCTGGTGCAGCGTGGTCCACCATTCAACCGAAAAGTGAATGATGGGAATGTTGACGATGCCCACCAGGATCAGGATACAGGCAACGCGTGCGCCTTTTCGCCGATCCTCGAAGGCCGCGTACAGGCCCATGATGCCCAGGTAAATGAACAGCAACACCAGCATCGAGGTCAGTCGTGCATCCCAGGCCCACCAGGTGCCCCACATCGGCCGGCCCCACAGCGAACCGGTGGCCAGACAGATGAAGGTGAAGGCCGCGCCGATCGGGGCGCCGGCCATGGCCATGATTTCCACGGTGCGGATGCGCCAGACCAGCGCGATCACGGCCAGGATCGCCATGACCACGTAGCCCGCCATGGCTTGCCAGGCCGATGGCACATGGATGTAGAGAATGCGGAAACTGTCGGACTGCTGGTAATCCGGCGGCACGACGTAAAGTGCCTGGTACAGTCCGATGGCGGCACAGACGGCAAAGCCGCCCCACAGCCAGGGTGCGAGTACCTCGGCCAGACGGTAGAACGTCGGCGGCGAGCCGAGTCGATGAAAGTTGACCTTGATGGTTTTCCAGATCATTCGATATTCAGTCTCAGTGCAGCGCTGGTGGCCAGTGGCACCAGCGTGATGGCCAGAATCAGCAGCGATGCCAGCAGTCCCAGATGTGCGCTCGCGCTCATGCCGTCGGCCGCGGCCGAAACCGCGCCGGTGGCGAAGATCAGCACCGGAACGATGAGCGGAAACACCAGAATGGACAACAGGACGCTGCCGCGGTTCGTCCCCAGGGTCAGCGCGGCGGCCAGACCGCCAACCAGGCTGAGGACGGGGGTTCCGATCAGCAGGCTCAAGACCAGTACTGGCAAGGCCTCGGCGGGCAGGTAGAGCATCTGTGCCGCCAGGGGTGCGAACACGATCACCGGCACCGCGGTAATCAGCCAGTGGCTGAACAATCGCGCCACCACCAGTGCGCCGGCCGGGCACTGCCCGATCCACCACTGTTCCAGGGTGCCGTCATCGAGGTCGGGACGGAAAAGGTTTTCCAGTGCGAGCAGGCTCGACAGCAGTGCCGCGACCCAGATCATGCCGGGAGCAATCGCCGAGAGCAGGTTGGGCCCGGGTCCCACCCCCAGCGGAATGAGGATAATGACCGAAAACAGGAAGATGAGCGGCATCAGCGATTCACCGCCGTGACGGACGGCAAGACGCAGGTCGCGCGCGATCAGGGCGCTCATGCTGCTGACGATCATGCCGCCTCCCCGGTGACAGCCAGTTCCACACGTATCATCTCGACTTCGATGACCGGCTTGCGCTGGTGGGCCGAGAGTGCGACGGCACCGCCTGCGGTCAGGTGTTCGGACAGCAGTCGATCAACGAGTTCACATCCGGAATCATCGAGACTGGCATACGGCTCGTCGAGCAGCCACAGCGGGCGCGGTGCAATCAGCAGCCCGGCCAGTCCCAGGCGACGTTTCTGCCCGGCCGACAGGGTGCGCGCCGGGCGCAGTCCCAGTCCGGCCAGCCCGACGCGGGCCAGGGCGCGATTCTCTTCCAGTCCCGCGCCGCCGTGAAAGCGACGCTGGAACGCCAGGTTCTCGCGACAGCTCAAGTCCCCCTTGAATGCCGGCAGGTGACCGAGAAAGGCAGGCTGACAATGGCGAACGACCTGTCCCTGCCAGGGACGAAGGATGCCAGCGAGCATTCGCAGCAGCGTGGTCTTGCCGCAACCGTTGGGTCCGAGCACGATCAGGGCCTGACCGGAATCCAGCGCCAGGTCCACCGGTGCGAACACGGCTTCACCGTTGCGCGCAAAGCTTGCCTGATGGGTCTCGAGCATTCGGCTCATCGACGTGCCACCTGCCGAACGTGATCGGGCAGCGGTTCGGGCCATTCACCCTCGACCAGCCATAACTCGGCCGCGTCGCCCGGCCGCCCGGCGACCACCGCGAGCTGTCCCAGGCGTTGTGCCTGCGAGATCAGCCAGTCGGATTCGGCGCCGATGATGAGCAGGGCGGGTTCGTCGGGCCATTGACCCTGCCGATCTCGGTTGCAGGCCGGCAGGAAATCCAGGCCGGCATCAGCGATCACGGCCAGCAATTGCTGGTGGCGTCGTTCGTTGGCACCTCCTTCGTCGCGCCGGGCGCCGGGATTGTATGCGGTGAGTATGGCCCAGTGCCGCTGCTCGACGGTCTCGTCGAGACGTGGGTGGCGCTCGCCGATCATCACGCCCAGCGCTTCGGATCGTGGGAGGATCCGGTAGTCGGTCTGCAGGAAGGCTTGCAGCAGATCCGCTTTGGGGTCGCTGTAGGCTGGCATGGTCATTGGCTGAATCGGCTGGTGTCGACGTGCGTTAATATTCTACCTTCCGCGGCTGCGGTGTTATGACCTGGATCAAAAACAAGGATATGAGATGACTGTTATGAGGCTCCTCAAGGCCCATGGCCGCTGGCAGCGGTCGGGAGCACTGTCTGCATGAGTCGCTTCGACTACGATCTGTTCGTCATCGGCGCCGGTTCGGGTGGGGTGCGTGCCTCGCGCATTGCCGCAGGGCACGGCGCCCGCGTCGGCATCTGTGAGGAGTCGCGTGTCGGCGGCACCTGCGTGATTCGCGGTTGCGTGCCCAAGAAGCTGCTGGTCTATGCCTCGCAGTTCGCCGAACACTTCGAGGATGCCGCCGGTTATGGCTGGCAGGTCGGCGAGGCGAGCTTCGACTGGCCGGCTCTGATTGCGGCGAAGGATCGCGAGATCGACCGCCTCAACGGCATCTACCACAAGCTGCTGGACAATGCCGGTGTGGAACTGTTCGAAGGGCGCGGCAGGCTGATCGATCCCCATACCGTCGAGGTCGACGGCAAACGCCTGACCGCCGACAAGATCCTGATCGCCGTCGGTGGACGTCCGCACAAACCCGACATTCCCGGGCACGAACTCGGCATCACTTCCGACGAAGCCTTTCATCTCGACGAGTTGCCACGTCGCGTGCTGGTGGTCGGTGCCGGCTACATCGCCGTGGAATTTGCCGGCATCTTCGCCGGCATGGGGAGCGAGGTGACGCTGGCGTATCGGCGCGACCTGGTGCTGCGCGGCTTCGACGACGATGTGCGCAAGGCCGTCGATAGTGGCATGCGTGGACGTGGCATCGACATTCGCTACCAGGTGACTCCGGCCCGACTGGAACAGCGCAACGACGAAATCGAGGTGACTTTCTCCGACGACTCGACGGCATGCTACGGACAGGTCATGTTCGCAACCGGTCGTGCGCCCTACACCTGGGATCTCGGGCTGGAGGAGGCGGGTGTCACGACCGGGCCCGGCAACCGTATCGAGGTGGACGACTACAGCCGCACCAGCGTGGACAACATATTCGCTGTCGGCGACGTAACCGATCGGATCAATCTCACGCCGGTGGCGTTGATGGAAGGTCATGCCTTTGCCGATACCCAGTTCGGCGGCATGGACCGGCCAATCGAGCATGCCGACACGCCGGCGGCGGTATTCAGCCAGCCGCCGGTCGGCACCGTCGGGTTGACCGAAACCGAGGCGCGTGAACGCCATACCGATGTGCGCGTGTACCGGTCGGCCTTTACACCAATGCGATACACTCTCGCCGGTCGAAACGAGAAGGGTGTCATGAAATTGCTGGTCGACGGTGCAACGGATCGGGTGGTCGGTTGCCACGTGGTCGGCCTCGATGCCCCCGAGATCGTGCAGGGTTTTGCCGTGGCCGTGCGCGCCGGATTGACCAAGGCGGACTTTGATCGCACCATCGGCATTCACCCGACTGCCGCCGAGGAACTGGTCACCCTGCGCACGCCGGTTTTGTCGTGATGGCCACCGAACACAGATAACGAGTGAGCAAGTGAGAGCTATGAAACAGATCCTCCGTCTTATTTTTCTGTCTGGACTGGCACTGCCGCTGGCTGGCCTGGCCGGGCAGTCCAATATCATTGCCGATCAATGGATCGTTGAACTGGAACACGACGCCACCCTGGAATACCGTGGGGGGGATGCCGGCTCCGGTGCAGCGCTCATGTCCCGCGGGCTGGCCCTCGAAGCCACATCACCCGACGGCAAACGTCTGGACACTTCGGCACCCCACGTGCTGGCCTACACGGAGTTTCTGGATCGCGAGCGTAGCGATGTTCTGTCGCAGGCCCGGGCCCGACTTGGACGTGAGATCCGACCCCGGAACGTTTACCGTCACGTCCTCAACGGCTTCAGTGTGCGGATGTCCGAGGCCGAAGCACGTGAGCTGGCGGCATTGCCGGGGGTAAAACGGGTGAGGCCGGACGTGGCCTGGCGACTGCAGACTGATCGCGGCCCGCAGATGATCGGCGCACCGGCTGTCTGGGACGGTGCGAGTGGCGTGTCGAGCCGGGGCGAGGGTGTCGTTATCGGTGTGATCGATTCGGGCATCAACTGGGATCATCGCTACTTTTCCGACGATCCTTCCCAGACGGGAGGCTACGAGTTTTCCAATCCACTGGGGGAGCAGCTGGGGGAGTGTTCACGGCCGCAGGTTCAGTGCAACGACAAGTTGATCGGCGTCTGGGATTTCACGGAAGAGGGGAGTTTCGGCGAGGATACGGCTGAAAGCGGGCACGGCACCCATGTCGCCTCGACCGCGGCCGGGAATCCCTGGACCTTCTCGCTGCAGGACATTGACGGAACTTTTGCCACCTCCGGCGTTGCCCCGCGTGCCAACATCATTTCCTACAAAGTCTGCTACTCGGAAGACTTTGACGATGAAGATGTGGCCGGTCGGTGTCCCGGTGAATCCATCACTGGCGCCCTCGACCAGGCCGTGGAGGACGGGGTTGATATCATCAATTACTCACTCGGCGGAGACCCTGGCGATCCCTGGGAGCGAGCCCTCCGTTTTCTCAATATCCGCAACGCCGGCATCACGTTTGTCGTGTCGGCCGGCAATTCCGGCCCCGACGTCGCATCAGTGAGCGGGCCCGCCGACGCGCCGTGGACACTGGCGGTTGGCAGCACCACCCACGGTCGCCGGATCGGTCACCGGGCGGACGTGGTCGATCTGACCGATCTGTTCGTCGAGCCGGGAACGGGCCCGGAAATCCAGAACACAATCAATGCACCGATCATTCCGGCCGACGAGGCAGGGCCAGACCTGGAGGGATGCTCGGCCTACGATGACGGAGTGTTCGATGGGAGCATCGCCTTCATCAAGCGCGGTACCTGCACCTTCGAAACCAAGGTTGATCATGCCGCTGATGCCGGTGCCCTGGCAGTCCTCGTGTTCAACAACGAGGCTGGAGAGAGTGCGATCGTAATGGGCGGGCTGGAAGAGACCACCATTCCGTCCGGAATGCTCGGCAATGCCGAAGGGGAGCAGGCGCTGGACGAGATCCGGGCCAGTTCCGATCCATGGGCCACCATGTACGATGATCTCGCCAAGCTGGTTGACGAGAATCTGCAGGATCGGGTATCGAACTTCAGTTCTCGCGGGCCGGGGCCGGAGACTCCGGGAGTCATGAAGCCGAATCTCATGGCCCCTGGGGAAATGATCCTCGCCGGGGTGGTTCCCGACGAGCAGTCGATTGGTTTCAACAGTGGCACCTCCATGGCCAGCCCGCACGTGGCCGGCGCCGTCGCCTTGCTGAAGTCGATGCACCCTGAATGGACGCCGGACATGCTCCAGTCGGCGCTCGAGACGACGTCCGAGGCACCACCAGTGAAAGTCGCGTTGGGCGATGCCACCATGCTGGATCGCGGCGCCGGTCGCATCAGGGTCGATCAGGCAATGAACATCGGGCTGTTTCTGCCGATTGAGGCCAGTGACTTCCTCGCCGCCAACCCGGCCTCGGGGGGGGATCCGGAACAACTCAATCTGCCGGGTATCTACACCGACACCTGCACCCGGGACTGCAACTTCACGCGTACCGTGGAATCCATTCAAGCGGGGTCCTGGACGGTCAGCACCTCGGGTGACCTGGATATCGAAGTCACACCCGACAGTTTCACGCTCGCTGCCGGCGAGCAGCAGGAACTGAACATCATCGTCAACGGCAACAGTCTCGGTGCCGATGCGGTGCTCGAAGGGGCCGTGGTGTTGACACCTGCCGATGACGACCTCTCCACCCAGCGCCTGCCCGTTGGAATGGTACAGGCGGCGGGTCTGCCTGGTGAACTGCAGGTCGACGCTTCATCCAACCGTGGGCGCTCTGATTACCAGATGGAGGTGCTGGCTAGCATTGACGAAGTCGTCTATCGCACCAGTTCCCTGGTTCGACCGACCGAGGATTCATTCGAGCTCGGACAGGATCCAACCCCTGACGACCCGTTCTCCGGTGGGGACGGAACGCGAACCCTGCTGGTCGTGGTCCCGGAAGATGCGCTGATGCTGATGGTCGATACGATCGATTCATCGGCTCCGGATATCGATCTTTACGTTGGCCGTGATCTGGCCGGAAACGCCGAGGCCGAGCCCGACGAGGTGGTCTGTGCGGCGACTTCGCCCGATTCGCGTGAACAATGCCGCATCGAGAATCCCGAGCCCGGCACCTGGTGGATCCTGGTGCAGAACTACCAGGCCTCCAGCACGAATGATGACGATTGGGTGGAACTCGAATATGCGCTGCTGAGCGACTCGGAAGACTACACGCTGGCCGCAACCGGACCGGGTCGACACGATGGTGGCTCGCTCGGGTTCTCACTGGCCTGGGACCAGCCGGCGATGCGTCGTGATGAACGCTGGGTGGGCGCGGTCGGCCTGGCCAGCAGCAATGACGAACTGGCCGATCTTGGCGTCATTCCGGTACGCGTTCGCCGTTCGGCACCGCTCGCGCCCGAACCCACACCGTTGTTCGCCAGCCAGTCGAGCCCCGTTGTCGTGGCCGCGGGCGAGCGGCACGACCTGCTCTACTTCGATGTGTCTCCCGGGGCTACGAATGTCAACGTTACGGTCCAGGAAGCGTCGGGTCTATTGGCCGAACTGCGCCACATGACGTTTGACGAAATTGTCGAATATGCGCCGGGCACACCGCCGGCCGCGGGGGATCTCAAGGCTTCGCATGCCGGTACGGTGGCAGGGTTCACCCTGACGGCCGATGCCCAGCCCGGGCGATGGTACCTGGTGCTGGAAAATGACAGCACTACCGAGGCGTTGGTTGAGGTCACTGTNGANNTNGANGAAAACGAGCCGCTGATGTCACAACGTGGCCTGTGGAGTCCCCGCGATCGCACGATCTACCAGGGTATCGAATGGCAACGCTCCGGTGAGGGATTCATGACGTGGTACAGCTATGACGCCAACGGTTTGCCGGTGTTCTACCAGGCCATCGGCGAGCTCGATCCGACGACCTCGATCTGGACGGCACCACTCGACCGGATTACCAATGGCAGCGGTGAGCGTCAGATTTACGATCAGGTCGGTGAGGTGTCACTGACCATGATCAGCGACGACGAGATGGTCTTTTCCTGGCGCCGCGATGGATTCCACGGTTCGGAGATCATGGCGCCGGATGCGGCCCGTACCTGCCCGGAAGTGAATGGCGAGGTGATCGGATACTCCGGGCACTGGTTTTCGCCGGGTAACCCGGTCGGCGGTACTACGGTCATCGTGACCGACACCGTGCAGGCACACATTCGCTACTACTTCGATGACCTTGGTGTCGGGCGCTGGTTGCTGGCCGGCGCCCCGGAATCCGGCCCGCTTGACGAAGTGCTGGAACTGCTGGATTACCGCGGTTTCTGCCCCGGCTGCGAGGAAGTCGAGGTGGAGATACATTCAGTCGGTGTCTACGAACGCAGTTTTGACAGTGATTCGAGTGGTTCCGAGAAACTGGAGTTCCTCAGCGCCGAGCCGCTTGAACACGACATCAGCATCGAGGTGCCGATCAGCAAGTTGTCGGAGCCGATGGAGTGCCGCTGAAGGCACGGCGCGTGCATCGGGATGTGTGCAATGGTGACGGGGTGGACACGGTCCGCCCCGTTGTTCGTCGCGGAAGGGACCGTCAGTGATCAACGGACAGAAGGTGGTTGTCGTACTTCCCGCCTATAATGCGGAAAAGACAGTCAGGCGCACGGTCGAGGAGATCTCGAGCGATATCGTCGACGAGATCATCCTGGTCGATGATGCCAGCCAGGACGACACCGTCGCCGTCGCCCGATCGCTCGGCATCACACACGTGATCCGCCACGACAGCAACCGCGGCTACGGCGCCAATCAAAAGACCTGCTATCGCACCGCGCTTGAACTTGATGCCGACATCGTCGTCATGCTGCACCCTGATTACCAGTACACGCCCAAGCTGCTGCCGGCCATGGCCATGCTGGTATCCAGCGGACTGTTCCCGGTGGTTCTGGGATCCCGCATTCTCGGCGGCGGTGCGATTGCCGGTGGCATGCCGGTGTACAAGTATGTGGCCAACAGGGTGCTGACGTTGTTTCAGAACCTGTGCACCGGCGCCAAGCTGTCGGAATACCACACCGGCTACCGAGCTTTCTCTGCTGAAGTCCTGCGAAGTATCGATCTGGAAGGCAATTCCGACGATTTCATCTTCGACAATCAGATGCTGGCGCAGGTCATTCACAAGGGCTACCGGGTGGGTGAAATTACCTGTCCGGCGCTGTACTTCGAGGATGCATCGTCGATCAACCTGGCGCGCAGCGTGACCTACGGGCTTGGCGTGCTGGGCGTGTCGATCCAGCATCTGGTCAGTCGGTTGGGCCTGTACAGGCCGGCCTTGTTCAGATGACCCGGGACCTGCCGGATCGCTCGATTCGGCGACTGCGCCTGGTGTTGTGGCTGGCAGTGGTCGTGGTCGCGGCCTGGTTGCGTCTGTGGCAGCTTCACCTGCAGATTCTGCTCGACGACGAGTGGCATGCCATCCATCGCGTCATGCAGGCAGACTGGCAGGCCATTGCCCTGTCGTTCGGACTGGCCGACTACAGTATCCCGCTGACCCTGCTGTTCAATGGCCTGTACGAAACCGTCGGCCTGGCAGAGTGGCACATGCGTGCCCTGCCGCTGTTTTTCGGGTTGGCCACCGTGGTGTTGGTGCCGCTGGTTTTGCGTCCCTGGCTGGACTGGCGCGAGCGCTGGTTGCTGGCGGCATTGATTGCACTCTCTCCGCTGCTCATTCACTACACGCGTCTCGTGCGTCCCTACGCCCTGGTGGTCATCATGGGAGGGTTGGCCATGATCGCGCTGTGGCGTTGGTGGCACGAAGGGACCGACGCTGGTTGTGGCTGTTCGTGCCAGCGGCTGTGCTCACCGCCTGGTTGCACGCGCTTACCGCGGTATTTACCGGCGCGGCGCTGACCTGGTTTGGCGTGGCTGGGCTGGTGGAATGGTGGCGCCGGGGCAATCCGCGACGGCTGCTGGCGCTGCTGGCCGTCGGTGCCGTTACGGTGGGAGGCTGTTCAGCCCTGATTCTGCCGCCGTTGCTGAGTGCACCACAGGCGATTGCCGAGAAGGCCGGCGTCGACCAGGTTGATTTCGAGACCCTGTTGCGGTCCTGGGAGTTGATGGTTGGCAGCGTGCATCCATTCACTACCTTGCTGGTATTCGTTCTGGTCGGACTGGGCGTGCGGCAGCTTTGGCGCCGCGACCGCGGGTTTTTCCTCTACTGGACCTGGCTGGTCGTCGTATCGACGCTGGTCATCATGATGTTGCGGCCCGCATGGATACACCATGCACTGGTGTTCGTTCGCTACAACGCGGTCGCCCATGCGATGCTGTTGACGCTTGCGGCACTTGGTGCCGCTTGGTTGGCGACCTTGCCTGCACGCGCAGCTTCCGAGCGGGTTCGTAGCCTGGCGATTCTCGGCACCGGTGTAGCGGTCTCGCTGTTGCTCTGGTTCACCGGACCGCTGCCCGATCTCTACCGGGGCGTCAACCAGTTCACCAATGCCACCCGCTACCAGTTCGACTACGACTTCGAGCGCAGCCCCTTCGCCTTCATGAATGAGCTGGAAGTTCCGGACTTCTACGACGACATCGCCGCCGAGCCGGGAAACTGGGAGGTGGTCGAAGCACCCTGGCACTTCGAGACCACCATGAGTCCGCTTCAGGAATACCAGCGAGTTCATGGCCGACGGGTACGCATCGGCATGGTGTCCGGACTTTGCACCGAGTGGACCTGGGGCGAGATCGAACCCGACAATGCCGAACGACTTGATCTGCCGCAGTTCGTTTTTCTTTCAGACCTGGTCGACGAGACGCTGCTTCCGCGCAATCGCTTCGTGATCTTTCGCCTGCAGCCGGCCTTTGAGCTGGTGCGAGAGTTACCTGCAGTTGACGATTGCGTGTCGGCCTTTCGTGAAGCCTTCGGTTCGCCCTGGTACGAGGATGAAGAACATGTGGTGTTCAGAGTTGTTGATGGGGGATCCGCGAGCCCTTCGTCGTGAGGGGATGGTGATCTTGTAAATTCCAAGCACCAAGTAGCAAATTCAAGAAATCTCAAGCACCAAGCACCAAATTACAAACAATTCTCGAAGCACCAAGTTTTCAATGACCGAAACAGGCGTGGAGACGATTGCTGTGCTTGAAGGACCGGAGCAATCCGTGCCGACTTCCCGGCCTTATCCGGTCCCGGTCGAGGGGATCCACCCGCTGCCGACCGTCCCAGACGCGTCAGGTTAGGGAACCTCTGAACAACTCTGCACGGGCGCGACAGCGCAGGCGAGAACGCAAGGGCGGTTTGCCCGCAGGGCAAAGAGCCCTGGAGTGGAGCCGT
>SL_3KL_010_SEDDRAFT_10001938_pt1 | contig 18936 bp, 14 predicted proteins | sample SodLakKL_010_SED_2_FD_10381 | JGI IMG/M metagenome (IMG submission 10381) | reverse complement strand
AAAGATGCTGCCAGCCATATGAAAATGATCTATTTGCGGGTATTTGCCTCAATATCCATAATAACTTGGAGGACTTCTGCGACCGCCAATTGCAGGACGCCCACAACGGCGCCGGCCAGGCCGTACATAAAAATAATGACGATCGATCCGAATACTGCCCCAAGCAGGCTTCCGAGGAAACCCAGCAAACCGCCGCCGATGAAGTTGCCGGTTATAAAGGTTGCGAGAACACCAATGATGATAAATACAAAGGTGAAAACGAGGGTGATGAAAGCCAAAACTCTGTAAAAGGTAGCAATCGTCTTTAATGCGGGATATCTAATGTCATCCATAACTAATCTCCTATAAACTATTACAAAAACGAATTTATTTTACTTTGAGGTCCATATGAACCAAACGAAATACAATTTGGTGATTATGCGTTATCTATCCGATACATCCTCCATTCTTTGGTATTCTCCTGATAAGATTGTTAAGTTTAACAGCTCCGTTGATCAGGGACTTGCCTGGTGCTGTTATTGGCCGTTCAAACTGCTGGGTTAATCATTTCCTCATCCAAAAAGAATCCACAATCTCAACCAAGGTTGCTGGGTGACCTATTTTCTTTAACTACAAATGGCGAACCTGGCTGAATTGGTTGTGCTCAACCATCCATTCCTTCATCCAGTGGCGGCACTTGATTTTCAGAGATTTCACTGCTGATTCCCTGGCTAAGTGTTTGCGAACGTGAAAACATGACCACCTGCGAATAAACGATCCAAGCAGATAGCAGTGTCAGGATAATGGCAAAAGCGATGATCAGAGGCGGAGTAAGGCGCTGGTATCTTCTGACACTGTTTTGGATGGATTCGAGATCTTCATCTATTTGAATCAGATCCGCATAGAACTGATCCGCTTCAGCGCCCAGAAAGACGGCCGCATCTGTTACTCGAGAAATCCTGGCGCCAGTCTCTTCCCGAACCTGGACAACATTGTTCTTTAGCGACTCAACCTGGTCGGAAATATCTTCCATGGTCTCCTGTAGGGTTGAGATTGTGGATAGACCCCTTGCCGGGATCTCAACAAAAGGCATCCTGTCCAGCGCTAGAAGAATATCAACAGTTGCCTCCAGCAGGTCGTAAACCGCGACGAAATTTTCCCGTAAAGACATGCTGGACTCGGTCAGGCTGTCAACAACTGTGTCAGGGAGCAAACGCATGATAATTCCTTCTTCAGTAACATTCTGGGCGATCTCTTCCGAAGCTGATTCGACCTGCCCGATCAAACCTCGCAAGGTGCGGATTTCCGGTTCAACCCTGGCAATGCCAATGCGCATCACCTGGGCGACATTATCAACTTGTTTAAAGATAGCGACAGCTGACGAAGAGACTTCACGCTGAACAATCCAAACAAAAATAACCAGTACAAGGGTAAGCACAGTGACCAAAATGCTGAAAGTTTTATATAAGATGGATTTCGTGCGGTGATTGGTTCCCATTTTCGTATTCCTTTTAAATCTATTAACTGATGCGTTTATATTTCAATTATGTTTTCCTGGCATGATAACATTGATGAACGCTGACTCACTAATTTTTCATCCTCCCATTACATGCAGTTTTGCCATCTTGAAAAGCATTCACAGTGTAACATTCGGCGCCACAACCGTTGATCGATCAAAGAATTTCTAGGGTGGTTTCGCATCGCCTGAACAAAAAAAATCCTTACGAAAACCAATTTTCGCTGGAAGATTCTTTGATCAGAACTTGAAATCGGGGTCATTATCATTCAAAGCTGGGCTGTTCCTGGATAAGAACAGCCCTCCAATCAATATTTATCCGAAAAAAGCAACTACTGTTGTCAGTTTGTGACATTAGAAACTCACTGGATAGCCCGGGCCTAATGGGATACCCAGAACAAACCAGAGCACAAAGAACACGATCCAGGCAATTGCGACCACAACCGCGTAGGGGAGCATGAGGGCAATCACAGTACCAATTCCGGATTCCTTATCATAACGCTGGGCGACAGTGACCACAAAGGGCAGGTACACCATCAGCGGTGTGATCACATTGAGTGGTGAATCACCTACCCGGTAAGCGGCAAGAACGGTTTGCGGCGCAACACCCAGGCGCATAAAAATCGGAACGAATACCGGTGCAAAAATGGCCCATTTAGGCACGACCCCAGGAATAATCACATTCAGGAACATGATGATCAGGATCAAGCCGATTAACAACGGTATGGCACCAATATCCAGCGTTTCGAGAACACCCGCCATGGAAATGGCCAGAACGGTAGGCATGTTGGAATAGTTGAAATAAGCAATGAACTGGGCGATCATCAGGAACATGAACATCAATCCTGCCAAGCTTGAAAACGTCTTTGTGACCGCACTGATCACATCGTTGCTGCTCGTAAAAGTGCCGGCACCTTTGCCGTAGGCTACACCAGCAATAAAGAAGATCATCGTGATGATAAAGAGCAGACTATCTAACAGAGGCGAACTACCGAGATACCCTTCTGGTCGGCGGAGAGGGGCACCAGCAGGAAGGGTCAGTAAAAGTATCAACCCAACAAAGGCAACCGAAGCAATAATGGCGTGTTTCAGACCACGCATCTCCTCTGCTGTGAAGACGTTACTATCGACATTTTCTGGATGTTCAGCAAAATAGGCATCAAAATCAAATTTACCCAGGCGTGGCTCAACAATTTTGTAGGTTACCCAGGTTACAACAATGGCCATGATAAAGGAGGATGCAATGGCAAAGAAGATATTTGCTGCCAGGCTCAACGGTGTTCCGCCTGAAAGGCTGATAGCTTCGTTTGTAATTTCCGTCAGCATGCTGTCAATCGGGGTGAAGATGATGTTGACACCAAACACCGCACTGACACCGGCGAAGGCGGCTGCCATCCCGGCCAGGGGATGGCGGCGCAGGGTGATAAAGGCTGTTGCACCCAGGGGGATCAAGATCAGATAGCCGGCATCCGTAGCCACACTTGAAACAACGCCCACGAAGATAATGATAAACGTAATCAGCATGCGCGGCGCTACCTTGACCAACTTACGGATCATTGTCGCCATCAAACCGGCGGCTTCCGCCACACCCGCGCCCATCATGGCAATGAAGGTTACCGCAACGACACCAAAGCCCTGAAAGTTGGGTACAAAGGATGTAAAGATGAAGCGGATACCTTCTGTGGTCAATAGGCTGCGGATATTGATGGTTCTTTCTTCATAGAAATATTCATACTTAGCGTCCTGGTAATCCTCTTCTCGATAACCAGGACTGGATGGATCATTATAGTATTCATAATCCGTATAGGGGGGTTCACGCACAACAATCTCTTCTGTAATGCTGATATCAAAAAGATAGAGCACATGAGAAAGAGCCACGACAAGTAGGATCAGGTAAAGAAACATCAATACGGGGTGGGGTACCTTATTGCCCATCTTTTCAATGCCATCGAGTATTTTCTGCATGCCCCCTTTACTGCTATCATTATTGATTTGATCTGTCTTTGTCATTCTGCCTCCAAATTATCGATTATTGGTTATCAGATACTTCATCACTCAAATGAATACCTACCCCTGGATTAGCATGGCTGCCATCAGGTGTGCCAAGGGTGTCCATTCACTGGTACTTAATTCACAGGGATAGCTGCCAGACGTCTGACTCGCTGGCAGCTGTTCCATCTAATCTATATCTTATCTGTCCAATCGATGGATCCGCCGGTATCGGCCGGTGATTCCGGTCCATGTGCGGGTTTCAGTTCTCCTGGTCCAGCCGCAGCCCACAACTGCACCAGCTTGAGGCACATTTCGGTTGCCGCAGCCATATCTTGTAAACTGACCCATTCCAGCGGTCCGTGGATCTCTTGCATGCCGGTGAACAGGTTGGGGGTGGGTACGCCCAACTCAGTCAGGCGGGAACCATCGGTTCCGCCGCGAATGGGCACAGAGAAAGGCTCGACTCCGATCTGGCGGCAGGCCTCGCGTGCCAACTCGACCGGGCGCATATCATCCTCCAGCCAATAGCGCATATTGCGGTACTGGGGACTGATAGTGTAGGTAATCTTGGCACGTGGTTCACCAGCCTGCACGGCTGCGCATACCTTTTGGAGCAGCTTGCCCTGTGCAGCCAGAAGTTCCCGCTCGAAGTCGCGCAGGATGATGTCGATGGTCATTTCAGCCGCCGACCCGCCCATGCTGATGATGTGCATGAAGCCCTGGCGGCCGGAAGTCGTTTCTGGCGTGAGTGTAACCTGGGGCAATGTATCCACAATCTTGGCGGCCAGGTGCGCCGCGTTGACCAGCTTGTCTTTGGCCCAGCCCGGGTGGATCGAGACGCCCTTGATGGTAATTTTGGCTGAGTCGGCAGAAAAGGTTTCGTAGACAATCTCTCCCCGATGCGCGCCATCAAGCGTGTAGGCGAAGTCAGCCTTGAGATCACCCGGTAGGTCAGCATGCACACCGCGCCCAATTTCCTCATCTGGCGTGAAACCAATGCGGATTGGGCCGTGCGGCAAATCTGGGTTTTGCAGCAGATGATGCGCCACAGCCATGATGATGGCAACGCCGGCCTTGTCATCTGCTCCCAGTAGCGTTGTGCCGGAGGTGGTGACGATATCTTCGCCCAATTTCTGCCCCAGATAGGGCAGCGCTTGGGGCGACAACACCTGGTTAGGATCATCTGGCAAAACGATGTCCTCACCGTTATAGCTGCGATGGACAATCGGTTTTACGTTTGTACCGGAGAACTGGGGAGCCGTGTCGACATGCGCCAGCAGGGCGATTGTGGGCGTCACAGCCTCCACCGTTGCTGGGATGCTTGCCAGAAGGGCACCATAGGGGGTTAGTGATACGTCCTGAACGCCAATCTCTTTCAACTCGTCCACCAATAAATTGAGCAGATCGTATTGAATCTGCGTGCTAGGTGACGTGGACGATGTTGGATCGGCTGTGGTATCAATCTTGACATAGCGCAGGAAGCGTTCTTCCAACTCCTTGATAAATGAATTGTTCATAAGTGTGTTTCTCCTGATTGTCAACTCAGAGCTGTGATAGTTGGGCCAACTCATCAAGATAGATGATGGCGGTCTTGATACCGCGCTGGAACATTTCAATGCGGTAGTGTTCATTGGGCGAATGCAGACCGTCACTATCGAGGCCGTAGCCCATCATGACCACCGGGATATCAAGGACATTGGCGATATCAGCGACAACCGGGATGCTGCCGCCGCCGCGGGTGAACACGGGTGAATGGCCCCAGCCTTTTTCATAGGCACGAACAGCCGCCTGCATGACCGGAATATCAAAAGGAATTAAAGCCGGCAGACCCGTCGTCAGCAGCTCAATCTTTACATTCACGGTCTCCGGTGTGATCGATTCAATGTAGTCCTTCATTAAGCTAAAGATTTTCTCAGGGTCCTGGTTGCCCACCAAACGGGAACTGAGTTTTGCGCCGGCTTTTTGCGGGATGATGGTCTTCGGTCCAGGACCGGTCCAACCGCTCCAGAAGCCGTTGATGTCCAGTGTGGGACGGGCGGAGAGCCGTTCGCGAATGGTGTAGTTCTCGTCACCCCAGATTGCCGGCACGCCAGTAGTCGCTTTGTATTGATCTTCACTGAGATCTGTCTTGGCTATCATTTCTCGTTCAGCGTCTGTGAGTGGGACAACATCGTCATAAAAACCGGGTACCGCTATCGTATTGTCAGTATTGTAGAGTTTCCCAATGATTTCAACCAGGGCAAGGGCAGGATTATGTGCAGCGCCGCCCCACAACCCGCTGTGTAAATCTTCCTTTGGTCCCTCGACTTCAATTTCGATATAGGTCATACCGCGCAGGCTGTGCGTAATGGCTGGCTCTTCGATGGCACGCATGGATGTATCACTGATCACGCACAAATCCGCCTTGAGCAGATCTTGATGTTCTTTGATAAAAGGTGTCAGGTTTGGGGATGCAATTTCTTCCTCACCCTCAATCAGGAATTTCAGATTGACGGGTGCTTTGCCGCTGGTTCTAAGATAGGATTCAAGTGCTTTGATATGGATAAACAGTTGTCCCTTGTTATCCGTTGCACCTCGAGCAAATATTTTTCCATCCTTTACAACGGGTTCGAAGGGCGGGGCATCCCAGCCATCTTCTATTTCAGCCGGCACCACGTCGTAATGCCCGTAAACCAAGACCGTAGGTTTATCATCACCTGCGCCAAGCCATTCCCCATAGACAACAGGCAGACCTGCGGTTGGCATTACCCGGGCATTCTCTATTCCCAAGGACTGCAGGTGTTCGGCTAACCACTCTGCAGCCCGCGTGACATCATCTGCATGCCCTGGGTCGCCACTCAGGCTGGGGATGCGCAGCAGCTCAAACAGGTCTTCTTGAAACCGGTCAGCATGTTGTTGTGAATATTCTTGTGCCTTTTCATAATTAGTTGTCATATGTTCATCCTTATTTTGAGGTTATTGATAATTTTTGTTCAATATAAATGTATAGCAAAAAGGCTTGCTTGTCATCAAAAAAATGTTGATTTCTAACTCAACAAAATGACCATTAATATTGATATTTGAATCACCTGTTGATGGTTGCCTGACCCCCTGAATGACCATAGCGGCACCAGCACCTGTTCTTACGCTGTGACCTGTTGGCCGCCTGTTGAGATAGCGCCAATCAATGCCCAACCGGGTCAGAAGCAAGCTTGTTTACATGCTTACAACATTCACTTTGATTTGCCCATGCTCTCCACATTGTCATGGTTTGGACAATCCCAGCGTGTTAATTGAAATGGTGTGGGTAAGCAGTAAACCTTCTGCTAAGTCTGAAATCCTTCCTAAACATCGATCTAAATGACCAACCATCACCTCTTATGACACAACCTGATTCGACTCGGATCTCATTTGACATGATCCAAGCATCATGACCTACTCAAATGATGAACAGAATGGTTTTTCACAGACTCTTGTAAACGTTTAATATCGAGCCAATCATCAACATTTGTTGATTTTGATCAAATAATGTTGATTTCTAGTGAAAATCACTTGTGAAAAGATTATAATTTGACTATTCTTTATCAATAATAAATTAAGGCATTTTTTGAACATTTTTGTATTTCAACCAGTATGACAATGAAATTGAAAATCAATTTTTTTTCACTGTTCAGGATTTTGCTTAATAAAATATCAATTTATGCATAAACATCGTTAAGAAATTATTTATGCCAATTTCAATTGATAAAGGTTGTGAGATTTTTTTTCAATGCATTTTTTTTGTTTTAGGTCAATTATGAAAGTTGATAAGAGAAAGAGGTAATCGTTATGGGTTCAACCATTATAGAGCTAACTCCCTTAATTCTAGGCAGCCTAATTGCGGTTTTTGAAATTATCATCATCCTCTTGTTTTTAAAAGATCAACACAATGGGCTGGGAAAAGCTGTTATATTCCTGCTTGGTATAGCAACAACCCGGATCCTGCAAGGTATCATTTTTGGTTTGGTTTTAACGCCAGGGGCTTCAACAGACACAGCAAATGGCAAACCAGTCATATCCATGCTGCTGCTGGTGCTGGGCATATTGCTATTAAATAAAGCCTACAAAATCATTAAGAAAAATCCTGACCCTGAAGACAATCCGCCAAAATGGATAACAACGGTTGATTCAGCAACGCCTGCGAAGGCATTCACCCTAGGAATGCAGATACCTTTGATTAATACCAAAATGTGGGTGTTTACATTAGGCGCCATCAGTACAATTGCTTATGCTCAGTTACCATTGCCAACCAGTATATTGGTCTATTTAATTTTCACAGCTTTAGTGCTGACCTTATTGATCTTGCCCATCCTGCTGCGCATTCTGCTGCCTAAACAGGCAAAGTCGATTGTTGAGTTAACTTCTACATGGTTAATTGAACATAGTCGCACAATATTGATTGTGGTATTGCTTATCTTTGGAGTCTATTTCTCCTACCAAGGCATATCTGGTTTTTTGATGTAGAAATATCTTTACGTTTCTTTTTTGCTTATTTAGAGTTACTTACTCAGCCTATCCTGCTCGCGTAGCACTCTTCGAGTGGTGAAGGAGTGGGGGGTTTGTGTGCCGGCGAAGCCGGCACACAAACCCCCCGATTCCCCTGCAGCCTGAGTAGTTACTATTTAGATTAATGTGTTTTTGGGAACAAAATATCTCTCTTTGTAATTAATCGGATTATGTCAAACTCTTTTCGCATTCATAAAAAGCAATACACCTCAAAATCCAGGCCTGTTCTGACCAGGATTTTAGACCCGATCGATCGGTTGGAAGAAACAGTTTTCAGTATCATAATTGTCTTGGTTTTCACGCTTGCCTATCGGGCTTTTACCCTGCTTCCTATCAATAAAGAATTCTTCTTCACTGATGCAATCACCATTTTCTGGGCATCCTTAGGGGCGGTGATTGCCTGGGGACTGATCGATGCCATCATGTACGTGACTTTCTCCGTTTTTGAGCGTAAAGACCGGGTACGTTTCTTAAACGAACTCAATGCAAGCACAACTGAACAAATCGGTCTGGAAATTATTTCTGATGAATTTGATTACATCTTTGATCCTATTACCAATGATGAACAACGCATGGCAATATATGAGAAGGTATACGCGGCACTTAAAGACATGCGGCCGAAAAAGATCCAGGTCGAAGTGGATGACCTGCTTGGTGCTAGCGCTGTTTTCATGGCTGCCATCGTTGCGGTAATTCCCTCGCTGACACCGCTGGTGATCTTCAGAGGCAATTTGAACCTGGCACTGAGATTATCAAACCTGTTTTCGTTCTTGATGTTGTTCATTACCGGGTATCGCTGGGGTAAATACAGCGGCTATCAGCCTCTTTTAATGGGGCTGATCATCATGTCTATGGCTGCATTAATGGTGCTTTTGGCCATTCCCCTGGGTGGATAAATTCTGCAACAACTGGCCGCAAAGTTGACAAAAACAACCTCAAGCCGACAATCTTTCATGATGATGAATCAAAAAAACTTACCCAAAGTTGGTAAGCTTTTTTTATAAACATGAATGCGCTCAGGATCTCACCCAGTCTCAAAATCTGGCGGAACGGGTTCGTCAACCACTTCCTCCTCTTCATAGCCAGGCAGCCCTCTCGATGGAACAATGGCCAACAAGGACACACCAGCCAGAATAAAGAAAGCAGCCCGCAAGGAACGCTGCCGACTATCGATATTGATCCGGACGGCTTCGTCAATTTCTGCTTCGGTTGCGTAAACCTGAGTTAATGCCACCCTCAGCTCAGTGTTGCTGACAAAGGAAACATTATCTAAATTGATACGTTCACGTAATTCATTTTGGAGGGAGGAGCGCATCAGGCTGCTGGTGACCATGGCACTCAATAAACTAACGGCAATCACACTGGCTAATGCCGTCCCTAACGCCGTAGCCAGGTTATTGGCCACTCCTCGCACCGCACCGACATCACCAGCCATCTCTTTGGGAACATCTGACACCAATACATTAAAGAGCAGTGTAATTAAAGAACCTTCAGCAAAGCCGATCATCAGCAAGCCAATAATGACCACAGGTGTGCCCATATCAAATGAAATTGTTGCAGAAAGAATTGTCAATCCAATCGCAACAATAATGAATGCTGTCGACGCAATCAATCTAGGACTGTAATGGTGCATCAAGCTGACCACCATTAAGGAGGCTGCAGCGATGGCCAAGGTGTACGGAATGACAGCCACGGCTGTTTCCATGGTGTTATAACCCTGGACGATTTGCAAGTATAAAGGGATCAGGAAGTTCACAGCAGGACCAATGCCGCTGATGAACATCAAACTCACCAAGGAAGATATCTCTTTTTGTGAAGCAAAAATCTCCATTTTCAATAAGGGCGCTTCACCAGCCCGTGCTCGCAACCTCACCCATGCAAAGAATAGTTGACCCACAAAAAACCCAATCAGGATCATAAAGAAGGCGGGGGATAAGCCAAACAAATTAAATGGCGCAGAATTGCTTGCGACAAACAAACCCCAGGCATTGAGGTTATTGGCGCCAAAACTGATCAGGATAATGGCGACAGCAGCCAGGGCAGCGCCCGTTGTGTCAATGGTTAACTTCTTATCACCGGGGATATCTTTGAGCTTGAAACTGAGGATAAAGGCGGCAAAGGATAGCACAGTCAATAAAATAAACGATACCCGCCAACTGGCAAAGGTTCCCAAGAAGCCTGCAATCAGAAAAGCCATGGCGCCCGCCATAGCCGGTGCACCAGCCAAAGCCCCCAGCGCTTTTGCCTGTTGATTTGGGTTGCGGTAGTTCGCAGCGATGTGAACCACCAGCGTGGGCACCAGGGCAGCAGCAGCGAAACCCGCTACGGCCTGGGCTAGGTTCATCATCAAGGCATTGACGCTCAATGCCATCACAAGCATGGATAACCCATGCATAATCGCTGTGATTTGGAAAACCCTTCTTTCACCATACTTCCGGCCGATATTTGCCCCAACCAGGACAAACGCAGCCACAAACAATGAATAGATTACCAGGGCGGTTCCGATGCTGGTGGCAGGCGTCCGTAAGTCAGAAGCTATGGGTCCCATGGAGATCGGTATCGCATTGACATTGAACGCCATCTGGATCTGGACCATCAGAATAATGATCAGAGGCAGCCAGGGTTCTTTTTGGGTTTTTGTTTTAATCGTTGTTTCAGACATGGTTATTCGCTTTTTGTTAGTTGTAGCCAGCTATCAGGTGATCCTTGGATGGTAGTTTGACTTATCCTAAGCTTAGATCAAACCAGGTCATCGTATTTAGCTGGCCATTGGATTAATTAGTGTGTTCTTGAAGCACAGCTTCAGACACATCGGGATTAACCGAAAGACCAATGCTAGTTTAAGTTTTTCAAATATTCAACCATTAACCTGACACCCACGCCGGTGCCGCCTTTTTGATGGTAAGCTTTGTTTGGGGTATCAAGCCAGCCAGTTGCCGCGATGTCGAGGTGAGCAAAGGGATAATCCCCGGCAAAGGCTGCCAGGAAGGTTGCTGCTGTGATGGATCCGGCCGGACGTCCGGCAAGGTTCTTCACATCGGCAATATCGCTTTTAACCATCTCATGGTATTCAGGCCACATCGGCAGTTCCCACACCCCTTCGGCGCTGCGCTCACCAGCAGCTTTGATTTTTTCTGTCAAAGCATCGTCGGTAGACATCAAACCGGTCGCATGGTAGCCCAGGGCTATGATCATTGCACCTGTTAATGTCGCAAAGTTGATGATCGCGGCTGGATTGTAACGATGGGCATAATGAATGCCATCAGCAAGGATGACCCGACCTTCGGCGTCTGTGTTCAGGATCTCGATTGTTTTTCCACTTAACGATTTAACAATATCTCCCGGTCGAACTGCGTTCGGTCCGGGCATATTTTCAGCAGCGGGTACGATTCCAACCAGGTGGACCGGCAGTTTCAACCTGGCCACAGCTTCCATCGTTCCAAACACTGTCGCTGCACCGCCCATATCGGATTTCATCGCCACCATCGCTTCAGCTGGTTTGATATTTAATCCACCAGAATCAAAGGATAATCCCTTTCCAACCAAGCAAATCGTGGGAATTCCATCAGAGGGTATTCCATACTCCATCACAACGAAGCGAGGTTNATTGGCCGACGCCTTACCAATTGCAATTACGCCACCAAAGCCTTGTTCTTCTAATTCGTCTAAACCCAACACAATGGACTTGATACCTAGTCTCTCGACCATGGCCATGGCTTCTTCACCAAAACGGGCAGGAGTCACATCTACACCCGGGCCATTCACCAGGTCTCTGGCCAGGATCACACCAGCAGCAATCGCCTCTCCATTAGCAGCACCTTCGCTTGCAGCTTTGGTATCTGTGCTGATGATCACCACTTCCTTGATTTCAAAGGTGTCATCCTCTTTCAAATCGGTCTTGTAATCGAGAAAGCGATACGATCCCAGGGNCANACCTTCAATGATGGCTTGCGAGATCGTCTTCGCATCCAAACCCGATTCGCCAGCAACCTCAACCGCCACCTGGTCAACCTTGAGTTTTAAGGCTTTTTTAACCGCAATAGCAGCCGCATTGCGGTAAGTATCGGCTTTGACTTTATCTGCCTCACCAAGTCCGACCAGTAAAACCCGAGCTGGTGCAGTTGTGGCCTGGGTGTAAACCAGCAGGGATTGCTTAGGTTTTCCGGAAAAGTCAGCTTTTTCAAACAAACCGGTTAATGCGCCAGGTAGGTCAGCATCTTGTTTAACAAACAATATCGCCAGATCAGTTTTTTGTTCAAGTAGGTTTCCACGCTTTACAGAAATTTTCATTATGCTTTACTCCTAATTATCGATATCTAATCTCTAACTCTGCATACACCATTTGAAAATATGAGCTAGTTTTAAGCTTGAGATTTTTTTGCTTTTACTCGAGCTTCTTCAGGGTAACCCACAGGCAGGTCGTAATCCTGGAACTGGGGCATGCGTCCGGCAGGAATGATGGCCAACACCGCCAGCAACGCAAGCAGCAGCAGCGAGGTCTGTAATGCCCTTAATTTCGCTTGCGCATTAATTTCTACTGCCTCGGCAATTTCCTCGGGTGTTGCATCGGTTCGCTCGATCAAGAGGGATTCAACCTGATCGTTGGTAATGAAGTTGACATTATCGAAATTGAGTCGATCAAGCACATCCTGGGTAATTGCCGGATTACCAACTGCACTGCCTAATATCAACGACCCGAGCAACGTGACAGAAAATACCGTCATGACGGATATACCCACGCTTCCGGAGATATTATGTACCAGGCCGCGCCAGGCACCGACATGACCAGAAATTTCCTTAGGAGCTTTGGTGAGTAAGGTGTTGAAAACCAGGGCAACGATCGCTCCTTGCGAAAGACCCAGAAGGATCAGGCCTACAACAATCGGGGCCTGTCCCCAGCTGTTGCGGATGGTGAAGGCAATCAATGAAAGGGCAGCCGTCACACCGACAAAGCCAACCCGGGCAATATGGCTGGGAGAGAAGCGGTCATACAACCTCACCACCATGGTATTGGCGATGAAAATCGATATGGTGTACGGGATGATCGAGAAAGAGGTTTGGATGCTGCTGAGGCCTTGTACAACTTGCATGTATAGGGGGATCAGGAAGTTAGCTGCCGTGCCGATGAAGAGCATGGTGGCCATACAAACTGTCGTGGCTTTTTCTTCAGAACTCGCCAGCACCCGCGTATCGAACAATTGCGTTTTACCTGCCTCTTTTTGCTTCTTAAGATGACTGAAAAAGGCTTCAATCAACACGCCGCTGATCACAAGCAAGATCAGTGCCGGTGACAAGCCCAAAACATCAAAGGGTGCACCAGATCTCGCCCTGAAGGCCCCCCAGGAGCTCAGGAAGCTAAACCCAAAACTCAACAGAATAATGGCTGAGGAAGAAAGAACTGCGCCTTTCCAATCAATTTGCAGTGCGGATTGCGGGTCGATCTTCTTCAATCTTGTGCTAAGCAAGAGGTTGACGAACCCAAGCACGACCACGAGAACAAATGACCAGCGCCAGCCAATGGTATTAGCAAAGTTTCCAGCGATTAACAGCGCAGCAATGCCCGCACCAGGTATGGCTGCAGCTAACAGACCAATGGCAGAGGCTTGCTGCTTGCCAGAATAATTCGCCGCAATCAGCACGGTCAATGCTGGGGCAATCAACGCGATCACCGCACCGCCCAAAGCCTGGCCGATATACAGCATCGGTCCATTAACGGCAAACGCAACCAGTGCCATCGATAGGGCATGAACAAACAACGCGATCTGGAAAACCTTTTTTGTGCCGTATTTTGATCCAATTTTTGCCCCCAGCATGATAAAGGCCGCCATCGAAAAGGTGCCCGTTGTAATTGCCGTTCCAATGGCTGTAGCAGGAATATTTAAATCTTGTGTAAGGCCAGCCATCGAGACAGTCAGGGCATTAACATTGAATGATGCTTGTATCTGAGTCAGCACAACAACAATCAGCGGCAGCCAGGATACTTGGCTCACTGAGTTCTCACGCTTTGCTTTTTTAGTTTGATTTGACATTGATAATTTCTCCTGAAATGATTGAGATAATGGATTTGGAGTTATTAATATTTCTTTTCCTTGTTATTTGATCATGAAGCTGCCTTCTTTCATTTACATCCATTAATGATTTTTAAACTATTAACACTACACTTGTTAGCCGATGATGATAATTTCTTCGCCATGTTAATATTATTTGCATTCCAGTTTTTTTTCCTCTCTATTCTGTTGAACTTCATCTCAACAACTGTTGATGTGCCAAACCAACCGGTGAGTGCCCGGTTGTTCTAATCTAATTCAGAATGCAGGAAAATTTTATAAAAGATAACTGTTTTGGGATTGATGATTTGTTACCGAAAGGAGTTGATAACCATTGAGTTCGGTTCCTCATAACTCAATCATAGCATTGCTTACACAGGGCGTCAGTTTCACACCCCTCGTATATCCACTCAGGGCTTTGAAAAAGGGTGGGTTAATTTTCGACCGTCTGTTCACCATTCAGGTGAATCATCCCCTGCCGCAAGGCGTATAAAGACGCCTGTACCCGATTATGCAAATGTAGTTTTTGTAAAATATGGCTGATATGGGTACGAACCGTCACTTCGGCGATGACCAGTATCTCGGCAATATCCTGGTTGCTTTTTCCCTGTGCTAGCAACTTCAATACAGCAATTTCTCTTTCGGTGAGGTCTCTTTCAGCATTGATCTCTAGCTTAGGCTTATTGTGAAAATCTAGTAACACCTTTCGGGCAACGATCGGGTGCAGACAGGGCTGATTGTGGTAAACCTGCCGAATGGCACGAACCAACTCATCCAGGTTTGAGTCCTTTAAGATGTATCCCATGGCACCGGCTTTAATGGAAGGAAAGACCCGTTCATCGGTGATGAAACTGGTTAAAACCAGGATTTTCGCATCTGGATTATCATCTACAATCCGCTGAATAGCTTCGATACCATCCATTTCGGGCATGATGATGTCCATCAAGATCACATCCGGCATTAAGCTGGCAGCCATTTCAATTGCTTCCATTCCGTTATTGGCCAATCCAACCACCTCCACATCATCGATATCCGCGAGTAATGCCTGTGTGCCCTTAAGAACAATTGGGTGATCATCTACAACTAGAATTTGGATAACATCTGTATTTATGCCCAATAGTACACCTTTCCAATTTGATAAATGGATTTTAAAAATTGTTTTGTAGATGCTGTTTTGGATGCGGTTGATTAATAATTCTATCTTCTAATCATTTCGCTTTTCAGTCCTTTTCAAAATCCTTTTCCACAAAATACGCCATAACACCAGGGTAACCAAACCCCAACCAACGCCTATTCCCCACACCAACAGAACTTCATTGATTGTCTCCAGCGGGTAAAGCCGCAGATACCTTTGAAACAGGGGTAGAAAAGTTAACGCTTGCAAGAGAATGTACAAAATAAGGCTAACCTTTACCATACGCCAGTCACTGATATATTTGCCATCCCCTGAAAGCATGGGCAGGGGGGGATAACAGAATACGACCAGTAACAGCCCGATTAATACCAACAAATGAGTCGTTATCTGCTGAATGCGGAAGAATGGATACGCACGCCAATCAAACAATAGGAAAATAGCTAGGACAGCTAGCGTGATGGTAAGCATCGCTGGAATGATAAACACCCCCAATTGCTGCGGTATCTTATTACGATCTACGTTCAGTGAATTTGACCAGATACTGATAAAAAATGAAGGCAGTGCGATGGTAAAAATGCCAATAATACCACCGTGGACCGGCTCATAGACAAACTGCCGACTCCCGACCAGGAACATCAAAAGGATCAATAAAAGGACATAACCGATCTCTGTCAGGTTGATTTTAAGAAGATTGACAACACTTTGCACAATTTTTTGACTCATTCTGAAAATGGTTGGCAGTGTTGAAGGCGCGTTATTCATCAAGAGCACATCAGAATTTGAAATGGTTTTATGGCTGCTGCCCTGGGTAGTGATGTTGATATCAGATTGCGACATTAGGGGGATGTCTGCATTTGAACTGCTTTTAATGGCGATAAACGCGCCTTCATTATGCAGGATATCCATCAACTGCGACATTTGTTCCGTATTTAGCTGGTAAAAAACGCGCTTGTCACAGATCGCAGATATATCTTCAGATGAGACTCGCTCAGCAAACTCATCACCGCTGATAACTTGGGAAGCAAACAGGTCTTGATCTTCAATACCAAGCTCTTTAGCCAGTCCCTCATAATTATGTAATTGACCAGACGAAACAATTTTCAAGTTGATACCAGCCTGCTGGATCTCCTTCAAAGCCGCTCTCACATCCGGGCGGTAGGCCTTAATGATGCTCAGATAACACACAGGGATCAAGTCACCCGGTGGCTGAGGAATCGATTGCGCCGTCAGCAGAGGATTAGGCGTGTAAGCAAAAAGGAGGCGGATAACCTCATCGGGTTCTATTTCTGGTGCAAGGTCTATGTCAGGATTATGTTGGGTTTTCGCTCGCTGTTGAAACTTGCTTTTTATCTTTTCCCAACGAGAACTTGGCGCTTCATCTGGTGGGTGATCTTGTTGATTGCCTTTAAAATGGATTGTAGAATCAGATTTAGTTGCTTTCGGTTTGACTTTTGACCACAGATTGGAAATCCTCTCTTTTAAACCAACCCTTACTTCANGTTGATCCGTCATATGCGTTTTATCAAACTCAAGCACTTGTGGATTTTCGAGGTAAGTTTTCAAAGCATCCGGGTAACCAATCACGTAAGTTCCCGTCATATCTTCAGAGTCAAAATTAACCGCTTCCCACCCCAGCAGGGAAAAAAAGCGGGCTTCTTGTGTCAAGTGGTGCCGGTTTCCTTCCAGCTCATCTTTGATGGCCGAGAATGGAAACTGCATTGAGGGAACACTATGAAGATAATTTCCCAGCAATTGCCGTGTACGGGTTTCTGTAAAGAGGTGCTCCCCGGTCTCATCCGGGATCATTTCAATCACCAGGGAAAGTGAGTCTAAATTTCTTTTGCGAACCAGCAGCAAACTAGAAATGTGGGCAAGCTCTTCAATGGTATGGCTGCTTCTGATCAAGGCACCTGTTTTAGCAATATTGGCACTGCCAACAGCATAATTGATGATCACCATAAATACTAAACCAGCCGGGGCGATTGAGAAGATGATCGAGATGGCATGCCGGTAGATGAGGATCAACTCGGAGGGAAAATAATCAAATCTTAATAATTCGGTGATCAAAATAACATAGAATAACCCAGCGATAGCCAATAATACCATCAGCATGGTTTGAATGCCTTTTTGCAGGGGGGTTCTCACCTCCGAAATAGAGGTTGCAGATAAGCTAATTTGATCCTTGTCAATCTCCTCAGAGATACGTTCGACACGGTAGATTGCCCATCCTGATTCACAAAAGCTGCCTGTCCTGACCCGCTCGCCAACATTAATTTCTTCGACAGCTGGTGTAAGATCAATGAGGGTGGTATCAACTAGGAAGTCAGACGCATCCAATACGATGCCATCAGCAAATATTTCATCACCTTTTCCAACAGTTAATACATCACCAATGACAATATCATCCTGGTCAATATTGTGGAAGATTCCCTCACGGATCGCTGTTGCTTTGGGTCGCGCCGCTGTTAACAGTTTTCCGACTTGCCGGGCCGAACGGGCCAGGTTAAAGGCGGTGACAGCAACGTTCAATATCAATGCTCCCAGGCTTCCCAAAGCCCCCCAGAACTCCTGCATGAAGAGCTGGGTGATAAACATCACCAGTAAGGTGATGTTAAAAATCGAAAAAACACGGTGTCTTAATTGGTCTTTTTGGATTTCTTTTTCCGCCATCAACCGGGCTTGACGACGATTGTCGGTTTTCCGCGCTTCAACTTCTGCGTAACTGAGGCCCGAAATCTTATGCTGATAAATACTGCCAGGTCTTGTTTCCTCGACCTGCCTTTTCGAAAATAGACGGCGGATCAGAAATGCTGCACCAACAAGGATGCCTGCACCAACGCTGATGTATAACACGTTTTTCAGCCAGGGTCTCTTCTGTGTGGTATTCATCAGCCTTTCATATCTAAGGATGGTTTGTTACAATGCCAGACATTAAATTTAACGTCAAAAGGCATTCCAGTGCTATCCCTGATTGCAATCAATAATCCGATGTTTGTTAAGAACAATTTTACTTGTCATGATCGATTATTGGATGTGCAGAATGTTGAGATTAAATTATCATCATGTTGATATTATTTTTTTGTGTAATCAGTCTCAAGGATAAATCAACAACATTGATGAGTCATTTTAAGTCCTGATCATACCGTCCACTCAAAATAAAAAGTGATAAAATAAGATAAAGGTTAACAAGGGTCTCAAAATGCTGCTTCAGAATGATATACCATCCAGTAAACTGATCAACCAAATTAAAGCCGGGATCGGCTTGATCGATACAGCCGACCTCTTAACACAAGTCAATCCGTATTTGATGCGTTTATTTGGTTACACAGCTCAAGACATGCTCGGCCAACCCATCGCAGCCTTTGTTAAGCCAGAGCAGAAAACCTTCCTAGATTTAAAACTTGACCAACTTAAGCTAGGCCATAATTTCTTCATCCCGGTTCATTTACAGGGCAAAGATGGGCAGCAAATTGAATGTTTGCTTTCATTTTCAGGCATTCACACTGATTATGAGGACTACCAAGGGGCTGTCTTTTTTGTTCTGGATATTAAACAAGATCTTTTTCATTCAGCTGCTAACCGATCGACAGGTCTTACAAAGGGGACGTCAATTATCGGGTTATAACCGAATCATGACCGACATTGCCCGCACCTGGGATCTGGATCAATTGCTAAAGTTGGTTTTTTCATCCATCCAAGCAACAACCGGGTTTGATGGCGGTGGTTTTTTTGCCTATCGTCAT
>SL_3KL_010_SEDDRAFT_10001937_pt1 | contig 18937 bp, 19 predicted proteins | sample SodLakKL_010_SED_2_FD_10381 | JGI IMG/M metagenome (IMG submission 10381) | reverse complement strand
CCCGCCGGTCGGCCAGGTCGGCGGGTGCGGGTGGCACCTTCCAGGCGTCGTCCTCGCGGATCGGCCGGGTCTCGTCGAGCAGGTCCAGCCGACCGGTCTCGTCGGCCTCACGCTGGCGTTCGGCTCGAGCCGCCAACAGCTCGCGGCGACGCCCGTCGAAGCGTCTATGCAGCTCACCGAGCACGTCCAGCACCTGCGGGGTGAAGACCCGGTCGGTGCCGTCGATCTGCGGCCCGGCGACGACCGCTGGTGGACCCGTCGTGGTCATGCTGGCTCCTCGCTCACGTCGTCGGGTCGGGCACCTCTGCGAGAGCGATGTCCTGGGGACGGATCGGGACCCGGGTGAGCGGGAGTCCGGTGGCGTCACGGATGGCGGCGACGACCGCCGGCGTCGATGAGATCGTCGGTGGCTCACCGACGCCCTTGGCGCCGAACGGGGCGCCGGGCTCTGGCTGCTCGATCAGCGTCGCGACGACCTCGGGCATGTCGAGCGCGGTGGGGATCAGGTAGTCGGTGAACGACGGGTTCCGGATCTGACCGTCCTCGACCACGATCTCCTCCATCACCGCCAGCCCGACACCCTGGGCGATCCCACCCTCGATCTGGCCGATCACCGCCCGCGGGTTGAGCGCGCGGCCGACGTCCTGGCCGGTCGCGATCTGCACGACGCGGACGAGCCCCAGATCCGGATCGACGTCCACGACCGCCCGGTGCGCGGCGAACGCGAACGAGACGTGGGCGTTGCCCTGCCCGTTCTCGTCGAGGGGCTGGGTCGGTGCGTGCTTGTGCTCCCGGATGCGATCGATCGGTCCGTCGGCCAGTAGCTCGGTGACCGCGACCGCGTAGGCACCCGCCACCTCGACGACCTCACCGTCACGCAGTTCGAAGGGCGGTTCGTCGCCATCCAACGGGATGCCGCTGCGGCGCGAGGCCCGCGCGAACAGTTCGTCACGGATCGCGTTGCAGGCCAGCTCCACCGCACCACCGCTCATCCAGGTCTGCCGGGAGGCGCTGGTGGAGCCGGCGGAACCGATCGAGGTATCGGCGGCCCGCAGGAGCACCTGCTCGACGCCGAGGGTGCTGCGCGTGATCTGCTGGGCGAGGGTGACGAAGCCCTGCCCCACCTCGGCGCAGGCGCTGTGCACGGTCGCCAGTGGTCGGTCCGTCGGGCCGAGCTCGAGCCGGACCCCGGCGGTCGCGTCGTCCTCGAACCCCTCGGAGAACATCAGGTTCTTGATGCTCACGGCCACGCCGGTGCCTCGCCGGAGGTCGCGCCGCTCGGCGGTGAGCCCGGACCCGCCCGGAAGGGCCATCAGCGGCGTCGTCGCCCGGCGGAGGCGGGAGGTCGTGCGCGACGGCGGCCTCGATGACCTCGCGGACGGGCGCGGTGCCGGTGACGACCTGGCCGGTGACCAGCGTGTCTCCGGTCTCGAGCGCGTTCCTCAGGCGCAGCTCCACCGGATCCATGTCGAGGGCGGCGGCGAGCCGGTCCATCTGCGACTCGTGGCCGAAGCAGGCCTGCACGACCCCGAACCCGCGCATCGCGCCGCACGGCGGGTTGTTGGTGCGCACCGCGTAGCCGTCGATGTGGGCGTTGGGCACCCGGTAGGGCCCGGTCGCGAAACAGACCGCGTTGGCGAGGACCGCCGAGGAGGTGGAGGCGTAGGCACCACCGTCGAGGACGAGGCGCGCCTCGACCTTGACGAGGTTGCCCTCCCGGTCCGCGTGGTGGCGGAACCACAGCCGAGCGGGGTGGCGGTGGACGTGACCGAAGAAGCTCTCCTCGCGGTTGTAGATCATCTTGACCGGCCGGTTGGTCCGCAGTGCCAGCAGGCAGACGTGGATCTGCAGGCTGACGTCCTCCCGGGCACCGAAGGCGCCGCCGACACCGGCCAGCGTCATGCGGACCTTCTCCGTCGGCAGCCCGAGGCAGGCCGCGACCTGATCGCGGTCGACGTGCAGCCACTGGGTCGACATGTACAGCTCGACACCGCCGTCCTCGGCGGGGATCGCGAGCCCCGACTCGGGACCCATGAACGCCTGGTCCTGCATCCCGAGCTCGTAGGTCCCCTCGACGGTGACCTCGCCCGCTGCCTCGACGTCACCGTGGCGCAACGGCAGGTGGCGGATGACGTTGCCCTCGGGGTGGATCGGTGGCGCGTCGATGGCCGCGTCGGGATCGGTCAGGGGATCGAGGACGTCGTACTCGACGGCGATCGCGTCGATCGCGCGCTTCGCGAGCTCCGGGTGCTCCGCGGCGACGGCCGCGATCGGCTCGCCCTGGTAGCGGACCACCTCGCTGGCGAACACCGGCTGGTCGGGGTGCTCGAGGCCGTAGATGGGTTTGCCCGGGACGTCCCCGGCGGTGATGACGCTGGCGACGCCGGCCATCGCCTCGGCCTCGGAGGTGTCGATGGCGACGATCCGGGCGGCGGGATGGGGGCTGCGCAGCGTGCGACCCCACAGCATCCCGCGCGCGTAGAGGTCGCTGGAGAACGCGAACGCGCCCGAGACCTTCGGCGGTCCGTCTGGTCGGTCGACGCTCTCCCCCAGCCCATCGCGGATCCCGGGCCGGGTGGGGGTCGACGTCGTGCCGGCACTCGCCGATGGCGTCGTCGTATCCGACGAGACATCCGAGGAGGCGGCGTTCACGGGCGTCGAGGTCGCGCTCATCGCACGGCTCCCCGTCGCGCCTTGACCTGCTCGACGGCCTCCAGGATGCGTCCGTAGCCGGTGCACCGGCACAGGTTGCCGCTGATCGCCTCGCGGATCTCCAGCTCATCCGCCGTCGGCGTGCGGTCCAAGAGATCGTGCACGGTGGTGATCAGGCCGGGGATGCAGAAGCCGCACTGCACCGCGCCGGTGTCCAGGAAGGCCTGCTGGACGTCGGTGAGCTCGTCCTCCCCACCGAGACCCTCCACCGTGCGGATGTCCGCGTCGGTGGCGTCGGCGGCCAGCACGCAACAGGAGTTGACGAGCACGCCATCGAAGAACAGCGAGCACGACCCACACTCACCCTGCTCGCAGGCGTTCTTCGACCCGGGCAGCCCCAACCGTTCCCGGAGCACGTAGAGCAGGCTCTCGCCGAGCCAGGCCGTCGGCACCTCGTGGGTGCGGCCGTTGATGGTCAGCTCGTAGGTCTCGGGCTCCGGTACCGGTGTCGGGGCCGAGGGGGGCGGGTGGGCAGCGTCACTCATGCGGCCAGGCACCTCCTGAGCGAGCGGGCGGCGAGGACACCGACGGCGTGACGGCGGTAGTCCGCGGTGCTGCGGTGATCGGAGATCGGCTCGGCGGCGTCCGCGCAGGCCTCCGCGAAGCCGGCGATCGCCTCGTCGGGGCAGGTCAGCTGGTCCCAGTCGATCTCCGCCGACACGGCCCGTTCAGCGTCGGCCGGTCGGATCGGCGTCGGGCCGACCGCCCCCATCCCGACGCGGACCCGGCGATTGGTCGTGTCGAGGATCAGCGCGAAGCACGCGACCGAGATCACCATGGCGTTGCGCGGCCCGATCTTGGCGAAGTGCTGGGGGCCTTCCACGCGCGGGACGTGCACGGCGGTGATCAGCTCGTCGGGTTCGCGTGCTGTCCGCTTCGGGCCGGTGATGAAGTCCGACAGCGCCACCTCGCGCCGGCCACGGACCGAGGCCAGCTCGACCTCGGCATCCATCGCGAGCAGCCAGGGGAGCGTGTCGCCAGCGGGGCTGGCGGTCCCGAGGTTGCCGCCGATCGTCCCGGTGTTGCGGATCTGTGGGGAGCCGACGGTCCGAGCGGCCATCGCCAGCCCCGGCGCCAGATCTGCGAGGTCGTGCTCCATCTGCGTGTAGGTCAGCAGCGCCCCGAAGCGCAGCCGCTCGTCGTCGGCCGCGTGGCCGCGCAGCTCCGGGATGCGGCGCAACGCGAGGACGTGTTCCGGCCGCCGCTGACCGAAGGTGATCTCGACCATGGCATCGGTACCCCCGGCCAGGACGTGTGCGGACGGGATCTCCGAGAGCGAACGCAGTGCACCATCGAGGTCGGTCGGGCGCGCGATGGGCAAGGTTGTTCCTCCGGTCGGGCGCTTCGGAACCGCATCGCCTCCCACGATGCGCACCGGCGCTCGAGCCAAGCTTGGAAGATACCAACGGTGCCCCATCCACGATGTTGACAGGCTGATGGTGCTCGAGGAGGGTTCGCCGATGCCCGCAACCACGCTCGCTCTCGGAAGCCGCCGCGTCGTCACCCCCGACGGCGAACGCCCTGGTGTCGTGATGGTCGAGGACGGGCGCATCCTCGACGTCGTCGACCCGTCCCAGGCACCACCGGGCTGGGAGGACCTGGGCGAGCTGGCGATCCTGCCGGGGCTGGTCGACAGCCACGTGCACGTCAACGATCCCGGCCGCGCCCACTGGGAGGGCTTCGACACCGCCACACGTGCGGCCGCGAGCGGTGGCATCACGACGATCGTCGACATGCCGCTCAACTGCCTGCCCCCGACCACCACCGTCGCCGCGCTGGAGCGCAAGCTCGCCGCCGCCGACGGCCGGCTGCACGTCGACGTCGCCTTCTGGGGTGGGGTCGTGCCGGGCAGCGAGGAGCACCTCGACGGGCTGCTGGAGGCCGGTGTCCTGGGTTTCAAGGCGTTCCTGTGCGACAGCGGGGTGCCCGAGTACGGGGCCTTCACCCCGGCGACCGCAGCGAGGTTGCTCACCAGGACCGCAGGACTGGGCGTGCCCCTGATCGTGCACGCGGAGGACCCGNAGGTGCTCGCGGCCTCGCCACCCGCCGCCGATGCCGATCCCCGTGCGTACCGGACCTGGCTCGACACGCGCCCACCGGACGCCGAGGTGGCCGCGATCACCACCTTGCTCGACGCGGTCCGGGCGAGCGGCGGCCGCCTGCACGTGCTGCACCTCTCGGCCGCCAGCGCGCTCGACCCGCTCGAGCGGGCACGGCACGAGGGCGTTGCCGTCACCGTCGAGACCTGTCCCCACTACCTCACGCTGGCCGCGGAGGACATCCCCGATGGCGCCACCGATCACAAGTGCGCCCCGCCTATCCGCGACCGCGCCAACCAGGACCGCCTGTGGGACGCGCTGGCCGCCGGCACGATCGACGCCGTGGTCAGCGACCACTCGCCGGCACCGCCCGAGGACAAGGGGCTCGCGAGCGGGGACCTCCTCACCGCGTGGGGCGGGATCTCCTCGCTGCAGCTGGGGCTCCCGGTGATCTGGACCGCCGCCCGTCCACGCGGGTTCGGGCTGAGCGACGTCGTCGGGTGGATGGCGTCGGGTCCGGCACGCGTCGCAGGGCTCGGTGGCAAGGGCGCCATCGCTCCCGGTGCCGACGCGGACCTGGTCGTGTTCGACCCGGACCGGACGTGGCAGGTCGATCCGGCGCGGCTGCATCACCGCCATCCGATCACCCCCTACGCCGGCCGGAGGTTGACGGGAGCGGTCCGGCGCACCTATCTACGGGGCCGGTGCATCGCCCGCGACGGTGAGCTGCGGGTGCCGGCATCCGGCAGGCCACGACGAAGGGACCAGGTGTGAGTCAGTCCGAGGAGTTGCGGTTCACCCCGGAGATCGACCTCGCCGCGCGACGGCTCGGCGGCATGGTGCTGGAGGCGACCGACGAGTTCTTCGCACCGAAGGAACGGCTCCTGGAACCCTCCGCCCCGACCTTCGACCCGGACGGCTTCGATGACCGCGGCAAGCTGATGGACGGGTGGGAGACCCGGCGGCGTCGCAGCGAGGGGCACGACGCCTGTGTCGTCCGCCTCGGTGTGCCGGGCGTGATCGGCCAGATCATCGTCGACACGACCCACTTCCGCGGCAACGCGCCCGACTCGTGCTGGCTGCAGGGTGCGCTCACCGACGGGGCGGCACCCGACGAGGTCACCGACTGGTTCCCGCTGCTCGGGGACACCCCCCTGAGCCCGCACGGCCGTCACGCGTTCGAGCCGGACCGGCAGGTCCGGGTCAGCCACGTGCGGTTCGGCATCGTGCCCGACGGCGGCGTCGCTCGGCTCCGCCTGCTCGGTCGCCCGCTCCCCGACCTGCATGCCGCGGCGGACCCGCACGGTCGTCTCGATCTCGCAGCCACGGTCAACGGGGGGCGTGCCGTCGGCTGCTCCGACGAGTTCTTCTCATCGCCCCACAACCTGCTGATGGTCGGTGACGCCCGGGACATGTCCGATGGCTGGGAGACCCGCCGACGACGTGGCCCCGGCGAGGACTGGGCGCTCATCGAGCTCGCCACAACCGCGACGATCGACCGCATCGAGGTCGACACCACCCACTTCAAGGGCAACTACCCGGACCGGTGCATCATCGAGGGGATCCACGCTCCCGGCGCCGAGCCGAAGCAACTTCCCGCCGAGGGCTGGGTGGAGCTCGTCCCGGCTGCGGCGATGCAGCCCCACCTCCGCCACAGCTTCGAGGTGACCGACAGCCCACCGGTGTCCCACCTGAAGCTGCGGGTGCTGCCCGACGGGGGTGCGGCACGGCTCCGAGCCTTCGGCACGGTCGACGACGAGGGCTGGCGCCGGCACGGCCTCACGCAGCTCAACGTCGCACACCAGCAGCGTGCCGAGGCCGACCTGCTGGCCTGCTGCGGCTCCACCGCGTGGGCCCGACAGGTCGCGGCGCAGCGCCCGTTCGCCGATCCCGACCACCTCGCCGAGGTCGCCGACGAGGTGTGGGCGAGCCTGGATGACCACGACCACCTCGAAGCCTTCGCCGCCCATCCCCGGATCGGGGAGAGGTCCGCGGCGTCCTGGTCGAGCCAGGAGCAGTCGGGCACGGCCTCCGCGGAGGAGCACACCCTGCAGGCGTTGGCCGAGGGCAACCGTGCCTACGAGGAGCGCTTCGACCACGTCTTCCTGATCCGCGCGGCCGGGAGGTCGGCGGAGGAGATGCTCGAGGCGCTGCGAGAGCGCTTGACCAACGACCCGGAGACCGAGCTGCGGGTCGCGGCCGAGGAGCAGCGCCAGATCACCCGCCTGCGCCTGGACAAGCTCCTCCGCGAGGGCCGACCCTGATCCTGACCTACACACCGACCCACGCACCCGACCGGCCCCGTCGCCGCCCCGACCTCCGCATCCGACCCCGTCGTCGCCCCGACCCCCGCATCCGACCCCGAACGAGGAGTGCCGCATGAGCCTGTCAACCCACGTGCTGGACACCGCGAAGGGGCGCCCCGCTGCCGGGGTGGCCGTCACCTGCGAGGTACGTGACGGCGCAGGCTGGCGCCAGCTCGCCGAGCGTCGGACCGACGCCGACGGCCGCATCGGCGACCTCGTCGAGCGCGGTCACCTCGAGGCCGGGATCCACCGCCTGCGCTTCGCCACCGGCGCGTGGGCCGACCAGGCCGGCGAGACCACGTTCTGGCCCGAGGTGACGGTCGAGTTCGAGGTGCGCTCCCCCGACGAGCACCACCACGTCCCGCTGCTGCTCAGCCCCTACGGCTACAGCACCTACCGGGGGAGCTGAACCCGTGGAGCCACGCCTCGACGCGACCACCGTCGACCAGCTCCTGGCCGGCGTGGATGCCGCCGAGGCCACCTACCGAGCAGGCTGGCCGGGCGTGCCCCCGACGCGCCAACCGGTCCAGGTGCTGTACGTCCCGGCGGATCGGATCACCGCGGACCTCCCGCGGGCGTACGGCACCGAGGCGCTCAGGCTGTTGGCGGCACACGCGCCGGACGACGCATCGTTCGCCGCGGCGATGGGGGTCGACGACGAGGTGGCAGGTGACGTCCGCGCACGGGTCGCGGACAAGCTCGCCACCGAGCCGATCGAGGACCTGCGCGTCGACCTCGAGGACGGCTACCTCGGACGCAGCGACGACGAGGAGGCACGTGACGCGGTCGCCGCGGCCACGGCGGTCGCGGGCTGGGTGTCCGACGGCACGGCGCCACCCTTCGTCGGCCTGCGCATCAAGTCGTTCACCGACGGGCTGGCACGACGCAGCGTCGCGACGCTCGACCGGTTCGTCGGCACGCTCCTGGAGGGGCTCGGGGCACTGCCAGACGGGTTCGTGATCACCTTCCCCAAGATCGTGGCCGTCGCGCACGTGCGTGCGTTCGTCGAGGTCCTCGACCAGCTGGAGGCGGCGCACGGGCTACCTCGCGGCCGCCTCCGCTTCGAGGTGCAGATCGAGACGACCCCCTCGGTCCTTGACGGTGACGGGCGGGTGGCCCTGCGCGACATCCGCGAGGCCGGGGACGGCCGGATCTGCGGCGCCCACCTCGGCGTCTACGACTACACCGCCGGGCTCGGGCTGCCACCCGATGAGCAGCGGCCGCAGCATCCGGCCTGCGACTTCGTCCGCCACCTGCTGCAGGTCACCTTCGCGGGGACGGAGGTGCGGCTCTCGGACGGTTCGACCAACGTCGTCCCGACGACGGACACCCCTGCGGAGCTACATCGCGTGTGGTCCCAGCACGCCGCGGTGGTGCGCCACTCGCTGGCCCACGGCTACGTGCAGGGGTGGGACCTGCACGTCAGCCACCTGGTGAGCCGCTACGCGACCGTGTTCGCGGACCTGTTGAGCGGTCTCGACGACGTCCTCGATCGGCTCGGCCGTTGGTATGCCACTGAGCAGGGAGGCAGCGTCCTGGACGAGCCGGCGACCGTGCGGCAGCTGGAGGCCCACGTCCAGCGCGCCGTCGACGCCCGCGCCGTAGGGCCGGCGGAGGTGCAGGCGCGGACCGGCCGCACGTTCTCGCCACGTCCCGCGACCCTGGTGGTCGACGGCTGAGCAGGCGAGCTTCACGGGGCCCGGCGACGCTTGCGATCCCCCGCTGCACCCAGGGCGCTCTGAGCGCAGGGCGCGTTGCACGACCCGGAGGACCAGGAACGCCGCCGACCCCGTAGGGCTGGCGGCGTCCGGTGCTGCTGGGGTCGGAGCTACTGGCCGGCCTTCTCCAGGCGGCGCTTGAACCGGTCGACGCGGCCGCCGGTGTCCACCAGCTTCTGCTTGCCGGTGTAGAAGGGGTGGCACTGGTTGCACAGGTCGACGCTGATGCTGTCGACGGTCGCACGCGTCTCGAAGGTGTTGCCGCACGAGCAGGTGACCTTCGCGAGGGTGTACTCGGGGTGGATGCCTTGCTTCATCGTCGTCCTCCGACCGGCGCGCGACGTCGCGCTCCGTGGGTGTGTACGAGGTGTGTACGAGGGGTGTGTACGAGTCTGGACGGGTGACCGGCGCGGACGTGTGGTGCGGCGGCCGAGCTGCCGATGGTCTCCGGCGCTGTCACGAGATCGCGCGCCCGAGGGCGCGCTGCGCATCCCAGTCTAACAGAGCGCTGACACCGCCGTCACGGCTCGATCCGCGGTCCGACGGACGGGTGGACGTTCGGACACACCGCCTCCCCGGTTCCGAGGCGCGCGACACGCAGATCAGGGCGCTACGGCGTGATCGCGGCCACACCCAGGGTAGCCCTCGCCCACTCCAGGTCACCCTCGACCACGAGGTCAGCGACGTCGGGTGCGTCGCTGCGTCCACCGGCGACCGCCAGCAGATCGCTGACACCGAGGTGGATCGTCGCGGTCGGATCGGGTCCCGCACCTTCGCGGTGGAGGCTGCCATCGGCGAGGTCGATCCGGACCGGTGGCCGGTCGTNGACCACCACCTCGAGGNCCCCGGCATCCTTGGACCTGGGGCAACGCCCGTGCCCAGGCGCGGGCGACCTGCTCGACGCTGATGTCGACGTGCGGCCCCTGGGTCTCGCCACCGCGTCCGAGCGCACGACGGATGTCGTGCTCGTGGCAGACCATGTCGAAGACCCGGATCCGCAGCATCTGCGAGCCCTTCGCCTTCATGCCCGCGAGACCCTCCATCGGCTCCTGGAGCGCGCTTGGATCCATCGCCTCGAGCATGTCGATCCGACGGGCGAAGACCTCGTCGGCCTCGTGCAGCAGCTGGTCCGGGGGCATCCCGCGGCGCGCCTGGATCGCTGCCTCGACCGCCTTGCCGAAGTCGTTCCTGATGTGGGGGAGCTCGGGGATCTGGACCTGGTCGGGGGGATCGCCGAGCATGGCGCGTTCGATGCCGATCACGTGCGCCACCTGGTCGTGCACGTCCCATCCCGGACAGCCGGTCGGGGTGGACCATGCCGCCTCGTCGATCCCGGCGACCGCGTCGCGCACACCGGCGAAGACGCCACGATGCGCATCGATCAGCTGACGGTGGGTCTCGTCGCTCATCTCATCTCTGCTCCTCCGAGGCCGCCTCCGACGCCTGCAACCCCACCACGGGGTCTCCGGCGCCGCTGACTGCCTCGCCCTGCCTCGGCGCCGCGGACGCGGGGCGCCGTCGTCCCGTCCCGATCCCGGTCCGAGGTCCCCGCCAACCCTAACGCGGCGTTCCCGGGCCGCAGCCACGGACACAGCGGGAAGCCGAGCTGCGCGCGTGGGGCTCATGTGCGTGGTGCCCCGCCCCATCGTCGGGCACACTGTCCCGCGATCTGCCATGCACGCCCGTCCCCGCCGTTCCGGCAGGAGGATCCACAGATGAGCGCACAGCCCCACGGGATGCCTTCCACCCCGACGCTGCCCGTCGAGCAGCACAGCCGCGAGGTCCGTGGCCGCTTCATGACCCGGGTCTACGGCCTGGTGATCGGCGGGATCGCCGCGTTCATCGGGATGCAGTACCTGATGTTCGACCTCGGCATCGGGGCGGCGATGGCCGATCTGATCTTCCGGACCAACTGGCTGATCATCCTGGGCGGGTTCATGCTCGTGAGCTGGATGGCCAACAACCTCGGCTTCAAGGCCCAGACCCGGGCCGGCCAGTGGGGTGGCTACCTGCTGCTGATCGGCGCGAACGCCTTGCTGTTCACCGGACCGCTCTGGATCGCGCACGTCCACCCGGACCTGGAGGGCGTGATCTTCCAGGCCGCGATGCTCTCGATCCTGGCCTTCGCCGGGCTGTCGTTCATCGCCCTGACCACCGGCAAGGACTTCAGCTTCCTGCGCGGGATCCTGATGTGGGGCGGGGTCCTCGCGCTCGCGCTCATCGTGGGCGGCGTGCTCTTCGGCACCGGTCTCGGCCTCTGGTTCAGCTGGGCGATGGTCGGCTTCGCCGGTGCGGCGATCCTGTACTCGACCCAGCAGGTCTACCGGTCGTACCCGCCGGAGGCGGAGATCCCCGCCGCGATGAACCTGTTCAGTTCGATCGCGCTGCTGTTCTGGTACGTGCTCCAGATCCTGATGCGCCGCTGACCCCACCCACCGGGCACCCCCGCGGCCCGAGGGCCCCAGGGCCGGAACGAGCCACGGGACGATGACGATCTCGGTGTCATGTGACGAGGATCGTCACGAGCCGGCCACCGAGCCACCGAACGACGACGATCCCAGCGATATGGGGCAGGGATCGTCGCGTCACAGCTGAGCGTTGCGCCCGGACGAGGGTGCGCAGGGACCACGCAGGCACACGAGCTGCGGATCCCTCCCCCATCCCGTAGGGATCCGCACCGGACGCGTAGCCAGCCACCCCGGACCGGCCGATCGCTGCCTCACCCCGGAGGGATCCGCACCGGAGGCACGGAGGACGGAGGCGGGCCCTACTGCAGGTTCGACTTGGCGATCATCTGCAGGAACTGCTCGTTGGAGCGTGTCGCCTTGAGCTTGTCGATCAGCAGCTGCAGGGAGGCCTCCGCGTCCATGGTCGCGAGCAGGCGCCGCAGCTTCCAGACCGTGGCGATCTGATCCTCCGGGAGCAACAGTTCCTCGCGGCGGGTCCCCGAGGCCTGGATGTCGATCGCCGGGAAGATCCGCTTCTGCTCGAGCCGCCGGTCCAGGCGCAGCTCCATGTTCCCGGTGCCCTTGAACTCCTCGAAGATGACCTCGTCCATCTTCGAGCCCGTGTCGATCAGCGCGGTCGCGATGATCGTCAGGCTGCCGCCCTCCTCGATGTTGCGTGCCGCGCCGAAGAACCGCTTGGGCGGGTACAGCGCCGCGGAGTCGACACCGCCGGAGAGCACCTTGCCCGACGTCGGGACGGCGAGGTTGTACGCACGCCCGAGCCGGGTGATCGAGTCGAGCAGGACCACCACGTCCTTGCCGGTCTCGACCAGGCGCTTGGCGCGCTCGATGCAGAGCTCCGCGACCTGGGTGTGGTCCTCGGCGGGGCGGTCGAACGTGGAGGAGATGACCTCGCCCTGGGTCGAACGCTCGAAGTCGGTGACCTCCTCCGGGCGTTCGTCGACGAGCAGGACCATGAGGTGCACGTCGGGGTCGTTGGTCTCGATCGAGTGCACCAGCTGCTTGAGCACGGTGGTCTTGCCCGCCTTCGGTGGCGAGACCAGTAGCCCGCGCTGGCCCTTGCCGATCGGCGCCATCATGTCGACGAGGCGCATCGCCATCGGCGTGTTCTCGTCGAGCTCGAGGCGCAGGCGCTCGGTGGGGAACAGCGGGGTGAGGTCCTTGAAGGCCGGTCGCTTCGGTGGCGGCTGGCTGCCGTCGAGGGGCTTGCCCTCGATCGTGTCGACGCGTGCGAGAGCCGGGAACTTGTCGTTGTTCTTGTTGCGACGGATCGGCCCGGCGACCTTGTCACCGCGGCGCAGGTCGAACCGGCGCACGAAGGACTGCGAGACGTAGACGTCCAGCTCACCCGAGAGGTACCCGGTCGTGCGGAGGAACCCGTAGCCCTCGGGAAGCAGGTCCAGGACGCCCTCACGCACCTCGGCGTCCTCGAGGTTGTCCTGCTGCTGGCCGCCACCCTGCTGCTGGCCGCCACCCTGCTGCTGGCCCCGGCCGCCCTTGCGTCGACGGTCGCGCTTGTTGCGATCACGGCCATCGCCCTTGTCGTGACCCTCGCCCTTGTCGCGATCCTGGCCCTTGTCGCGATCCTGGCCCTTGTGTGGGTCCTCCGCATCGGAGCGTTCGCGGTCGTCGTCGGACCGCTTGCCGCCACCCGGACGGTTGCCCTGGTCACCGCCGCGCTGGCCACGGTCACCGTCGCCATCGCCTCCGGATCGTTGACGCGCACGAACCCGGGTCGAGCCGGGGGCTCCGCTGTCATCCTGGGTCCCGGAAGCCTCGGCGGAGCCCGTGCTCGTGTCGGAAGCGTCGGTGTCGGCACCCTCACCACGACCTGCCTCGTCGCCGTCGCTCGGCTCACGCTCGAGGCTCGAGTCGGCACCGGCGGCAGCATCGTCGGTGTCGCTGGCACCGTTGCCGGACCGACCGGTCTCCATGATGAGGTCGACCAGGTCGGCCTTCCGCATGCGCTGGTAGCCACGGAGCTCGAGGGTCGAGGCGATCTCACGGAGCTCGGCCAACGCCTTCTTCTCGAGCAGGCTGCGATCCATGTGTCTCTCCAGAGTGGTCTGCAGCAGTGGTCGCGGGCGGGGTTCCCCGTCCCGGTGATGACCGGCGATCGGCGGTCGATNGCACGCCAGCGGATCAGCTGGCCGAGGGNCTTTCGGTAGCTAACGCGAACGCCTGTCGAGGCGGGCACGCAGGAGGTGTGTCGATCGGTCGTCAGCGATCAGCAGCTGCTGATCGGGGATGACCGCCGCGACGTCGGCGAGCAACGGTCCTGTGCGAGGTCGGGCCGATGAGGGGGACCCGTCATCGTGCGTCCTCCACCGCGCGTCCCCTCGTTCCCGACGGCTTCCCGACGGCGGTCGTCACCGACGTTGACCGGATGAGGTCAGAGGGCGGGAGCGGTGTCCCAGGATCGCGACCCGCGAACGAACGTTGCGGAGACGTCGGTCATGATAACCGCTCGCGAGGACACTGCGCGCACCCGCCCCGGCCAGCCAGCCCACATCCGTCGTCCGGACAGGCCAGAGCACCGGACAGGTCGAAGCCCAGGGCCTTCGCGACGAAGCCGTGCTCGGCCGCGAGCGCCTCGCAACGCTGCGCGATCGGCCGATCCTGCACGCCCTCGGGGACGGCGACGGCGACCGACGGGCCCGCACCGGAGAGCCATGCGTGCAACCCCGCCTCACGCAGGACCGCGAGCAGCGCGGCCGAGGAGCCCATCACCGTTGCCCGCGCGGGTTCGTGCAAGCGATCGCCGCTCAGCCTCGGATCCACCGGCCACAGGCCCGTCAACGCCCCCAGCACGTGTCCGGCCCGGGACGTCTGCAACGCCACGTCATCCACGTCGAGGTGGTCCGGCAGCACCGTGCGTGCGTCCGCGGTCACCTGCCTCGTCGTCGGGATGCACACGATCGGCCGCAAGCGTGGTGTCGGGTTCACCCGACGAGTCACGAGCGCGCCGGTGTCGTCGTGGCTGCACACCACCAGCCCACCGAGCAGCGCCGGAGCGACGTTGTCGGGATGCCCCTCCAGTTCGGTGGCGAGGGCGACCAGCTCACGGTCGCCGACGGCCGCGCCGGTGAGTGCGCGCCCGAGCACCATCCCGGCCACGATGGCCGCGGACGACGATCCGAGCCCGCGTTCCAGGGGGATGCGGTTGGTCGCCCGCAACGCCACGTCGGGGGTCGGGGCACCGTGATGCTCGCAGAAGGCCGCGAGGGCGCGCCAGACGAGGTTGTCATCGCCGTTGGCGATGGTGCCGCCTTCGCCGTCGGCAGCGACGCGATCGGCCTGTGCTGCGCGCGGCAGGCTGCGGACAGCGAGGTGGAGATCGACCGCGACCCCGTAGGCGTCGTAGCCCGGACCGAGGTTGGCCGAGGTCGCGGGGACCTGGACCGTGTGATGCCGCACCGGCGCCGAGCTCACCCGCAGCTCACGTGAGCTCGAGAGCAGCAGCCGCCGCCTCGAGCTCCGCCGGGATGGTGACCGGTTCCGCGGCACCGCTGATCGCCCACTCCGGATCCTTCAGACCATGACCCGTGAGCACGCACACGATCACCTGGCCGGGCTCCAGCTCGCCGGCCTCGTGCAGCTGCAGCAGGCCGGCCACCGACGCCGCCGACGCCATCTCGGCGAACACGCCGTGCCGGGGGATGAGCCGGAACGCGGCCATGATCTCGCGGTCGGTGACCGAGCGGATCGATCCTTCGGACTCCTCAGCGGCGGCCACGGCCTGGCCCCAGGAGGCCGGATTGCCGATCCGGATCGCGGTGGCGATCGTCTGTGGCTTCTCGACCGGGTGGCCGAGCACGATCGGTGCCGCGCCGGCGGCCTGGTAGCCCCGCATCACCGGCAGGCTGCCGCTGGTGCCGTCTGCGGCGTACTCGCGGTACCCGCGCCAGTAGGCGGTGATGTTGCCCGCGTTGCCGACCGGCATCACGTGCACGTCGGGCGCGCGGCCGAGCTGATCGACGATCTCCCAGGCGCCTGTCCGCTGTCCGTCGATCCGGTAGGGGTTGACCGAGTTGACGAGGTCCACGGGGTAGGACTCCGCGAGCCGACGGCAGATCGTCAGCGCCTGGTCGAAGTTGCCGTCGATCTGGATCACCTTGGCGCCGTGGACCAGCGCCTGCGCCATCTTGCCCATCGCGATCTTGCCGGCCGGGACGATCACCCCTGCGGTGAGCCCCGCCTTGGCCGCGTACGCCGCCGCCGACGCCGAGGTGTTGCCCGTCGAGGCACAGATGACGGCCTCCGCACCCGCCTCCTTGGCCTTGGTGATCGCCATCGACATCCCCCGGTCCTTGAAGGACCCGGTGGGGTTGGATCCGTCGAACTTCAGGTGCACCTCGCAGCCGGTGAGCTCGGACAGGTGCTCCGAGTGGATCAGCGGGGTGCCGCCCTCCCGCAGGGTGACGACGGGGGTGTCGTCGCTGACCGGCATGCGATCGCGGTACTCCTCGATGATCCCCCGCCACACACGCGCGCCGCCGCTCACTGGGAGAAGACCTCCGCCTCCACACGCAGGACGCTCGCCACGCTGCGTACGGCCGGCAGCGACGCCAACGCGTCGACCGTCGCTCGGAGGTGTCGCTCCTGCGCCTGGTGGGTGATCAGCACCAGCTGCGCCGTGTCACCGGCGCCCTCCTGCCAGACCTGGGCGATGGACACGTCGTGGTCACCGAAGGTGGTCGCCACGTCGGCGAGGACCCCCGACCGGTCGGCGACGTCGAGGAGGACGTAGTACTGGGTGATCAGCTCCTCGATGGGCCGAATCGGCTTGGCGCGGTGCTGCGACTCGTAGGGGCCGCGGGCGGTCTGCAGCAGGTTGCGCGACACGTCGATCACGTCGCCGACGACCGCCGAGCCCGTCGGCAGGGATCCGGCGCCGCGGCCGTAGAACATCAGCTCACCGGCGTTCTCTGCCTCGACGTAGATGGCGTTGTAGGCGTCCCGGACGCTGGCGAGGGGGTGCTCCTTGGGTAGGAAGGTGGGGTGGACCCGGACCGCGACGCGGTCGTCCACCTCGCTGGCGATGCCGACCAGCTTGATGACGTAGCCGAGCCGGTCCGCGGTACGGATATCGGTCGCGGTGACCCGCTCGATCCCCTCGCGGAAGACGTCGTCACCGTGGACGACGGAGTCGAAGGCCAACGAGGCGAGGATGGCGCACTTCGCGGCGGCGTCGTGCCCCCGATGTCCGCGGTGGGGTCGGCCTCGGCGTACCCGAGGGTCTGTGCCTCGGCCAGCACGTGCTCGTAGGCGGCGCCCTCCTCGGTCATCCGGGTGAGGATGTAGTTGGTGGTGCCGTTCAGGATGCCCACGACACGCCGTATCCGGTCGCCGGCGAGCGATTCCTTCAACGGTTTGATGATCGGGATCGCACCGGCGACGGCCGCCTCGTAGGCGAGATCGACCCCGGCGGTCCTGGCCGCGGCGTACAGCTCCGGACCCTGCTGGGCGACGAGCTCCTTGTTGGCGGTGACCACCGGTTTGCCGTGCTCCAAGGCTCGGCGGATCAGGGTCCCGGCCGGCTCGATGCCGCCCATCACCTCGATGACGACGTCCACATCATCGGCGTCAACGACGTCCGCGGGATCGTCGGTGAAGACCTCGTCGGCAAGCGGGAGGCCACGATCACGGCCGAGGTCGCGGACGACGGCCCGCGTCACCTCCAGCTTCGCGCCGGTCCGCGCGGTGATGTCGTCGGCCTCACGGGCGAGGATCGTGACGACCCCGGCACCGACGGTGCCGCAGCCGAGCAGGCCGATCCGGATGACACGGTCCAAGGCGCAACCTCACGAGGTGGAACGCGTCGAGCCTACAGCTCCCGGTGGCCCCACCGGTCGCCCGCCGCCGACCCGCGGCAAGGCGCCTGAAGGCCCGCGTTCGGCAACCGCCACCACGTGAGGTGGGGCGGCTCGCGGCCGCCCCCACCTGCCCGCCAGGCAGCTCAGCAGCTCACCCGCGGGTTCCAGTCGGCGAACATGCCGGCCGGATTGTGTTCGAACAGCCACACGTGCAGCCCCCAGACACGAAGGTCGCCGACCGGGTTCAGCACGTGCAACTCATGGCCGAGCACCGACGGCGGGTCCCCGAGCTCGACGTCCTCGAACTCCTCGTCGGTGTACACCCCGATCGGCACGATGTACTCGACCGCGCCCAGCCGCAGCTGACCTTCGGGCCCAGGGACGAACACCAACGCCTCGGGCCGAAGGGGATCGAGGGTCGGGTCCCCGAGCTGGTCGGTATCGATGTAGTGGTAGCCCATCCCGCCGACACCTGGGTTGTCGAAGCAGTGGTCGAGGCCGTCGACCAGCCCCCACCCCGCGGCTTCGGCCCGCTCGGGTGTGTGGTACTTGGCCACGGCACCCCGGACCTCGGCGATGTCTCGTTGGGTCATGCCCGGGTGGCTCGCGTCGTGCGCGTGCCCCGACCCAGGCATGTGGCCCGCAGCGTGTGCCGCTCCCAGCGTCAGCAGGGTGAGCCCTGCAGCGACGGCAGCGGTGAGGATCGAGCGGCGCCACCTCGCGGGTCTCGTACGTCGTGGATCTCGTCGGTGTCCCATCGGTTCTCTCCTTGGATGGTGCGTTCAGTGGTGGAAGTACGGGTCGAGCACGCGTACCTCGGTGATGCGATCGACCGGCAGCCCGTTGGCCGCAGCCGCCCGGCGGATGGCTTCCGGGCTCGGTCCTTCGTAGATGCAGTAGGACAGTGCGCCGTCCGTCGTGACGTACGAGTGCCCCCACGTCACGCCATGGGTGGCGTTGTGATGTACGACGTCGAGGCACCGCTTCGCGCCCTCGCGCGTGGCCGGGAGGTCCAGCCCCTCCGCGAANGTCCGNTGCACGACGTAGCGCGACATGACCGCCTCCTTCCTCGTGGGAGGCGATCAGCTGTCGGCGGTCTCGGGACCGATCTCGGCGGCCACCTCGACGACGAGGTCGGCGGGGAACCCGCCGCAGCGGGCGTGCTCGCGGATCGTCTCGACGTCGTCGGTCTCGTGGACGCAGTAGATCTTGTCCCCGGCGACGTAGCTGCGGATCCAGGTGTAGGGGACGCCGAGGTCGGCGACGACCTTGTTCGACTTGAGCGCGATGTCGCGCAGCTGGTCCTGGCCGAGACCGCCGGCCCCGGGGATGTTGCGTTCGATCAGGTACGTGGGCATGTCTGCTCCTCTCCTGACGGCCGGCGCTGTGGCCGGCCGGTGCGCTGGGACGCCGGCCGTTCCGACGTCCAGGAGCAGCCTCCTTCGCAAGGGGCTCACCGCGCATCGGGTGCCATGCCCTACATGCGCCCTACGACCGCCCTATCTGTGCCGGTCCCTGGCGGCCGGAGGCCCAGGATCCCCGACGTGTGACGCTTGGCGGTCGGCGAGCTCGGATCAGTTCCTCAGGAGTCCGCGGTCGCGGGCGACGCGTGCGGCCTCGTGACGGTCGGCGACCCCGAGCTTGTCGAGGACCGCGGACACATGGTGCCCCACCGTCTTCGGCGAGATGTGCAACGCCGCTGCGATCTGTGGGTTCGTCCGACCCTCACCAAGCAGTCCGACCACCTCCAGCTGCCGGTCGGTCAACCCACCCGGGTTGTTCACCGTCGCCCGCGACGGACGCCGAGGCAGATCGTGCACCCCCAGCGCACGCAACCGGGCCGCTACCCGATCGGCCATCGGCGCCGCACCCAGATCC